>ODAI014194513.1_pt1 | contig 17650 bp, 36 predicted proteins | sample 1539321 | NCBI WGS metagenome assembly ODAI01 (sample SAMN02144231, study PRJEB22623) | gut metagenome | biome: sheep rumen | host: Ovis aries | place: New Zealand | reverse complement strand
TGTCAACATAGGTTTTACTTACTAATGCGTTTGCATAGTCTGTACTAGTTAAGTCCATTCTAAAGCCACTATTTCGTGCAAGTGCAGACCTACTGACATTTAACTTACCACTACTAAAAACTAATGCGTTATTATCAGTATCAAGTCTGTCAACACTTACTACATTACCTTCTCGCTTTAGTCCATCTCCAACTTCAATGTCTAGTCCTAAGTCGGATGTTGTTTTATTGCCGATTAGTTCTATGTTGTTTATGCGTGGTTTGTTGGTTAGGTCTGTATAATCGCCTGTGGAACCACCTTCGACTTTTACATAGTCACTAAATGATAAATGGATCACTTCGCTTTGTCCGTTGGATTCGTTATCATCAACATAAGTAGTCCACAATGTATGTGGCATGTTTACCTTTTTGATGTCCGACTTAACAACTGCTTTATCACAAATGACTTGTGCTTCCACGAAGAATGTATTTGTAAGTAAATCTGTTTCTTCTTGTGTCAAAGGAAGTTTGAATGTATCATCTTCAAAAGTCACATCATCTGGGTAGTTCTTTTGAAGTAAATACTTTGGCTCTTCATCAAGCGAAGTGCCTAAATATTTAAGTTCATCTGTGAATGTAAATACTACTTCTGTTACATTGCTAATTTCAATATCTAGTTTAAAATCTAGTGTTGGTGTTGTTCCTTGTTTCATTTAGTTACCCCTTCCCATAAACTCTCATAAGTTCTGGTCTTTTATCTATCTTTGCAGTTTTCGATATAATATCGTACTTCTGTTTGTAGTTCTTAATTTTCTTTCTTGACTTTGCTATGGCTTCTGTATCGTTAGCCTTTAGCACTCCGTTTAGGATTTCCTTTTCAGTCCTGATGTTAGTTTCTAATGCTCTCATTTTCTGTGAACACTCATACCTTGAAGGTTGTTTGTCCATTGGCTTATCATCATAGAGTTTAACCTTTTCTTCCGATAGTGCGTTCATTTCGTCTAGTTCTTCGCTAGAGTATGTCGGCTCACTTATTCCTAGAAGTATTGGGTAAACTGTGTGAGTACAATTCAACTCCCCAATAGGTCTTATATCTCCGTTTTCCGATGGCTCTTCAACTTCAATTCTAAATTCTTCCTGTGTAAACTGTCTGCCTTGTATGTCGATATGGTCTGCGCCACATAATGCGTGAGCATCTATTTCGTAACCATCCGCCCCAAACTCATTACCGGTTATGTCTAACATTCCTTGCTCTACTTGTTTAATGCCTTCTGTTAGGTTTAACCTTATTGCACTATCTAACCTTCGTTCTAGTCCGCTATCGTATCTTTGAGTTAGTCCACGATATCTGCCTTGTCTTGTCCTTCTTGTCTTAACAAACAGTCCTTTTTGTTGTGCTTGGTTTAGTTTTGTACGGATTACTCGCTCGTAGTTGTCTACACCTTGACTAACAAGAAGTATGCTTTCATCCACCATTGCCTTATACTGTGAATATACTGAAGTTGTCCTAGAAATATTCTTTAGTGTTTGACCGGTGCGCTTTGCGACTGTTCGTGCTAGGGTTACTGCCCTTCTGTTTTTAACGAGTGGTACTTGCTTAATGCCTTTAGCCTTGTAATACTTTGATTGTCCTTTGTACACATCATCCATTTTTGACACATACATCTTCTCAATGTCTTTTATCGACTTATTTGTGGCATCTGCTAAAATACCTTCTATTTCGTCAATATTTGCGCCCATAAGCCTATACTGTTCTATTCGGTTAATGTCACTTGCAGTTAATCTCCCATTATCTAGGATGTGTTTTGTCATTAGGTCAATATAGGTTTCATTGGCTCTTTGAAATCTAAACAATATTTGGTTGGTTATCTTCTCCAGTTCCTTCTGTGTCATTTATTTCACCTAACAAGCCTTCTAGGGTATCTCCCCCTAATTGCGCTTCGGCTTCTTCAACTTCAATGCCTAAATAAAATGCCCTTACTTCTGCTTCTGTTAATATTCCATTCTGCATTAGTGTTATTTTCTCTTGTAGTTCCGCTGCCTTATCAACTAAAACGGAATCTCCCCAGTCTATCTTTAACTTGCATTCTCCGGTTAGTCCTAACATGTTCGCATATACTGTCATAGCATCAAACAATGAGTACAAACATTCTTCTAGTTGTGCTTGGTTTTCGCTGATCGTTACATACTCTCTTTGCTTACTGCTAACTACTTCTGTTGCGGTTTTAGGTTGCTCTTGTACATCCGATAGAGTTCCTCTACTAACTCCTGTCTTATCTTCAATCGCCTTGTAGTATTCGTTTAGTCCTACTCGGTAATTAGCATCCCTTAATGATGGTGCGAACACTTCATACAACTTATCGTCTGTTAGGTCAATTCCACGATATAGTCTTTGTTGGCATTCGTCTAATTTGTTAAACTTCGCATTCTTTCCAGATACCGCCAATTCGTCCACATCTACTGCTAACTGTCCGCCGTTGTATTCCCAGTCTAACCTTGATAGTTGTTTATCAGCCAACATAATTAAGGTTTTACTTGGCTCGTATATTGATATTCCAAGTGGGGAGTTAATGTCTACTGTGTTAGCGAGTGGTACTCTGTAATAACCAAACAATGATACAGAAGTCATTAGTCTAACAATAGGTGTTATGTCCGCCCACTCGCTTACAGTTGTTAGTGGTACTTCGCCCCTTTCATTAAAGGCTCTTGTTAGTATTGTGTATATATCATTGTCGATATAATGTCTTTCAATTTTTGTATATACTTCGTTACCCTTTTTGATTTGTGATACAAACCCAACATCAATTAGGTTGCCGTCATCATCAAAGCCGTATGGTATAAACTCGCCCTGTAACACAAACTCAATACCTATCTTCTCTCCGTCCATATAAGGCTTTAGAATAAATCCGCCGACTGCCAATGCTAACTCTAGTTCTTTGTTTAGATTTTTCTTTAGTCTGCTAATTGCTTCGGTTAGGACTTCGGCTTTTTCGCCTTCGCCTTCTACTTCGATAGTTGCTTCCGCTAGTATTTTGTTTCTTATCGAGCGCGTTAATGTCTGTTCAATTCCACAACTATAAACACCATCTGCGCTGCTAATCCAGTTTGCTTGACCTTTATACATCATCAACCATTCGTTAATGGCTGATGTCATTGTGTTTGTGTTTTCTTTTGATAGGTCAAACTTGCTACTTGCTAATTTCTCTTTTAATTTGTCAAACATTTAGTTTCCCCTTTTTCTCCACACTCTCTCTAGTGCGTATCTTACGGCATCTATTGAGTGATTGTCTTTATCTGGGTAAGCCGATATAGGCTCTCCGTCTTTTGTTTTCTCGTACTCGTAGTTGATAAACTCTTTGGCTGTGTGTTTGCATTTAGAATTGATTACTATTTCTTTTCTTGTCTGCAACCACTTTATGCCTTCGTGTACACTACCTTGTCCTTTTATTGCTGAACGGATGTTAGCACCATAACTGCGTAGATCATTAACGCTCTTTGGCTCACTACTATCAGCGGTTATGTAGTCAACATTCGTTACACCTTTTTGTTCAACTAATTCATCCCATACTTCTTGATTTGATGTCTTGTTGGCTGAATATTCATCTAGGATGTAAACTGTTTCATCTCGATAGCCTACTTTAACCCAACGGAATGGGTCAGGGTAGAATCCCCAGTCAATGCCCATGTATATATAATCAAAGGTGGCTAGTTCTTCTTCGGTTATATCTCTAACATTCACATTCTCGAAAACATTATCTCCGTTGCCTACTGGTATGCCTTCGTATTCGTGTAGGTATGCTTTTTCGTTTGTTTGTTTTAGTCTTTCAGCATCCTTGAAGAACTTTTCGCCCAACCACTCTGGACAGTCAATGTCTTTGTAACAACTGTGGTGAATGACCATATCATCATCAGCGAGTGCCACTTGTTGATTACACCAATGCGTAGTTGATATTGGGGGGTTGAATGATGAAAAGTCATATATATAACTTCCACCCCTTGCGAGTGACTGACCTATACTTCGTTCTGCTTCTGCGCCACGAAATTGGTCTTTCTCTTCCTTCCACAAAATACCGATGTACCCAACCTTACAAGTGATACCCTTTAACTTCTCCGGTTTGTCTGCGCCCCTAAAGTAAATCTTTTGTCCTGTCTTTTTGTAGGTTATCTCCATTGGCTGCTTTGTGAACTCAAACTCATCATTCAGTCCTAGTATGCTAATAGTCTTTTCAAACTGCGCATATACGGAATCCTTTAATGTTGTTTGGTATTGTCTAATCGCACAAGCATTTAACATAGGGTTTTGTTTTATTAACTCAATTATCTTTCCGCTTATGTATGTACTCTTTAGACTTCCCCTACCGCCTACAAAGATATAAGACTTGTTAGGTACTATGTGTTTGTCTATGTATGAGTATTGGCTATCAACGAAGGAAGAAGGAAGTTCCCAGTTTTCGTTTTCCGTTTCTTCTGGCTCTCCTACTAAATCAATGAATAGTTGTAATGCTTGTGGGTTTCCCCTTTGCACTAACTGATATAAAAAATAATGCACCATACACGGATTAGGTATTCCAATGGCCGTCATAGTGTTGTATGCATCACTGTTTACATCCAAAGGGGAGAGCAACATTATGCTGATTACTGCTCGAAAGTTAATCGTTTTCCACTCTAATAGTTCGCTCTCCTTTTTCTTTTGCTTTTTCGCTTCAACACCCTTTTGAGAAATCTCTTTAAGTTCTTCTTTGGTGCGACTAGCAAAATTGCCTTTATTCTCTTCAAATTCTTTAGATGCCATAATTTTTAGCCCAAGGTATGCCCAAGGTTGTTGTGTCTTTTACCTTGATGTACCCCTTTATTCATTTTCGCCTTTATTCAACCACATATCGAGTGGCTTTGGGGCAACAAAAAAGAGCCACTTTATCTGTGACTCCATTTTTCTTTTTCTTCCAGTAGTTGCCGTGTTGTTTTTTTGAACGGACACTCTCGGTTAAACTTGGTATCGTTTAGTATTACACATTTTCCTTCGGTGTAGAATGCGCATGTGAATTGTTTTTGTTGGCATACTGGACAAGTCTTTTTAAAATCCATTGATCTATTTCTCCTTAATCTCGTACCAAATCAGTATTAGCATTATAATAACTATTATTTTATATATCATTTGTTAATCTCCTAAGATCTTTTTCCACGCATTATCTAATACTTTTCCCATATCGTTTATTGTTTCTTGTGCATAATCTCTCGGTAACTCGTCTAGCATAGACAAAACCTTTCCTAATTCTTCTCTTACTTCTTCGGCACTAAAATAATTTTTTTCTACTCCAACTATTTCGCCACTGCTGTTTTCTATGGTTTTATTATTCCGTATGCCTGTTATTCGCTCGTCAATATACTCTTTTATCTCTGCTACTGTCATAAAATCTCCTTTACATAAAATCTTTATTTCCCCTAGAAAAATGTAAAAAATCTTAAAATTTCCCCTAGAAAAATGTTAATTTTCGTCTATATCTTCTAACTCTGCTTGTATCTCGTTCACTAGGTTAATGAGTTCTACTGTTTGTCTTATTCCGACCATATCTTCAATTTCGGTCATTTTGTAGTGTATGTGTTTTCTTAATTCTGCTACTGTCATAAATCTAACTCCAATCTGCGTAATACTTTATTTTTTCATACACATAAATTCTTCCGTTGTGTAAACTCTTGTTATTTTTTTCGTAGTCTTTTAACAACTTGCAACATTCTTGTTTTGCTTTCTTCTTGCTGTGTACTATGTATAAAATCTTTTCGTAATTTCTGTCAAACAAATCTTTTTCAATTACTCTGTATTTCTTTATTGTCATTCTGCTACTCCTTTAACTTAATTTATCTTTATCATTCTTCATCACTCCCAACTAATCTATTTAATCTTTCTTTTAGTCTTACTAGTTCATCAAAACTTGGCTTATGTGAATAAAATCTATATTTATATTCTTCAAAAAATTTATTAAAATCTTTTTTTAATTGCTCTAGTTCACTCATTTATTCATCACTCCCCCTTTGCCACTTGTTTTCTTTCGGTGTGTAGTCCTAACTTTTTGTAATGCTCTTTTAAGTCTTTGTTGTATTTTGGATGCTTTATTATTTCGGTAACAGTTATGTATCGCATCCTTAATATTTGAGGAGAATAGTCAACCCCAAAGCAATGTATTATGTTGTTGTGCATACTTTTTATTTCTCCGTGTGTATGCCCCATAAAACTATCGTGAGATAGTAAGATTATAAGTTCATCTTCCTTTGGTGGTTTGTCTTTTGTTGTAGGGAATATGTCGTTTAACTCTGTGTATGTTCCCTCTTCCACTATTTCTCTAAATAATTCCATTGCGTAAATAACGCACATTCCTAAAAACTCATTTATTCTTTTTTCTTCGTCTGTGATTTTAGGCTCTTCTTTCTTTGGCTCTACTTTTGGTTGTGGGTTTTCTTTGGCTTTTCTTCTGCCAATATTTATCAACTCGCCTCTTGGTGTAATTCTTTCGTGAATAGTTTTGTGACAATTTTTGCATAGGCTCATTAAATTTTCTTCTTTGTCTGTTCCACCTTTAACTACTGGTATGATGTGATGTACTTCTTCAGCATCTTTTCCACAGAATTCGCAAGTGGGGTATTTTGAAATATAGGTTTTAATTATTCTGCTATTTCTTGTTTGTTGGCTCACTTTTCTTCACTCCTTATCTTCTCTCCAAACTGATAGCCTAGTTCGTTCAACTGTTGTATGGCTATATCTCGTTCCCATTTGATTTGCTCTATTGCACCTACACAGTTTATTGCGTGGTCTAGTGCTTTTACTACTTCGTCATTCTTTAGTTGTTTGTTTATCTCTTGCATTCGCTCTAGCACTTCAATAATTTTTTTAGGTTTCATTTTCTTTCTCCTTGTAACATTCTTCAAATTTCTCGCATCCCAAACATTCGTTGCTTGGTAGTGTGCATTGTTTGATATCATCTATCGTCATTTGTTCCATTTCTCTCTCCATTCTTCAGTTGCTCTCCACCAACATTTGAGTAGTTCTTTTGCTAACATCATTACTGGAGTTAGTAAAATTATTAGTATTAAAATTATTATGAGCATTTTTCTATTTCCTTTATTGCGAAATCTAGTGCGTTTACTTCTTCACTCATGCCGTACTCTTCTAGTCTGTACTTTAGGCTTTCCAAAGTGTATAGTGTGGATTCGACTTCTTCGCTGCGTTTGTGTTTTAGTTTACGGATCTCGATAATCGTTGTAACAAAAATATATACACAAAACGCAAATGCTAAAAATATTACTGTGTATGCAAATATAATCATATTATGCCCCATTCCTTGTATTCTATTTCTCGTGTTATTTGTCTTAATTCTTCGGCTGAATAAGTTTCGTTATCGTGTGTCATTAGATATTCATAAAACAAATCCCATATTTTGCGATAGTCAATTTCTTTTTGTTCTTCGCCTATGATGTCTTGGAGTGTTAGTTGCCTAGTCATATTTTTTACCCCCATTTATTCCTAACAGCCAGTCAGCACTTATGCCTAATGCTCTACACAATACTTTCAAATTGTCCGAGTACATCCTAATCTGTTCGCCACTTGTTAGTCTGTGTATTAGAGTTCTTGGAAGTCCGCTTTTCTTTGATATTTGAACTATGGTTAGTCCGCTCTCTCTAATGGCTTTGTTTATTCTTTCTGTGAATGTTACCATAGGCTTAATTGTCCTTTGTCATTTTTTACTAACTCGCCAACTTTGTTTAGTCTGTATTGTTTACCCCTAAAGTCAGCATTGTAACAACTTAATATTTTTTCGAGTGTATCTTCGGTTAATATTTCGAGTGCATCCAGAAGTTCTTGGTGGTCTGCTAAAAAGTTTTTACAAGTTGTCACGACATCCATTTCGATATACTCCACTCCGTCTTTGAATACCTTTACTCTGTTTTCTAAACACTTAATCTTATACATAATCATCAATAATCCTTAAACACTCTTCAAAGGCTTCAATTTCAGCCGTCCGTTCTATGCTGCTAAATTTAATCCACCCTATCTCACGGCTTATATCTTCCCTTATGCTTTTGATTAGTTTTCTGCGATAAAGTATTTCGTTAATCCATCCAAAACTAGTTATGCTTGCAGTTATTATTAAAACAATAATCATCCTACACTCCATTTCAGTAAACTAATTCCTAAATAAAAAATTCCGTAAATTGTTAAAATTGTTAATGCTAAAAACAAAATTATAAAAAATATTTTGCCTGTATAACCTAGTATTTTGTCTATCATCTTATCTTCCCTTTTCTTAATTTTTCGTATAATTCGTCAACTTGATCTTCTCGTTTTTCAAGTTGGTTTTTTAGTTTGTCAATTCTAGTGGAATATTTTAAACTTGCAACTGTTTTGCCGATTAGATACCCACTAAACATTACCAACCCTAATATTCCTACTCCAACAAAAATCTCTAACATTACTTTCTCTCCATTTCTTCGCTTAATCCTAAAATCCAGTCCGTACTAACATTCAACACACCACATAATTTGCCTAGTGTGGAAGAACTAACATTTATTCGTGTGCCATTTAAAATCTTGTAGTAGGTTGATTTGTCAATTCGTGCTTCTTGGATTATTTGTTTGTCTGTCTTGTTTGAATACTGGACTGCCACTTGAAATCTTTTAGTGCTTATCATATCTGCCCCTTTTTGATTAAATCAATAAATCGTTTAACTGTTACATTACAGGACGGAATCTGCCATTTGCCGTCTGCGTATATTTCACTTACTGGACAATTCATCACATCCACTCTTGTTGCGCCTTCTTCTACTCGCTTGTTGTGTGTGATGTAAATAATAAATGCTTTGTGTTTAAAATTATCAGCCAATATCTGTAATACTTTTCTTTGCCCTGTGGAGAATGTGCCATGTTCATTTTTAATCTCTCCAAGTATTAAAACCGGTTGTCCGTTTTGGTTTGCCATATAGTAAAGGTCAATGTCGGACGGATGGTCATTCCCCATTCCAGTTGAAAAGTCCATTTGTAGTTGTTGTCTTTGGTAACTCTTAATCATATTCGCATATTAGGGTATTTCACATACCACTCACTCTCTAACCATTCTTGGTGTTCTTTGTCCTTACGGATCACTTCTAACTTCTTCTGCTGCTTTTCGTATTGTTGTCTTTCCAGTTCGTCAAAATCGTACTCGTGACTTTGTGGCTTTCTTTCAAGTGATTTGTGGTCATCATAATTGCCGTTGTTTATCTTTTCCAAGTTTACTGGATTACACATCCACTTGATGTCTGCCTTGAAGGTTGTTTTTTTACCACAAAGGAAGTCGGACTTGTTGGCTCGTTTGAACGCACTTATAATTTCATCATCTGTGATTTTTTCTTCTTCACAAAATCTCGCTAGGTTTTTTAATGACTCTATGTCTTTTAGTAATAACATTTCTGCTGACTCTAACTTGGTGCAATATTTTTTATATGCTTCGTGTATCTGTTCAACTGTCATATAATCCTAGTTCCTTTCTCTCATTTTTTGTAAGTGGTCTGTTAGGGTCATTTATGTTGTAAGTCTGCCCGTCTATTACTACTTCTTCTCTTTCTTTTCTTTCTTTTCTTTCTTTAGTTGTGGTTGCTCGTTGGTTGCTCGTTGGTTGCTCGTTGGTTGCTCGTTGGTTGTCAACTTGGTTATTGTCTTGGTATTTGTTATAGTTTTTTATAGTAATAATCGTATAATTGGAAGTTGCGGACTTGGTTATATCGTTGGTTGAAATTAACTTATTTAGTGATGTTCGCACTTGTTGTCTTGATAATTGGGTCTGTTCTGCTAGGTGGTTTTGACTCGTTACAACTTGCCCCCTTTTGATAGTTATTCCATGCCATTTTTTAGCCTTCCAGTTTGCGATTATCAACAAATGTAAAAATAAAACTTTAGTTGGTATATCGTCATACCATTCCCACTCTGTAAATTTTCTAAATATTTTTATAAAACCTTCATTCATTCTCTTAAAAATTCCTTGTATAATTTCATCCAGTCATCTAATTCCATAGTCACTAAAATTTCTTGTCTATTCTTTTTGTGCATAACAACTGGTATTTCATCATTTTTTGTATCTCGTTTTGACTGATCCATAGCATCATAGATGTTTAATCTCTCAACTGCTTTTGCTTCAATGTGGATTTTAGGAAGTCCTATTACATCCGCATCCCCATTAAGTCCGCAATATTGCTGCCCCCTTCGACAGTCAAAGCCATATTCATTTAGTCTGTGAGCCAATTTTCGCTCGAAATTCGCACCTTTTCGCCTACTGTTCATAATTTATACTCCTTTAAATAAAAAGGGGTGGTAGATGTTAAATTTTACTAATTGGAAACATATAATCAAAGGAGTACCACCCCTAATTAACATAAGAATAGGGGCAAAGGGAAAATATGCTATTTACTTTCTTCGCCCCTATTGGCTGATACTGTTGTGTGGAAAAAATCATAACAATTATGTTTAAATTCTATTTATAGTTTCTGTATCAGCCTTAATGACTTACGCAAATGGTAAGCCACTATCATCAGCACCTTCTGGAATGTGAAAAATCTCACTTTCAGCCTTTGGCTCTGCCTGTGGCTGTCCTTGAAGTTTCTTACTCTCCACAAACTCTTGTGAGTTGATAATTACATCTGTTGTGTAAACTGTCTTGCCGTCTTTATCTTCGTAACTACCGGTTTGGATTCTTCCTTCAACTGCTAACTTTAAACCTTTTTCAAAGTACTTCTCGGCAAATTCTCCGTTTTTGCCAAATGCCACGCATCTTATAAAATCTGCGCCTTGTTCTGTGTCTTTTTTAAATTGTCTTTCAACGGCTAGTGTGTATCTTGCAATACATAATTCTCCGTTGTAATTTATCTGTGGATCACTGGTCATTCTCCCAATTAAGATTACTTTATTCATTCTCATTCTCCTTTAATTGTTCAATGGCTAATTCAAATGCTTTTATTTCTAGTTCGTATTTGTAGATATTATTTTCATAACCTTGTATTGCTGTTACTGTGTAATCGTGGTTTTGTTTTCGCTCTTTTTCTAGTTTTGATTTCAAGTCCACAATGTACATCTTTCGCTGATTTATAAAACTTTGATATATTGCTACTTCATTGCTCATATTTGCCCCCTTACTTGTAACTTACTGATGTGTTACTTTTTAATTCTTCTTCACTGCATTCTGCAATTAACACTTCTTCAATTAGTAGTTGTAATTCGTTTCTATCTGCTTTAAAGTCTTTTACTTCTCTGTGTACTCTTAATAATTTTTGTATGCTACTTCTTTTCATCTTCTGCCCCCTTTAGTCTTTCCTTAATGGTGTTAGTACCAACCCAAAACAAAACATTTATATCAGTTGCGCATTTGTCGGCTTCTTCTTGGAGTTGGTCAATGTATTCAAGAATGTTATTATTGCTATCGTTTAACATTTCTCTAACCTTAAATAACTTTGCACCTACTTCGTATTCGTTCAACTTTTTATCTAAATAGTCTTGTGCGACTTGGCCAATGTATTTAATAATATCGTTCATATTTATTCTCCTTTAATCAATGTAATTAAATAATCTTCAATATCTTCTTTTGACTGGTCAAGGAGTCCATGTAGTTTACCTTCTAACTCACATTCATAGATTCGCCTGATAGTCTGTTCGTAGATTTTTAGCATTCTTTTTATTTTTTGCTCTTTCATTAAATCAACCCTTCTTCTTTCATTGCGTGATATTTCATATCGTAATAATCGTCTTTCTTTTCTGCTTCGGTTAGTTCTGGCTCTTCGTACTGCCAGTCATACCATTGCGGTATTTCACACCAAGCCTTAACTTCATAATCTCCTAAAATATCTAAAAGAAATCCTTTGTCTTTGTCATATATTGCGACTGTTAGTATTTCTTCATCAAGTGACACTAAAACTTCCGTATCGTGTTTTGGGAGTTCTTCTTCTGGTAAACTCCAACCATAACCTTTGCCAACTTGTGTGCCTAATCGTTCTAGTTGTCTTGCAGCACTCCATATCTTGCCACTTAATGATTTGTAATCTTCGTTAGTCTTATCGACCGGTAGGTTGTGTAAATAGTTTTCTGCTTCGTCTAATAATTTAAGAATGTCTGCTTTTCGCATTTCAAAATAAGTTTTTTTCATATTTATTCTCCTTTGAAATTTTTTCCAAACTCCAACATCCAAAATTCGTGAGAGTATTTTTCTTCAAATATGCGTTGGTACTTGTCCTTTATAAAAGTGTCAAAATCGGCTAATTTTCCATTATGTAATTTAGTATGACAATTCCTACATAAATAGATTAAAAGTCCGTATTCGTCCGATTTTTTACGATATGCGCCATAAAAAATGTGGTGCTTGTCTAATTCGTAAGTGCTATCACAGTTCATACACTTTTTCTCTATTGGTACGATAAAGGACACGATTTTATTAAACTCTCCAATTCTTCTTTTGGTCTTGTTGGTATTCCTTGTTGTTTACATTCACTAACTAATCCGTCTATTACTGGTCGCATATCATCTTGTGTAAAATGACTTTCCCCCAAATAACATTGGTAAGTATCTTCCCCTAATGGAATCACAACCCTAAAGGCTTCGTATAACTTCCATACATCGTCCATGTCGCAACCCAAGTTGAAAGACAAAGGGGAATAATCAGTTAATATTCTTCGGTATATGGTTAATTGATCCGTTCTTAACTTCTTCGCTAACTGTCCGATTAAAGACCACATATACCTATGCGCTCTCATTGACTTTGGATTTGAGTATTTCTCTAAAGTCAAGCCAATGTCTTTCTCCTTCAACTCGTCTATGGTTGCAAGTAGTGAAGGGGGGATTTGTAATACAAGGATGTATTCTCCGTCTAGTTCCTTATAAACTTGTTTAATCTTGCTTTTAACTTGCATTTATGATAAACTCCATTTACAAGAATATTTTTCTTGTATGTTGTTTTTGGTAAAGGGCGAAGATTTATTCTTTGCTCTTTTTTTGTGCTTTTTTAACCAACGCATTAGATAGTTCAATTTTCTGTTCGTCTGTTAGGTCTTTGACTTCGCTAACTCCGTAATGCTTTAATGTATCTTCTTTTTCTTTAACAGTTAGTGCGGTGTCAAACATTGCTTTAAGTGATACTAAGTCTGGCACTCTTTCTTTTGTCTGCTTGTGGTATTCGTCAGTGTCAGCATCCTTTGTGTCATCAATTAAGAACATCCCATTGAGTGCGTACTTACGAGCATAACTTGAAGCAGTACCGGTTATCTGTGAAGAGTCCATACCCTTTTTGCTTTCACTCTCTCTTGCAAATGCGCAGTTATTGGCTATTACATTTCCACTCTCCACATCTCTAATTGTTACAAGTGCTTTCACATACACTCTGTCATTTACAGCCACAATGTCATCTGTAATTGTCATTGCTAAATCATTGTCTGCAAGTAGTGGCTTAACGGCTGTTAAAATATCTTCTGCTGAACGATACTTGTAATTGCCAAACTTGTTAAACTGTCCTTTTGGTGCTTTGAGTTCGTTTTGAACTTTCACTAGTCTTTTCATTCTTCTTTCTCCTTTCTTCTAATTTTCTAATCGTGAGTGACTTTAACATTCTTTCTTTTTCAATTCTCTGGACTTCTTTATCAATGCTGCGAAGTAACATAAAGAAAATGAAAAATACTGAAATCAAAATTACCCACATTTTAAATGTTGATTCAGTTTTCAAATTGTCTTTGCACCAAAGCGCATATATCATTGTTGTTGTGCTTGATAGTGCAAAGTTCTTAAAGTATCTCCAAACTTTCATAATTAACACCCCCTATGCACATTGATAATATTTGTCGATAAAGGCTTCAAGTTCTTTGAGTTCGTTTTCTTCTGCGTTGCTTAAACCTTCACAACACTTCTTATGGAATAATTCATCTGCTCTGTTTTCAATTATCATTCTGTCCATTTCGAGTGCTTCTTCCTTCGTGTACCCTACTTCTAATCTTTCCAAATAATTCATCTTTTACTCTCCTTTGATTAAAATTTCTTTTTCTTGATCCGTGAAGTGTAATTCATTATCAAGTCTTTCAACTTCGCCTAAAGTAAATAGTTTTGGGTTTTTGATTTTCTTGCAAAGTGTCGGCTCTGAAATTATCACTTCGTTTGCGAGTTGCTTTTGTGTCAAGTTGTTTCTGCCGAGTGCCTGTCTAATTACATTTTCTCTTTTCATAACTACTACCTTTGCGATTATTCATCCGAAAAAAGTTCGTCAAGTGTTTTGTCTGTTCCAAGTTCGGCTTGTATCAACTTGGCTTCTTTGATAGTGAAGTTTGACTTATCATTGAGTTTGTGTCCGTAAGTGTTCACATTCATTCCAGATGCCTTCGCCAAATCTTCTCTAGTCTTGCCGTGCAGTATTCTTTCGGCTTCTAATACTCTGTACATACTCTCTCCTTTCTGTATCGCAATTTCGATACCCTTTATTATAATATCACGATATTTCGAGAAGTCAACACTTTTTTGTCGCAATTTCGATAATTTTATTATTTTTAACTATTTATATTATTGAATTTGCGATAATATGATGATAAGTTATACATACAAAGGGGGTTTTACTATGGGAAATACAGAACTAAAATTAAAAGAACTTATTAAAGAACAGTACGGAAGTTTGAGCGCATTTTGTAAATCAATAGGTATGCCGTGGACAACATTAGACAGTATCTTAAAAAGGGGTATTGATAATTCAAGTGTGAATAATATCTTAAAGATTACTTCTGCTCTTGGAATATCTGCGGATGCACTCGCTAACGGAAGTATTGAAGAAAAACTAACTAAAATTGAAATTGAAAAATTAAACAAAGACAACAAAATAAAACTCACAGAATACTATGAGTTGTTGTTAAACAGTCAGGGGGATTAACTATGCCAAAAGCGAAAAAATTACCAAGTGGAAATTATAGGACAAGAGTTCATGTAGGAAATGGTAAATACAAATCATTTACTGCGCCAACAAAAAAGGAAAGTGAATATTTAGCAAGTCAATATTTAGTCCACAACCGACAGTCTAATGTGTCCGATATGTTTATTAGTGATGTGGTACAAAAATACATTGAAATAAAAACGCAGTCACTCTCTCCTACCACAATTAAAACTTACAAAATAATTCACAGAAATCAAATCCAGTTGCTTAAAGATGTAAGAGTGAAAGTGTTTGATGCTAAACTCCACCAACAATGGATTGACACAATAAAAAAAGATATTGCCGTTAAGTCTGTTAAAAATGCAAATGGATTATTGGTTAGTGCGTTAGGGTTTTTTCATATTCGACTTGATCCAGTCACATTGCCACAAAAAGAATACAAAGAAATCCTAGTACCAACTACCAAAGAAGTTAAAATGTTAATTGACTATTTCGAGAAGAAAAATAAGGAAATGGTAAAGGCAGTTTATTTGGCTTCTACTGGTACATTGCGAAGGGGTGAAATTTGTGGACTAAAGGGCGAAGATGTCGACAGAAAAAACAACACTATAACTGTTCGTAGGTCAATGGTATATGGTTTAGACAGACAGACAACAACAAAGACACCTAAAACCTTTTCATCTAATCGAGTGATTAAACTACCAAAGTTCATTATTGATATGCTGCCAAAGAGTGATTATGTTGTGAGAATAAAACCGGACACAATAACGGAATACTTTATCAACGCAAGAAGGGAATTAGGTTTACCAGAATATACATTCCATTCACTTCGTCATTATTCAGCAAGTATAATGCACTCACAAAACATTCCTACTCAATACATTATGCAAAGGGGCGGTTGGAAGAGTGAAAAAACTCTAAACAGAATATATCGAAATGCGCTAGATGATTATACGAAGAAATTTAATGATGTGACAAATGACTTTTTTGATAAACATTTAAAATAATTCGTGTCATATTTCGTGTCATAAATGTACTTAAAAATAGGCAATTTGACTTAAATATAGGCAATTTGATTTAAACTTTAGAAATCGTATAACACCGATAAATAAAGGGTTTTCGCTATATACACGATAAACACTAGGAATTGTGAAAATGGTCAAAATATGTTCAACTCCTGTCAGGTACACTCTTAAACCCCCTATTTTAAGGGGGTTTAGAAAATCGTGTCATATATTGTGTCATATACTGCATTAAAAAAGGGTGGCTACATGCCACCCTTATAATAAATTAGCACTCTCCGAACTCTTCCGTTCTATTGTTGCTTTCTTCGTGGTGCTAACCTATTTCGTATGATACTTCAGCCTTGAATGAGTTTATTTTTGCTATCTTTTTAACCACAACGGATTTAAAAGGTTTGTTAGTCAATGGGTCAATTCCACCGACAAAATCTCCTACATCAAATTCGTATGTTTCTATGTTAAGTTCGGCTGTTAAACTTTGTACTGTGTCTAGTTCTTTTTGTAAATCTTCACTTGCTTTTGATATTAAGTTAGTGAAGTGATCTTCCACTTTTTTATAGAATGTATCTTTAGCATAAGGTTTTTTAGAGTTCAACTTTGTATGTATATCATAGTTTTGAACAAGTACACTCCAAGTCGGTGCCTGTGATGTATTATCGACCACCAAGAAATAACCTTTTGGGTTTGCGTGGTCTTGGTTAGGCTCAACCCAAGTAGGTGGGGCTTTTTTATTATTCTCGACCATTCGATAAACATTTTGTACTTCGTCAAATCTAAAACCACTATTTGCGCCACCAACTGTTCTTCCCCTTCGTTTACAGTAAGTTTCTATTGATACAGGAGAATTGCTAGTTGTCTTTTTAGTCATTCGGTAATATGTAACAGAAGTTGAACGATAGACTTTGTTTGGTGTCTTACACAAAGACACTAAAGTTGCCATTTTACCATTTTTGTAATTTGTTACTTTTCTTTTCTTGTAATTATATTGAGTAAGTGTAAATGTATCTACTACTTGGTACTTACCTTTGCTCTTTGTTAATCTCTGGAATGTCCAAGTTGTATAACTATCATCTGTCCAATATGAGCCTTTGTTTGCGCCCCAGTCTGTTGGCTCGGATGCTAACTTAATTGGGGAATAGGTTGTGATACCTTCTGCCTTTGTATAAACCCATTTATTACCATCCCATGTACGAGTACAGTAATTGTCTTTGTTCCAAAGGTCACTCCATTGTTTTGCACTTAGTTGTATGTAAGGTGGTGGTACTTGTGGAGATGTACCATCTCTAATAACGGCGATTACTTTGTCAGTCTTATTGTCATTATCTTCGTTTGTTAATTGAGTATAATTTGTTGTTTCTCCCTTTTCCGTCTTGTAATACTTTGACCATTCAAACTCCCACATTGAAGGTGGGGATGAATCCGGAATTTTAACATACAATTCTTCATCTTCTAGTTTCTTGTATTCGTATTCTTCAGTTGTGCCTTCCTTTAAAATATATTCGTAGTATTCAGCATAACTCCAATCCTTTGGTGCGTGAGTGTCAGTAAGTAGTTTGTAGTTGTCTTGTGATGAACTATCTTCTACTAATGAACAAACTTCATCTGCACCTGTAAGGACTTTGTTTTCGTCTGTGTAAATATAATCACTATCTTCAAGTGGACTATCAACATTAGAGTAAGGCTGAATGTTTCCCACTTCGTCTGTGTAGATATTTAATGTTCTATCTTCATCGTCTTTTGTG
>ODAI014071671.1_pt1 | contig 17651 bp, 12 predicted proteins | sample 1539321 | NCBI WGS metagenome assembly ODAI01 (sample SAMN02144231, study PRJEB22623) | gut metagenome | biome: sheep rumen | host: Ovis aries | place: New Zealand | reverse complement strand
TTCCATGCCCGTGCGTTGCGTCTTCACCAAGCGTCCTTGGATGTCGTAGAGCTCAATTTGTGTGGGTTTTACGTCTGGAGAGTATTGCAGGCGGAGTTCGTCTCTTGTTGGGTTGGGGTAGTAGGCGTAGGGGCGGACGAAGCATTTATATTCCGCAGTTTCCCACCCCTCATCGTTAAATGATAGGAAAAAAATCTCGGGCGGAGTGCCCCTGATTATGCCAGCAACGGCCACGCCGCCATCTTCGAGTGCTACCATTTCAGATCCAATCCTGCTGTATCCCTGTGGTTCAAGACAAAAACGCTGCCAAATGATATTGAAATCGGCATCCATCTTCACTACTGAGACCTGACCTACGGGGTTGCCAAAGTCGCCAGAAGTAGGGTCTTGCGTGCAGTAAGAAAAATACATGTTTCCGTCGCCAGATTTGGCCAACCCGAATCCAAATGCGCAACCGAATTGAGACTGAGGCTGTGTCGGGAATCGGCGTATATTCAGTGCTTCAAGGGTTTGTTTGTCATATCGAATGACGACAACCCCGTCTTCAAAAGGTGATTGAAGAATGCGGTATTGATTTTCGACCATAAAGTTATTGGCGTCCCAATTCAAGAACCTGTCTTTTGCTCCGTATGAAAACAAAGTTCCGGATGGTGTCCCGTCAGGTTTCAAAACTTCTTTCATGTTGAGTAAAGTGTCCAAAACAAGAATTTGAAGTTCTGTTTCATCGTCGTATGCGCATAAGCAGTATTCAAGTGGACTTTCGTTGAATACAAACAAACGCTGACCTGATGGATAACCCATCGGATAAAACGCTGAATAGGGAATCAGGGACTGACGCTTCAGCGTTCCGTCGAGTCCAACTTGTACGAAAACGTTCCCTTCGGGCAGGGGATAACACAGAATGATATCGCCGTCATCCAACATCAAGTACGAGTCACACAAAGGAGGGAATAATGTGTCGGAAATCGGCACCAAAATATCCTTCTCGGGATAAAAATTCAATTCGTCATCGAAAAAGCGGACACGAAGGTCGGTACGTTGGTTCTCCAGGTCGCGAACCAGTTTGGCGAAAACATTGTCGTCGCCCAAGGGATTCCGTTTCAGAAGGAACCAATTTAGATCGTTGTCTTCAATAAAAACCGAATCCATGATAACAGCCCCGTTGCGAGAAATCTTGTAGAACCTGTTGCCATAGTCTCCGACATAGTATCCTTGTTCGTCCACTTCGAAAAGTTGGATATGGGCTAGAATACTCCCGTCGCGCAACTGTAAAATGTCGTCGCGCATGTCAATGTCGTACCAACCTGCTTTGTGGTGGGCAATGGAATCGTAATTTTGCGCTTTCGCCACACCTGCCGCCATCAGCAGGCCGATGATAAGTAAGGTTGTTTTTTTCATATCACATAGGTTTTGATGATTAACACCGCAAAACTATACAAAAAAAAGCCGGTTTTTACAACAAGAAAACCAAAGTACGGATTTTTCTTGCCTTGTAATACTTTAATATACTGACAAACAACAAATTGAAAAAACCACAAAGTACGGATTTTTCTTATCTAATCAGGTCGGAAATGGGGTCGTTGTTGGTCTTTTTCCGGATGTTGGAGCGGTATTTTTCCACCGTATTGGGGCTGAGATTCAAAATGTCGGCCTCCTCTTTCATCCTGAAGCCCAAGAACGAGAGCACAACAATATTGCGCTCAGAGTCGCTCAAACCAGGATAGGTGGAAGCCAACTTGTCGGTGGCCTTCGGATAGATGGCCACAAACTCGGCCATAATGCGCTCCATCGTCCGCTCCCCTCCCGATTGGTAGATGGCCATTACCCGCTGATGCAACGCCTGATGCGCCTGCTGCGAGGCCGCGTCAAACTCGGATTGCAGTTTGCGATAGGCCTCCTCGTGCTTCAATGCCTCTATTTCCTTATTCTTGCGGTAGCGGAACGCCAACCAAAGGACAAGAAGCAGTGCCGCCAGCAAAAAGGCGAGCATGAGATACAACCGATATTGCTTGGCCTGATGTTTCGCTTGCAACTGCATCATTTCCAGTTTCTTCTCATACTCATTTTTCACTTGCTCGACGGCTTTTGGCTGTTCTTCAATGACTTGCTGCATCCCAACATAGCGGTCGGCGTATTCCAAAGCCTTCTCTGTGTTTCCCAAGGCTTCATAAGACTTGTATAATCGTAGCAAAATGGAAGCATTTTCAGGGTTCGGAACCATCTCGAAGTGCATAGCATCCATAAAACTCATCTGTTTTTCAGCATAATAGGCACAGGAATCATATTGCTCAAGCCGATAGAAGCAACGGCTCAGTTCGGAATAAAGAGCATCCTTGTAACGGAACATCGGCTCCTCGTATAATGCCAAGCCCCGATTACATTCTGCAATGGCCTTCCTCAAAAGACTGTCACCTTCTTCTCTACCTTCATAATCCTGATTGTCAAACTGATACCTATATAACATCGACTTGGAGAAATGGCAATAAGCAATTCTTTCGGCATTGCCTGCCCTCTTTAGCCGCCCACATACCTTTTTCAAAAAACATGCTGCAACTATCATATTCCTTGAGTGCCAAATAAGCATTACCTAAAGCATTGTCTATATTAAACTGCATGAGATAATACTGTGTATCAGCGTAATATCGTTCGGCTGTTTTTATATGATTCAATCCTTCTTGGGTATACCCATTGTCTAAATAGCACATACCCAATCGAAACTGTATATCGTATTTTTTGATGTCAAGCATTTCCTCTTTGGAAATCGGTTTGTTGGAAAAACGGATGAGCCTATCGTCAATTTGATGGCATCGCTCAATGCTTTCAAAAGCCTTTTGCAGCCAATCCAACTTGACTTGCTCGCCTTTCCCTTTCTTGAATGCTATGCGTGAAAGAGCCTCACAGGTTTCGGCCTCAAAATATTTTTCCTTGCTGCCAATGAAGTAATCTTCAGCCACTTGCAATAATGAATCCGTGATATTGTCGTAAAGGAAAAACTGGTCGCGCACCTTAACTTTCAATAGGCAATAATGCGCCCGCTCCTTCTCCGAAAGCACATCAACATTCAGTGTGTCAATGATTTGGAGAGCACTGTCTGGCTTTTGGATGAAGAAACCTTCCACCTGATACAGAATGTCCTCCTGCGAAGGAGGCACAGTGGACTGCTTGGCGCATGATACCAAAACCGCAAGAAGGATAAACAAGACAAAACGGATTCTCATAAGGCAAACTCTATTTACGGAATATTCAAAACCCTGTGTATCTGCAACGAAAGCCGCCAATTCGGGTGGCGTTTTACCGCTTCGACACAGGCTTGCATATTGGCTTTCCGTTGCTCAGGATCCTCAACAAAACAAGGCTGCAAAAAACGGTGTTTTGCCTCAATGTCATCATATTGTGCCAAATCTTGACCGAGATAAACTACTTTCAACTCATCGCAATGCGTTAAAACACAAGGTTCTATGTCACCGCCTTCAAAGGCTGTCTTGGGCGAAGAAGTCACCCAGTCGAGATTCGCAGGCAAAGGCCGCGTGCCGTTGGTCTCGATGGCGATCTTCTTGCCTGTCTTTTGTTTCAATTCCGCCACAAGAGCCTCGTCAATAAACAAGGAAGGCTCGCCGCCAGTCAAAATGAGCAAGGGGGCAATAGGATATTTATTTACCTCGTTTACAATCTCTTGCAAAGAAAGCATTTCCCCTGCTTGATGCTGTGTGTCGCAAAACGCACAGCGCAAGTTGCAGCCGCTGAAGCGCACGAAAACGGCGGGTGTACCACTATGGAAACCTTCGCCTTGAAGGGAGTGGAATATTTCGTTGATCTTATACATAGACACGAGACTTCAGGACACGAGACGAAAGACCCGTAGTCTCGCGTCTCGTAGTCCCGCGACAATCAATCGAAGTTTTGCGGTGCATCGTCCTTGATGTAGGAAGCCTTGTTGTCGCGCGACTCCCACACATCGGCGCGATAGCAGTTCGGGACGGTGTCGACAATCCACTTGGCGAGGTTTTCCGCCGTCGGATTGAAGTCCAACACTTCATTGATGTTGGTGTGGTCTATCTTCCCGTGAATCAATCGCTTGATTTCGGTGAAGTCGAAAACCATGCCGTTGCTGTCTAACTTTTCGGCGCGGCAATACACATTGATTTTCCAGTTGTGGCCGTGCAGGTTCTCGCATTTGCTCTCATAGTCGAGATAGAGCTGGTGACATGCGGAAATTTCTAGGGTTTTTCTGACGTAATACATTGTTGTTTAACCGTTGATTGTTTAATCGTTTAATTGTTGTCGTAGAAACGTGGCGCGCCGCGTCTCTACAATTCATATTCTGTTGTGTCGTCGATGCCGGCTTCGCGCAAGGCTTCGATGCGTTCGCGGCAGGTGCCGCATTTGCCGCAGTGCTTCTCGCCACCTTTGTAGCACGAATAGGTTTCGCTGTAGTCGATGCCCAAAGCCTTGCCGTGACGGGCTATCTCAGCTTTGCTCAGATGAGTATAAGGCGCAAAAACCGTAATTCCATCATACGTCCCTGCCGACATGGCCTCCGACATGGCATTGACAAAGCCCGGACGGCAGTCGGGATAAATCGAATGGTCGCCGGCATGGTTGGCAATCATCACGCGCTTCAGGCCGTTGCTCTCGGCGATGCCGCAAGCGATGGCCAACATGATGCCATTGCGGAACGGCACCACGGTCGACTTCATGTTTTCGTCGTTGTAATTGCCTTCGGGGATGTCGTCGGCGGTCATCAGCAAAGCGCTTTTGAAATAGCGGTGCATGAACTCAAGTGGGACAATGATATGCTTGATGCCCAGGCGTTGGCAATGGGTGACGGCACACACACGCTCGCGGCCGTTTTGCGTCGAGCCATAGTCGAAGGTGATGGCCAAGGCAATTTCGTCCTTGAACTCGTAAAGCATTGTGGTGGAGTCCATTCCGCCGGAGATGATGATTACTGCGTCTTTCATATTAGGTTTGAGGTAGGAGGTTTGAGGTTGGAATTAGGAGTTGGGGAAACTAGCTAATAGGCGTTGCTTCACCATGTCTTGGTGTTCGGTGTCGCCGTAATTGGCGAAAGGCTTGATGGAGATACCGCCACGCGGATTGAACAACCCAATGACTTCCAAATATTTGGGCTCCATCAGCTTGACAAGGTCCTTCATGATGATGTTGACACAATCCTCGTGGAAGTCGCCGTGATTGCGGAAGCTGAAGAGGTAAAGTTTCAGGCTCTTGCTTTCCACCATGAGCGTGCGCGGAATGTAATTGATAATAAGGTGTCCGAAGTCGGGCTGGCCTGTTTTGGGGCACAACGAAGTAAACTCAGGACAATCCAAAGTCACAAGATAATCGTTTTCAGGATGTTTGTTCTCAAACACTTCCAACACTTCTGGTGTATAGTCGTAGTCGTACTTCGTGTTTTGGTTGCCCAGCAGTGTCACGCCTTGCAGTTCTTGTTCGTTTCTCGACATAAGGTTGATTTTGCTGCAAAAATAGTAAAAAAAGGATTGCCCCGAAGAGCAATCCTTTTCATGAATGGTCGTGGGTGGTTTTATTCCACCACAACCTTTTCCATAATCACTTGCGAACCGCTAGTGAGGCGCAGGAAATAAACGCCCTTTGTCAAGTCGTTCACACTGATTTGGACCGTGCCTTGGCCATGGCCGTAAGCCACTTTCTGTCCCATGCCGTTGAACAACTCGTAGCTGTATTGCGCGTTGCTGCCGTTGATATACAGGCTGTTGCTGACGGGGTTGGGATAGATGCTGAAACTAGTTTCGTTTTCGCCAATGCCCCATTCGGCTTCGATGACGGTGCATACGGGCAACGAACTGCCAGTCTCATAGTTGGCGGCGACGCAGTAGGTGTAGGAGCCTTCGTTGCTAAGCTCGTCGGTGAAGGTGTTGTCTTCTGTCGTTCCAACTTCAACGCCATTGCGAGTAATGGTGAAACTGAGAGCGCCTTCCGGGACGTCCCAAGCCAGGGTGATGGCTTCGGTACCGACTTCAGCTTTAAGGTTATCGACGACATCGTAGGTGGTGCCACCTGAGGTGCTTCCGCAAATGCAGACGAAAGAGTAGTTTACGTTGGCGTTGCCTGAATAAATCGCTTCGCCGTTTTCGTATTTCACGTTAAACGAACATTCGTTTGGATAATAGCCAGAGACCCAGCCTAAGGTAACGTTCACGCCGTTGCCGATTTTGATGGTATAGGTCTTGGAATAGCCATTGTCGATGGTCAGTTGCATGGTGGGAGTGCCATCGTCGAAGGCCACGGTCAGCATGTTGTTGTTCCAACCGTCACCATAAGAGTCGGTGAGTTCGAATACGACAATGCAAGAGTTTTTCAACGTGGCAGAACCTTCGGTGGTCAGGCCTCCGTCGGCAGTCAGAGTGAAAGTCAAAGGAATCTGTTCGCTCTCTGGGCAGTTCTCTGCGATGGCAATGTCAAACGAGCAAACGGCAGTGCCATTCGGGTCGATGGTGCCGATTTCAAAGGTCTCGTTGAGCAATGTGACATACTCGTTTTGGCAGGCAATCGTCGCGATGGCGTTGGTGGCCATGTAGTGGCCAGCGTTGAGGAAGTTGGCGGCCAATGTCACGGTTTCGCCAGGGACAAACGACTCCGACCATGTAATGCCGGTAAAGTTGATAACGGCTTGGTTGGCAACGACATAGCTCTTTCCAGTCCATGTCTCGGAGCCGCAAGTCATGGTGATGTCGAGTTGGAATCTGGTGGCATCTTCAACTCCTTCGGCGATGATGAAACTGAAAGCGTCGCTGAGGGTGATGGTCTCGTTGGCGGGCAAAACATCAAATTCGGCGCTGCCGTTGAGGATTTCCAAGCGGTCGTCGGCGCAGGTCAAAGTGACCGTAGTCGTTGAAGCGGTAGGATCCACGCCCACGTTCTTGAACGTCATGCTGAGAGACGTTTCCTGATTGACGGGGGCGAAACCCGGGTTGCAGGCATTCACAGTGATAAACGGGCCTTCGGCGGGATTGACCTGCACATCAATCACTTCCGTCATCTTGTTGTAGCCCATCACGGTAAGGGTGGCGGTGCCCACTGCGTTCATTGGTTCGAAACTCAGGTTGCAAATGCCGTTTTGGATGTTGCCAGAGGCTAACACTTCGCCGTCCATCACCAAGGTGGCGATGCCATAATCGGTATCGCTGACAGACACTTCCAATTCGTTCATGCCGATCAAAAGTACAGGAGGATTGACGCTTGCGTTCATTTCGGCGGGGATGTCGGTGCGCACCATCAAGGTCGGGTCGCCGAAGAGCAACCATGAATGTTGCGTGGCCTTAAAGGCATCAGAACTGCCAAAGTCGAGAATTCCCATGGCACCGTTCAGTGAAACACCGGCCAAAGTGTGGTTGAATTGGTCGGCATGGCTCCATCCTGTCAAGATATTGACCATTTCGTCCTGGCCGTACATAGGCGGAGCCCAAGGCTGTGAGATCCACGAGAACATGCCGCCGATGGCGCCTGTTGGAACGCCTGTCGAATTGTCGGTTGCACGCAACCATGCTTCAGCGAAGCAGTCTGAATTGTGGTTGAACTTGCCATTCAAGCAAGCCACCGACCATACGATAGGCAACATGTTGTCGTTTGTCAAGGCATTGACGTGGCTGTTGCTGTAGTTAGCCACAGCCCAACTGGTTTCGGATCCGTGGTTGCAATAGTTGATGATGCTCACGCCTTGGTTGATGACGTTGCTGACAGCTGCCGCAGTGGCATTGCTGCTTCCGCTGCCACCAGTATGCAGGTCTGTAACTTCGGTGTAGGTGTAGTGCATCAAAGTGTCTCTGATGTAGTCGATGTGCACATTGTCATATTCGCCATAGTGTCCTCCCGATCCTTCGTGCGTTGAGCCAAGGCCTAAACCATGATTGGTCCATGTCACGTCAGACGGCATGTCGCGCTCGTAATAAAGCACTTTGTTGATGTGGGTTGCCACATGTTCTTCTGTCTGGACAGAGAAACGGCCCACAAAGACTTCGGGGTAATAGTCGGTGCCTTCAAGCATGCCAAACCAGATGTCGGAGTACTCGGTTGTGTTATCATAGGAGAAGGGATGGGGTGTGATATGCTGGTAGTCGCCTACAAACAACACATAAACGAGGTTGCGGTTGGGGTCGTTGTAGATGTTGCTGATATAGTCCTTGATGGCATCGGTGTTGTTGCCGCCGGCTTCGGTCACGCTCACCAATGTGGTGGGGCGGCCCGATTGGTTCTTCCAATCCACGAAGGGTTGCATGCTTTCCATGAACTGGTCGGCGCAAATGACAACCATCTCGCCTTGTTCCTCAAGCCAAGGATAGGCCTTGGAGGTCTGTTGGAAGTTGATGAAACGGTGGTCGTAGGCAGCCTTGAATTCAGGAGCGGTCTTCACGTTCTTGCTACTGCGGGCAACTTTTGGGTTCTCGCCGTTGTCGCTCACTTTCTTCATGGCGATGGTCATGTGGTGATAGACGCGCAAGGTCTTCGTCGCGGGATTGTAGGCAAAGGGCGTCACCATGAAGTTCTGCCCACGGAAGTCACGCAAGACGTAAGGGGCTTCAAGGTGGGCTTGGGTCATGGGATAGAAAGCGTTTTTGCCATACATCTTTCCGTAGGTGTAGGGCACGTCGTCAGGGTTGATCTGACGGCTGAAATTGCCTTTCGAAGGGGCGATTTCAACGTTTTCGTAATCCACATAGTCGCTCTTCACGATGCTGATGGTCATTTCAGCCATGTCGCCGATGATGGCGGGAATGGGGAATTGCGGCAGGTCGGGCGCACCGGCTTCAAGCATGGCTACCATCTTGGGGACGGAAACGACATGCTGGATGCCTTTTGGGGTGTTCACTTCTGTCAGGTTGAATCCGCCCAGCGCAAAATCGACCACGATTTGCTTCTCGCTGCTCGAAACCAACTTGACCTCTGGGCCGGCAGGGTTGCTCTTGCCCAGATCGTTCCACTGTTGGGCGAATGTCATCGCTGACAAGGCCACAAACACGAAAGATAAAATCAGTTTTTTCATTTGTGAATTGGAAATTTAAGTTGATGTTTAGTACAATTTGCATTAATAGCGTGCAAAGATACAAATCTTTTTCGGTTTTCCAATCATCATGTCGCGCTTTTTTTTCGATTTGTGTCGCTGTTTTTCTGTATTTTTGCCGCCCAACAAAACTGTAACGCAATGGGATGTTTTCTTAGAGTGCTTTTGATAGGCTTGGGCTGGTCGTTTGGCGGCCCTTTGGGTGCCATTATCGGTTATGCAATAGGCGGCATTTTCTCTGGCAACAGGCCAAGGGTCATCCGTTCAGAAGTGACGGAAACCTTTGGAAATACGGAAGAGAAACGCGACTTCAACGTGACGCTTCTTGTTCTCTCGGCTGCCGTGATGAAGGCCGACGGCAACGTCAGGAAGTCGGAGCTCGACTATGTGAAGCGTTTCTTCTTGCAGAATTTCGGCCAGGAACGTGCCGAAAACTACATCAAGATGCTGCGAGAGATCCTCGAAAAGGACTACAACCTCTACGAAGTGAGCCAGCAGGTGGGGCGCTACATGGACTACGCCTCGCGCCTGCAACTGCTCCATTACCTGTTTGGCATCGCCAACGCCGACGGGCGCATCTCGACGGAGGAACTGGGCGTCGTCAACACGATTTCGGACTACATGGGCGTTTCCAACAGCGATTTTGTTTCGGTGAAGGCCATGTTTATTCGTGAGACCGACAGTGCCTACAAGATTCTCGGCATTGAGCCTTCTGCTTCCGACGAGGAGGTCAAGAAAGCCTACCGTGAGATGGCCAAGAAAAACCATCCCGACCTTGTGGGCAACCTTGGCGACGAGGTGAGGCAAGCCGCCGAGAAAAAGTTCCAAGAAATCAACGCAGCATACGAGTCCATAAAGAAACAACGGGGATTGTAAATGAAAAAAAAGCCGCTCGAAAGCGGCTTTTTTCATTTCGGTTTTATGTGAGGTGTTATTCCACCACAACCTTCTCGAAGCGCACTTGCGGACCCGATGTGAGGCGCAGGAAGTAAACACCCTTGGCCATGCCGCCGACGTTGATTTCAGCGATGCCTTGGCCGCCGCCTTTGGCCACCACCTGGCCCATGCCGTTAAACATCTCGTAACGGTATTCGGCATTGCCTCCGTTAACGAACAGGGTGCTGTTGGCAGGGTTGGGGTAGATGCTCAGGTTGTCGAGCGAATCTTCACCTAATCCGACAATGCCTACATTGACGGTGACATAGTTCGCCGACGAATAGCGGATTCCGTCGGTGGCGACGATGCTGTAGGTATAGATGCCGTCTTCAACGTCTTCAGTGAAGGTGGTGGAGGCTTGGTTGGCCACTTCCTCACCGTTGCGGCTGATGATGTAGCTCATGGCATCTTCGGCCGGGGCCCAAACGAGCGAAACCGTGTTGCCATCGACTGAGGCCTCAAGGTCGGTCACGGGGTTGAGGGCAAGAACGACCGAAGTGGGCGGGAACTGGATGTCGTCAATCCATGCACAGTCGCTGCCGCTGCTCATGCTCGTGTCTTTCTTGTAGGTCCACTTGAAGGTGTGGATGCCGGTGGTCACGTCGTAGGATTCTTGGCCCCATGCCACGTCACCCGACCAGTTGCCTCTTTCTTGGTTGTCGATGTAGAAGAAGAGCTTGTCCCAACCGTTCTCCGACGAAACTTTCTTGTAGAAGCTGAGGACACCATCGGTAAGGATCTCGACGGTGAGGACGATTTCGGTTTGCTGGTTGTCCGAAATGGCGCCCGACTTGGCGCTGTAGGTGCCTGTGTGGGCCTCGTTGTTGACGATGGTCCACGGCGTGTTGCTGGTGGTCAAATCCCAGTCATACATGCTGAAGTCGCCTGTTTCGAAGTCTTCGACGATGTTGCCTACGGTGACGGTATGGGTGCCTGACAACGAGTAATGCCCGCAGGTGATCAGGTACGGGATTTCGTACGTTGAACCGATTCCAACTTGTTCTCCAACGGTGAGGTTGACGGGAAGGGTTGCCACGCCGCCGGCCTCGATCTCACCCATCTCGAAGGTGTTGCTTTCGAGGGCAAGGTCGTTGGAGCTTGAGAACACTTGCATGATGACATCGGAGGCATTGGCACGGCCATTGTTGGTCACCTCAAAGGTGATGGTTCCCTGTTCGCCAGGCTGCAAGTTGGTGCAGCTGACGTTGGACATGGCGAAACTGGGTGCGCCAAAGACGAGGTCGAACTTGTTCTCCCATACATCCTCGCCCGAAGTGCAGGTCAGGTAGAAACGAACCTTGGTGTTGTTGGGGATGTCGACGGACACGTTGAAGGCAAAGGCGTCGGAAATCGTGTAGGTGCCATCGGGGGCGATGGTGGGGATGGTGGCCGTGGTGTTCACCAACTCGATATATTCCGACTCGGTGGACAGCACCACGTCGATGCTGTTGGCCGTTTGGGACCCGACGTTCTTCATCGAAACGGCAGGTGCCACATAGGCGCCGTTGACCAAAGGCTGCTCACACTGCACATCGTCGAAGGCGATGTAGGCGCCATCCATGGCGGCGGCGGGGACGACGGCGATGTAGGGGATGTGCTGGGGATGGGTCACGCAGATGGTGACGTCGCCACCGCTGGTGACTGGGGTGATTTGGATGTTGGCAGTGCCGCTTTCGTCGATAAGGCCTGCACCGTACAACTCACCGTCCTTGCTGATGGCCACGTATGACCCTGGGATGGCTTCCACGGTGTAGGTTGCCATGCCAATGGGCAGGGTGGGCAAGTGGCTGACCTCGTTGTCGGTCGGTTGCACACGATAAGGCATGATGGAACCGTCGCCAAGAACATGGTAGGCCTGCCAATAGTATTGGTTGGTGGCAGTGCTGCTGCTTGGATAATTGCCCGCATGGGCATAGCACACGGCGATGTTACCCAAGAACGGGATAGCCGAAACGGTATTGAACACGTCGTCTTCCCACACGGCGTCGTAAACGCCGTAGGCGGTTTCCTCGTAGGTGGGCATGCGGTTCAAGACGTTGGTGGCACCCACGCCGAAATAGTAGTCCTCATACCAATAGGTGTTGGGGCACGAGCCGATGTAGGCAAAGGCTCCCTTGTTGTTGTTGCGGATCATGGCCTCGCCGAAGCAGGTGCTGCTGTAGCCCCAGTTGGCCGCCACGCAGCAGTTGCCCATGGCCAGGAAAGGTTTGCCTTCGTTGGTGAGGTTGTTCACGTTGCTGATGTTGAACTCAGGGTCGGCCCAGCAGTCTTCGCCGCCGTGCGCGGTGTAGTTGACGAAACCGACGCCCGTGTTCAGCGAAGCGTAGGGCTGGTTGTAGGGCTGGCCAAGGAAATTGTATACGTTGTTGAATCCGTGCTCGGCGTTATAGTAGTATTCCATCGCGTATTGTATGGTGGGTCTCCCGACGGTGGCGGTCCAGCTACCATCCCAACCGGCAACGAGCAGCACGTTGTCGAGATAGCTCGGGTCGGGCAGGTTGACGTATTGTTCGTACAGCAAGGTCTTTTCGATGATGTTCTGCATCTGCTCGACGGTTTGGGCACACATGCGGCTGTGGTAGATGTCGGGATAGTAGTCGTTGTCGACGCTCATGTATTGCAGGTCGGTGACTTTTTGCGAGGCCGAGCCGGTGGCACTGGCAGCCACTTGCTCCTTGTCGCCGAAGATGATGACAAAGGTGGGTGCTTCTTCCGCATACTTGCCTTGGATGAAGCTGCTGATGGCGGCAGCGGTCGTGCCAATCTCGTCGGTGTAGTTCACGTCCATGTAGAAACCTTTCGTGGTCTTCCACTCAATCCAAGGTTGCATGACTTCCTCAAACATGCGGTTGGCGATGACGAGCATGCGCACGGGTGCCTGCCACAGGTCGGGGTGTTGGTCATACACGTCGTCGCGCCAGTTGAACATGGTTTGGTAGATGCCCTTGAAATAGTGGTTGTAGGTCCTCACGAACTCGTGTTCGGCAGCGGCTTTGTCGTAGTCGTTGTAGCGCACCTCAACCTCGATGTCGTTATAGACCTCGATGGTGTTTGTGGCGGGGTTGTAGTTGACGGGATTGATGGTCAGCGAGCCGACGCCGATGCCGCGCATGGTGCCTTGCAACTCGAGCTCGGCCACCGGGCGATGGCTCATCGAGCGCGAGGCGTAGGCCTTCTCGCTGTAGGCGAACTTGACGTCTTCTGGCTTCGTGGCCTTGCTGACGGAAGGTTGCTGCGGGGCAAGGGTCTTGATGCCGAAGTCGGCCAAACGGTAGGTGGTTGTGCTGAAGCTCTTTACCTCAACGGTAGGGCTCTTCGCGCCGAAAGGAACAGCGATTAACTGGTGGGCGGCGGGCAGCGATGGCTCGCCGGCGTTGCCCGTGGGGAAGGTGCCTTCCATTGCGATTTCGGAAAACAGGCCTTTTTCGGTCGAAACCTCAGTGGCATTGATGTTGCTGAAACTGAACGTGGCAGTAAAGCCGTCATTCGTCACGTTGGTGCACTCTTGCACCGACTTGGCTCTGCCCAAATCAATGCGCCCTTGGGCCATTGCTTGCACGCCAAACAGCATTCCCGCAAAGAGGACTGCAAAGGATAAAATTCTTTTTTTCATTTGAGTGAAGTTAGTTGTTATTGATAATTTGTGTATGTTGGTTGATAGATTCCAATCAAGGCTGCAAAGATAGAAAATTAATCGTTTGTGCGCTAAAAATCGTCGGAAAAACCGCCTTTAGTTTAGTATTTTTTTGTAAGACTTCTCATTTTCAAGGATTTCCAAGGCTTTCTTAATGCCTGTGTCTTCTGCGGCCATCACTTGGTAGTATTGTTGCGTTTCCCAAACGTTTCGGGCGATCAAAGCCTTCACTTGCAATAGCAGAAATTTTTCGGAACGGGCAAACTGCTCGTCGTTCCACTCCACCTTCGCGTCCTCGGCGGCTTTCTTCAGTCTGTCGATAAGCTCTTTCCCAACGATAAAATCCTTGTTGAATTGCTCAAAGTCAGCGAATTGCGACCTGATTTCTTCGCGGTGCTTGAGGCCGTAGTCGGTAGTGAAGCGGTTCAAGATTCCTTTGCGTACGAGGTTGGTGTAGAGCTTGCTGTTGAACGAGGTGTCGACGGGGATGAAAATGTCGGGCATGATGCCGCCGCCGCCATACACGGTACGACCGCCAGAGGTCTTATATTTCAGTGAGTCAGGGAAATGGATGCTGTCGGCGTGGAAATATTCGCCGCGCTCGAGGCGCTTGGTCATCTCCTTGGCATATTCTTCAACGCCTTTCTCGTAAGGCCGTTGGATGCAACGCCCCGAAGGGGTGTGGTAGCGCGAGGTGGTGAGGCGGATTTGTGCGCCATCGGGCAGGTTGAAAGGCCTCTGAACCAAGCCTTTGCCGAAAGAACGTCTGCCAATCACAACGCCACGGTCGTGGTCCTGCATGGCACCGGAAAAGATTTCGCTGGCCGAAGCCGAACCTTCGTCGATGAGGACGACCAACTTGCCTGTGGTGTAAAGCCCCGAGGACTTGCTCTTCCACTCTTGTCGGGGCGAGCGCAGGCCTTCGGTAAAAACGATGAGCTTGTTTTCGGTGAGGAATTGGTCCACCAGCTCAATGGCAGTGTTGAGGTAGCCGCCCGTGTTGCCGCGCAGGTCGAAGACGAGCGACTCCATGCCTTGGGCTTGCAGCTTGGTGAAGGCTTCCTTGAACTCTTGTGTCGATTCTTGTGCGAAACGGTCGAGTTTGATATAGCCGATATGGTTGTCGAGCATATAGGCGGCGTTAATGCTGTTCAGCGGAATCTTGTCGCGAATGATTTCAAAGTCAAGAAGTTCCTTGTCGCTGCCGCGCTTCACGCTCACGGTGACTTTCGTTCCTTTCTTGCCGCGCAGGTGCTTCTGCACGTATTCGTTGTCGACTTTCTTGCCAAAGCATTCCTCTCCGTCGATCTTGATGAACTGGTCGCCAGCCATGATGCCCACCTTCTCCGACGGGCCGCCCGCCACGGGACTGATGACGGTGATGGTGTCGCGGATGAGCTGGAAGGTCACACCGATGCCTTCAAAGCTGCCCACAAGCGGTTCGTTGGCTTTCTCCACATCCTTTTTCGAGATGTAGGCCGAGTGGGGGTCGAGTTCCTTCAATGCGGCCACGATGGCGTCTTCCGTCACCTTGTCGATATTGGCCGTGTCGACGTAAAAGTTCTCGATGAGATAAAGCACAGTGCCCAGTTTCTGGACGTTCAGCTGACCTTTCGTTTGTGGCTGTTGGGCTGTTGCCGCCATTGCAATGAAACAGGCAATAGCCAAAAAAAACATTTTCAGTGATTTCATGGGTTGAAATGGATTTTTAGGGGCGCAAAGATAATGAAAAAGAGGGAATCACGGCTTCAGTAGCGTCCAAAATATTCTACTTTTGCCACGTCAGTCCATTTTCTGATGAAAGCAGTCTTTGCATTGGTATAGGCATCCCGATTATGTTCAAACTGTTTCCAAAGCCTAAGTTTCAGAGATTCATAGTCTTTGGCGACATTCGGATGTTCCAAAAGATAATCCCTGAAAAATAATTCATCGTTGTCGCCGGCATATCTGAGATGGATATGATAGACCTTGTCCTCAAAGCCATTTTTGGTATAGCCGTAGTTGAATGATATTCTGCGTTCTTCGGAGGACATTCGAATGAAACCGTTTTTCTCGATGATTTTTGCAACTGATTCAATGTCAATTTCTTTTGGTATTTCGATAAGGATGTCCACGATATTCTTTGCCCATATTCCAGGAATCGCACTACTGCCGATATGGTTGATTTTTACAGGGTAATCAGACAAAATGGACTGCAATGTGGTTTTCATTTCCTCATAAAGCAAATTCCATCTGTCGTTATGCTCAACGAGAAAAATGGGGAACAATTCCCATAGTTCCTCTAATGACATTTCGGAGAGTTCTTTGGCCATACTTATTGCCTCAAAATCTCAAAAGTGTTGTCCTCCTTGAGCTTGATGATGGTCGAGCTCTTGGGCTTGGAGAAACTGTCGTGGTAAAGCTGCACCACATAATCCACCGAGTTTTTGATTTCATCGCAGATATCACTGAAAATCATCGATGAAGGTTGCCCAGTTAGGTTGGCCGATGTTGAGGTGATGGGCTTACCGAGGCGACGGATGACTTCCTTGCAGAAGTCGTTGTCAACCACGCGGATGCAGATGCTCTTGTCGTCGGAAACGGCCTTGGCCAAGTTCTTGCTTTCGGGATAGATGATGCTCAGCGGACTTTTGGCGCCTTTGATGAGGTCGTAGGCGATGGCAGGCACGTTAACCACATAATCCTGAAGCCTTTCCACCGAATCGACGAGGATGATGAGGCTCTTGTTGAGCGGCCTCTGCTTGACGGCGTAAACCCGCAGGCAGGCCTTGTTGTTGGTGGCGTCGCAGCCCACGCCCCAGATGGTGTCGGTAGGGTAGAGGATGGTCTTTCCGGCTTTCAGTGCCGCCACTGTGCGTTCCACTTCTTGTTCAAATGATTCTTCCATTTTTTTTCTTTACTATGACTTGTGACCATGACTATGACCAGACTCACGGTCGAAGTGGTCATGGTCATAGTCATTGGTCATTGTTACTTGTCTTTTATTTTACTTCTCAATAAATTATACTTGTGCCTATTGGCCTGCATCATTGTGCGGCAGATGTTGAATCCCGTCTTGCCGTAGAGGAAGCCGCCTTTTATAATATAGGTGCGGATGAAATTGATGCTCGGGCTGAAAAGATAGGGTAGGAGGCCCGTCTTCTTGCCACGCTCGTAATAGGACTGCGCGCCTAATTCGGCGAAGTGGAACTGTTGCTTGCGGAACTCCTCGGGCGTGTCCCACGAATAATGGAGCAGGTCGCCGCGCAGCATGGTTTTCTTGGGCGTTTCCTTAAAGTTCAGCCATTCGTGGATGATGCCTTCCCATTCGGCAAAGCCGCGCCGCCAGATGCGGATCTTGGTCTCGGGATAAAGGCCGCAGCCTTTCACCCACTGGCCGCAGTAGTTGTTGAGGCGGTTCATCGCAAACACCTCATTCTCTGCAATGTCTTTGTCTTTCAGTGTCTTGATGGACTGCTTCAGTTGGTCCGAAAGGGCTTCGTCGGCATCGATGCTGAAGATGAGGTCGCAGGTGGCGAGGTCGTCGGCGAGGTTTTTTTGGTCGGAGTAGCCGAGCCAGTCCTGGGTGAAGAACTTCACGCCGTAGCGGTCGCAGATGGCCTCGGTCGCATCGGTGGAATGCGAGTCAACGACGATGATTTCGTCCGCAATATCTTTCACGGATTCAAGGCATTGCGCGATTTTCTCTTCCTCGTTGAAGGTGATGATGACGACCGAAAGGGTGTTCATTGATGCAAAATTTGCGCAAAGGTAGTGTTTTCTTCGGTTATGGGATTTGCTTCGCAAAGAAATCTGCAGAAAATCACAATAAAATTCCTATCTTTGCGCCCTCATAAGTGCAATCGATGACCATCGGAATCCCCATTTGGATGCTTGCTTTGGCGCTGCTGGCTGGTCTGGCAGCGGCCACATTGTTGTATTTCCGAAACAAGAAACAACACTATGGCAAGGCGTTGAATGTCATATTGTTTGCACTTAGGACATTGATTGTTGGCTTGGTGGTCTTGCTGCTTTTCAACCCGCTGATTCGGCAGAAATTCA
>ODAI011798080.1_pt1 | contig 17651 bp, 17 predicted proteins | sample 1539321 | NCBI WGS metagenome assembly ODAI01 (sample SAMN02144231, study PRJEB22623) | gut metagenome | biome: sheep rumen | host: Ovis aries | place: New Zealand | reverse complement strand
TTTCCAGATGATTCTCGTCATCTCGTCTCCGTCCATCTCTACGAGAGGCGTTGTCATTTTAATTTTTTCCATTTTTTCTCCTCCGGGAAATGTAATAGCAGGCCCGCCCTCCGAGCGGACCGCTTATTGATATGCGATATCACTGCTTTTTCTCAAGTTTCATGCCCAGTTCCGCAAGCGCACAGTCAGTAACGACGAAAAGCTCATCGTTCGAAATGACCGTGACACGGCCGTTCTCATATTGATCATCTACCCACGCCTTAACGGCCATCGCAAGTTCCGACTTCTTGTCGATCTTCTGTTCTTCCGGCACGTCATAATGGCGGTTGATCCAGTGTGCGATTCCCGCAAGTCCGGATGTGTTGGAGATCGATACTTCCACCGGACGCTTCAGGAATTTCTCGGTATCGAAAATGTTGTAGATTTCCTCGTTCTTCAGAAGACCGTCCGCATGGATACCTGCTCTCGTGATATTGAAGTTCTTTCCGACAAACGGCGTGCGAGGCGGAATCTTTTCACCGAGCTCCTTCTCATAATACTCGGCCAGATCCGAGATGACCGTCGTATCCATGCCGTTCAGAGTTCCTCTCAGCTGAGCGTACTCAAATACCATCGCTTCAAGCGGCGTATTGCCGGTCCTCTCTCCGATTCCGAAAAGTGAGCAGTTGACGCCGCTCGCACCGTACAGCCATGCGGTTGTGGAATTGGAGACAGCCTTGTAGAAATCGTTGTGTCCGTGCCACTCGATAAGTTCGGAAGGAACGCCCGAGTGCACCATAAGTCCGTAAATAATGCCGGGAACGGAACGCGGAATCACTGCGCCCGGATAGTTGACGCCGTATCCCATCGTGTCGCAGGCTCTGACCTTGATCGGAATTCCGTACTGGTCGCGAAGCTTCATGAGTTCGAGGCAGAACGGAATGACATAGCCGTAGATATCGGCGCGCGTAATATCTTCAAGATGGCATCTCGGACTTATGCCCATCTCCAGGCACTCTTTGACGATTGTCAGATAATGTTCCATGGGCTGGCGGCGCGTCATATGCATCTTATAGAAAATATGGTAGTCGGAGCACGAAACCAGAATGCCGGTCTCACGCATACCCATGGACTTTACAAGCTCAAAGTCTTTCTTGCTTGCACGGATCCAGCTTGTTACCTGCGGATAACGATAGCCGCGGTCCAGACACTTCTCGACCGCCTTTCTGTCCTTCTTGTCATAGAGAAAGAATTCGCTGGCTCTTATAAGACCGTGGGGACCGCCGAGCTTATGCAGATAATCATAAATTGTCACGATCTGTTCCGTTGTATAGGGAGCTCTGGACTGCTGACCGTCACGGAACGTCGTGTCGGTGATCCAGATCTGATGCGGCATATGGTGCGGAACAATTCGATCATTGAAAGCGATTTTCGGAACTTCGTCATACGGGAAAAGGTTTCGGAATGTATTCGGACGCTCGACATCGACGAGCGGATACATATGCTCTTCCAGTTCGAGAAGATGCGAAGTATGGTTCATATGAACCTGTCTGTATTCCATTTCCATAATAATCTCCTCCTATCTCCTGCGTCGGGGTGACCGGTCCCGAAACAGGGTGCAAAACATCAGAATCATTTCTGGGATGCAAGTACCTGTTTATTCTTCACAATGTAGTCCACGAGGGATATGATCGTGAGTGCGCATGCCACATACATGATAATCGTTGTCAGCATCTGCACTGCAGGTATCTGAAGGTTCAAAATCATCAGAATGACCATGGCCATCTGACTGACTGTCTTTGTCTTGCCCCAGTAACTGGCAGCGATTACAATACCGTTGTCCGAAGCGACAAGTCTGAAACCGCTGATAGCGAACTCTCTGGCTATGATCACGATACAGATCCATGCCGGTAATCTGCCGAGTTCCACCAGGCAGATAAGAGCCGAACAGACAAGCAGTTTGTCCGCAAGAGGATCCATGAACTTTCCGAAATCAGTGATCAGATTATACTTTCTCGCTATCTTACCGTCGAGCATATCTGTGAGAGAAGCGACGATAAATGTCAGCAAAGCCGCCCATCTCATCCAGCCCTCTCCGCGCCCGACGAGCATGAAGATGACAAAAGGAACAATAAGTATCATACGCAGTACGGTTAATTTATTCGGCAGATTCATTTTCAAACTCTCCTGTTAAATCATATTCGGAAGCGCCTGTGATTCGGACGTTTACAAAATCTCCGCTCATGTGCTCTTCCGTAGCAGGGATGAATACAAGTCCATCCACACCGGGTGCATCTCCATATGTCCTGGCCTCATAGATTCCTTCCTCAGGCAGTTCTCCTTCGATCACCGCCTCTATCGTTTTTCCGATACGGGATTTTCCGCGGGCCATGGATATTTTCTGCTGGATCTCCATGATCTCTCTGCGCCGTCTGTTTTTCGTCGGCTTTCGGATCTGATTCTTCATCTTCGCGGCGGGAGTATCTTCCTCCCTCGAGTATGTGAAGACTCCGAGACGATCAAATTTCATCTCACTCACGAATCGCTTCAGCGTTTCGTGATCTTCCTCGGTCTCTCCCGGAAAACCGGAAATAAGAGTTGTGCGAAGGAATATGTCCGGCATTTTCGTTCTGAGCTCTTTTACCAGCGCACGAAGGTCGGCTTCGGTAGTCCTGCGGTTCATGCGCTTCAGAATACCGTCCGATGCATGCTGTATAGGGAGATCCAGATAATGGCATATCTTCTTCTCCGCCGCCATCACATCGATCAGTTCCGGATAGATTTCCTCCGGATAACAGTACAGAATCCGGATCCAGTGCAGGCTTTCGATCTCACAGAGCCTCTTCAGGAGCTCATGCAGCATTTTCTTTCCGTACAGGTCTGTTCCGTATATTGTTGTCTCCTGTGCTACAAGAATAAGCTCCGTCACGCCGTCGTCCGCCAGGCTCTGTGCTTCCGCGACCAGTTTATCCATAGGAAAGCTCCTGTACCTGCCTCTGATCTTCGGAATAATACAGTATGTGCAGTGCTTGTCGCACCCCTCGGCGATCTTAAGGAACGCATAATGCCCGCCGGTCGAGACCATACGCTTCGTATCTATAGTCTCATCGCGGCTCGCATCTGCAAGGAGGATCGTCTTTTTCCCGCGAAAAGCATCATCCACAGCGTCCGCAATCCCTGCTCTTCCTGTAGTGCCGACAATGGCATCCACTTCGGGAATCTCTTCAAGAATCTCTTCTCTGTAGCGCTGTGCCATGCACCCTGTCACAACAAGAACCTGAAGACGCGCCTCTGTCTTGAGATCCGCAAGGGCAAGGATCTCCTCGATCGATTCCTTCTTGGCATCCTCTATGAAACAGCAGGTATTGATAACGGCGGCGTCCGCTTCCGTCTCATCATCCGTGATCTCATACCCGCGGGAGGCCAGAATCCCCAGCATTTCCTCGGAATCGACAAGATTCTTGTCGCATCCGAGTGATACCATCAGTAACTTCATAAATACTCCAATCCAGGCATTCCCTACTTACGGGAATGAACTTAATGTTATACTCACGATGAAGCCGGATTTCACTTGCGCGTATCATAGACTCACATCACGAGTATTGCGCGATGAAGAATAAAAGGGCAGCTGCTTCTTAAGCCACTGCCCCTCCCTGATCATTTATTTGTTTCTTCCGGAAGGATCTTGACTTCCCCTTTGAATACTTCGTCAACGGCAATAGAAAGCGGTTTCTTTTCTTCCTCGTTCTCGATGAGCGGCTCATCGCCGTCGATGATCTGGCGTGCGCGCTTTGCTGTGGCCATCACGATCGAATATCGGCTTGAAACTACCGGCACAGTGCCGTCCTCGATCTCCGAATTAACTGCTGCAATCATTTCCTTGTAAGACGGATGAATCATCATAATGCATTTTCTCCTATTATATAGCTGCCGACATGTGACATGTCAGCGTTGACATGGACCAATGTAACAGACGCGAAAACCGATCTCACCCATTCACGTACTGTTTGAGATCGTTCTTTGTTTCGGCTATAAGCTTATTGTTTCTGTTTGCCTTGATATGTTCGGTGCGTACGATCTGATGAAGCGCTTCAACTGCATCTTCAAGTTTATCATTCACCAGTATGTAATCGTAAGCATCCATGAGCTCGGATTCCTCAACAGCCCTTTTAAGCCGTCCCTGAACCTTTTCCTCGTTTTCTGTACCGCGTCCGCGCAGACGGTCTGCCAGGATCTTCGCCGAGGGTGCTGTGACAAATATCATCGGTGTGTCCGGATATTTCTCGTGGACCTTAAGTGCTCCCTGCACTTCGATCTCAAGGATGACGTCCTTTCCCTCCGCAAGATTATGAAAGACATAGTCTTTCGGCGTCCCGTAATAGTTTCCCTGATAGGAAGCGAACTCGATCAGCGCATCGTCGCGGATCATATCTTCGAACTCCTCTTTCGTGCGGAAGAAATAGTCCACTCCGTCTTTCTCCGTCTCTCTGGGCTCTCTTGTCGTAGCGGAAATAGAAAGTGCATAGTTATCATATTTCCTGCAGATCGCCTTTGTTATGGTCCCTTTTCCCGCTCCGGAAAATCCGGATACAACGAGTAATATTCCCTTATCAGCCAATTCCATCCCTCCGGATCACATTCAAGTATCGCACGTTCTGTGCGACGTATGATCAAAAGACTTATTCGATATTCTGTATCTGCTCGCGAATCTTTTCTACAACTGTCTTGAGCTCAATGCCGATGTTGGAAGTAGCGAGATCGCCTGCCTTCGAGAGGATCGTGTTCGACTCGCGGTTCATTTCCTGTGCAAGGAAATCAAGCTTTCTTCCGACACTCTCAGCCTTTTTCAGCTCGCTTAACATCTGGTCAATATGACTTGCCAGACGGACAGTCTCCTCATCTGTGGAAATCTTATCCGCATAAACGACAAGCGCTGTAGCAAGCTGGGATTCGTCAATCGTCCGGTCTTCCAGAATCTCATGAAGTTTGTCTTCCAGACGCTTTCTGTAGTCAGCCATGACTTCAGGCTCATGCGCCTCGATTTCTGCAACGCTGTTGCGCATCCCGTTCAATTTTTCCTCGAGATCGGCTTGCAGTTTTGCTCCCTCGATTTTTCTGGATTCGTCATACTTCTCGGCTGCTTTGCGGATGACTGTTTCGAGCTGGCTCCAGAGCTCCTCCTCGTCCGTCTCCGCATCTTTCAGTGTGAGAACCTCCGGAAAACGGGTCAGGTCTGAGATGCACAGATCATTCACGACTCCTGTCTCAGCCTGAAGAATCTGACATGCCTTCACATACTTTTGTGCCAGTTCGAGGTTCAGAGACGGCTCGCCGGTACCTGAACCGAAAATCTCCTCGGTTATGAAGACGTCGACCTTTCCGCGATTTGCGTATTCTTTGAGAATATTGCGGATCTGCGCTTCGAAAGCACTGTATTTTTTAGGCATGCGGATATTAAAATCAAGGTATCGGTTGTTCACGGATTTTATTTCACAAGTCAGTTTTCTTGTGTCGCCTGTGCATTCCGCGTGACCGAAACCAGTCATACTTTTAACCATTGGATGTTACCACCTGCTTTTTCTTATAATCCTACGTATTTTACATCATTTGAGAAACTCCGTCAACGATTGTTTACCGCCCCTTCCCATTCTTACACATAACATGCAAGACGATGCATTTGGATTTGCAGCCAAAGTGTGCTATCATAACTCATACATGAAATATTTCGTAAACATTTGCATACATAAAGTATGGAGGTCACATGGCATTTGACGGAATCACCACAGCAGCTATCCGGCACGAGCTCGAATCCTGCCTTACCGGAGGCGGTATCAGCCGCATCGTGCAATCTGAAAAAGATGAGCTGCTGCTCACCATAAAGAATAACAAAATCACCTATCGGCTCCTCATGAGCGCTTCCCCCTCGCTCCCGCTGATTTATCTTGTACCGGAGAACAGGCAGGCGCCGCTCACGGCTCCGAATTTCTGCATGCTGCTAAGAAAGCATCTGCAGGGAGGACAGATTTTGAAAATATCGCAGCCTTCGCTCGAGCGCGTAATCTGCTTTGATATCTCGCACCGCGATGAACTCGGTGACCTGTGCACAAAGAAACTGATCATCGAGCTCATGGGAAAGCACAGCAATATCATTGTCACGGATGATCAGGATACCATCATAGACAGCATCAAGCGCATCCCCTCCTCTGTGAGTTCCGTGCGCGAAGTACTTCCGGGCAGACCGTATTTCATCCCGGGTGCGGATACCAAGAAAAATCCGCTCGATGCGGATGTCTCGGATTTTATCCGCACAATACGCGAAAGTCCTTACAATATTGTTAAAGCGATTTACATGTCCTATACCGGCATCTCTCCCATCGTCTCGGAAGAATTTGTCTACGAGGCCGGAATCGAACCGCGAAAAGGGCCCGGCGATCTGCGGGACGATGAGCTTGGAACGCTGGCCGAGATATTTGTCGGGCATATGAGGAACGTGTCTGAAGGGGTATTTGAACCGAACATCGTATATATCGATGATGAGCCGAAAGAATTCGGCGTATTTGCGCTAAAGATGTACGGCGGACGTACAGAGAACATGGACTCCGTAAGCGAGATGCTCCTTAAATTTTATTCAGACCGTGAGTCTGCGACCCGCATGAAGCAGAAGTCGGCAGATCTCAGACATCTGGTATCCACAGCGCTCGATCGGACAAATAAGAAGTTCCTGATTCAGCAAAAGCAGATGGCTGACACGGAGAAAAAAGACAAGTACCGCATTTACGGTGAGATGCTGAACACCTACGGGTACAGCGCAAAAGAAGGCGACAAAAAGATAGAAGTCATAAACTATTACACCGGCGAGCCGCTGACTGTGCCTCTGGACCCCACGCTCACAGCCAGCCAGAATGCGCAGAAATATTTCGAGCGATATAATAAGCTGAAGCGTACTGCTGAAGCACTTACGACTCAGATTGAAGAGACAAAAGATGACAGAGACCAGCTCGAAGCCTGCCTTATGGCGATCGACCTGGCCGAGAGCGAGCAGGACCTGTCCGAGATTCGGAAAGAACTTACGGAATACGGTTTTCTGCAAAAACGGACTGTTCAGAAAGGCCGTGCCAGAGAGGCAAAGCAGAAACCGCTGGCATTCCTCTCCTCTGACGGCTACACGATGTATGTCGGCAGAAATAATTATCAGAATGAGGAGGTCACATTCAAGATCGGCAACTCGAACGACTGGTGGTTCCACGCGAAGGGCATGCCCGGAAGCCATGTCATCATTAAGGGCAGAGGTGACGGGGAAATGCCGGACCGTGCCTTTGAAGAGGCCGGAGCGCTGGCGGCCTGGTATTCGTCGGGGAGAAGAGCCCCCAAAGTCGAGATCGATTACACGCAGAGGAAAAATCTCCACAAAAAGAACGGCGGAAAACCGGGATTTGTGACTTATCACACCAATTATTCGCTCGTTGCCGTCCCGGATATATCGGCACTGAAGCGAATCGAATGAATAAAAAAGCCCACCGTAACGCTGCGGTGGGCTTCTTCTATCACCATCCGAATGCCGTCAGATAGCACATCGCACAGAAGCAGGCGATGCCGAACCACACTGCAAAGCATAACGGAGGTATAAAAAGAATCTTCAGAATCGTCTGCACGATTTCTTTCCGGCTGTAAGTATACGAACCCTTTTTTCTGTATCTGGTCATCTTTCCGTCCGGTGAGACTATGTAGATCCAGGGTCTGTCATACAGCTCAATTCTCCCGAATTTCAGCAAATAAATCGGAATGACAGGCCCAAATATGCAGAACCAGACGGCGCTGCCGCCGAGATTTAACTGTGAAAAATTGAACCCGTTCAGAAACAGAGCGATGATGACCGGAAGAAATAATACCGCCAGAGCCATCATGATCATACCGAATATGCGCAGCGGGGAAGAAAATCTGAGCACGACCTCTTCATTTTTGCCATCCAGCTTCTCGAAAAATACCGGCGGAGTAACATTCCTTTCCGCAAGGAGCGTACCGGTCAGCTCACCGTCCATCCTGACGAGTGCCTCATTGCCGGAAGTAAATACCTTTCTCCCGCGCTCAATGCGGAACTTCATATGCTTCGTATCGCTGTATGCAACTAACGTAACTATCAGTATGAGGAGGGCAAATGCTGCCGTCAGAACAAGTCTGTCTCCGCTGTCAATTCCGAACAGAGAAAAACCGAGAAAAGCAATCGCAGATATGATAATCGTCGCAAATATGGATTTCAGCCACCATGGCAGAAAATAGTAATAGGATTCTTTTATAGCACGAACACTGACCTTCCCTGTCTGTCCGTTGACTGCTGCCATCAGATCCCCGTCAGAGAGATAATAGACCGGCAGCAAGGCCGGCATTCTCACAACGGACGAAATATCCGGATCTACCTCCACTGCCTTTGTCTCAAGTACCTTTTGCACGGTGGGTGCATAGGATTTGCTGACTTCCTCACGTACCCTTCTCTCCAGTTCTTTACCCGAAATGTTATCCGTCTTGACTCTATGTCCGGCAACATAGGAAAAGTCAAATCCGGTCAACCCGTTTATATCATAAGGTTCCATCCCGTCGAGCAGCAGATTATCCGTCTGTTCCGAACAGTTCACGAACACTTCATCGATAAATCCTCCGCAAGTATATGTTCCTCCGTCAGAGAATCTTCTGACCTTGCAGGATACCGGTCCGCGCACGAATTCGTAGGGAAGATAGAACCCTTTCAGGTCACCGGTTTTTTCTTTCAGAAGTCCGGCCTCTTTTTTCCCGCGGTTCTTCACACACCATTTTGAAAGGCATTCCTGCGCCTCCTCATCGGTGATCTGAAAGGGGATAACGATCTCCGGCATATTCTTTTTGTGCAGATAACCCTTTCTGACAAGCGCATGTCCGCAAAAGGCACAGTTCGCTACTGCTTCATTTTCCTCAAATACGACTTCCGCACCGCATACTGAGCAGGAAGCGCGCAAAAGTTGATAATTTGCAGCGGAATTTTGAAGTCTGCTCTGCTGCAACCTTCGAAATCCGCGCTTTTCCTCCATTGCTGCATCTACGGTAACTTTACCGCCGCAAAACTGACAGGAGTATATACCGCTTCGGATATCATAATATGCAGGAGCGCCGCAGTCCGGACAATGAATATCAACAATGTTGTTCGTATTCATAACATGTTATTCTCTTAAATTCCTTCTCCAGCTCACTATTGCAGTTCCGATAATAATCACATACCCGATCCAGCTCCACATGTCCGGCAATTCTCCGAAAAACAGGAATCCGAGTATAGCCGCGAATATGACCTGTGAGTAGTCGAACACTGAAATCTCCTTCGCCGGTGCATAAGTGTATGCCGCTGTAATATTCAACTGTCCGACCGTTGCCGAAACGCCGGCCATGATGAGAATGAGAAGCTGTGTCAGGCTCATCGGCTCATAGTCCGGAAGCATGAAGAGCAGGCATACGATCGATGAGAAAACGGAGAAAAACAGCACGATCATTTCCCTTCGTTCGCCCTTCATACCGAGCTTACGAACGAAAGCGTAAGCAGTTCCCGCGAACACACCTCCTGCCACACCGACGATAGCAGGCAGAGAGGCGACTCCGGCACCGGGTTTTACGATAAACGCCGCACCTGTGAAAGCGACTATGACCGTCAGGATCTCGAATCTCCCGGGGATTTCACCGATCACAAAGATACTCATGATTATTGCCGCGAAAGGAGACAGTTTGTTCAGGATATTTGCATCCGCAATCGCCATATGGCTGATCGCCCAGAAATTGCACAAAATCCCGAGTGTCCCCACCGTGCTTCGAATCAGAAGATCCGGCAGGCACCCTTCTTTTATTTTTATACTCTTACCGCTCTTTAGAATCATGCACAATGATACAAATACTGCAACGAAATTCCTGAAGAACGCTTTCTCCATCGTCGGCAGATCCCCTGACAGTCTTACAAAGAAAGACATCATGGCAAATCCGAATGCGGCCAGTATGATGTGGAGAATGCCTTTTATCCTGTCTGATTTTTTGTTCGTCGTATTTTTTTCCATCACTTTACTGCCTGCTTTACATATATATGCGATTAAGACCCAAAGTTGATAACGAATCGCAGAAATGAAAAGAGCTGCCGCGCAAAATTATATGGCGCAGCAGCCCTAAAACGCTTTCAAAAGTCGATTACTTTGCAACGAAGTTCAGGATCTTGCCCGCTCTGTAGATGACCTTGACAATTCTCTTTCCTTCTACCAGCTTGGCGATCTTCGGAAGTGCAAGACCGGCTTTTTCAGCCGTTTCCTGGTCAGCATCCACAGCAATGCTGAGGATTTCACGCGGTTTGCCGTTGACCTGCACGCTGATCTCTACTGTCGCATCGATCGTCTTAGCTTCATCAAATACCGGCCATTCGGATACGGACAGGAAACCTTCTCCTCCAAGATACTGCCAGATTTCTTCCGTCAGATGCGGTGCGAACGGGTTCAGAAGTTTAAGGAATGCCACATACTGGTCTCTGCCGACTTTCTTCTCTGCTTCAAAGTCATTGAGAAGCGTCATCAGAGCAGCAATAGCGGTATTGAACTTCATATCCTCGATGTCATTTGTCACCTTGCGGATCGTCTTGTGGAGCTTGCTCTCAAGGGAGGAGACATTTGCATCCTGAAGATTGTCGGCAAGACGCGCTACACGGTCAAGGAAGCGCTTGCATCCGCGCACGGAGCTCTCATTCCACGGTGAAGATGCACCGTAATCGCCCATGAAGAGCACATATGTGCGCAGCGTATCGGCACCGAACTCCTCGACAACTTCCAGCGGATCGACGACGTTGCCCTTGGATTTTGACATCTTCTGATTATCGGATCCGAGTATCATTCCCTGAGCCGTTCTCTTGGCGTACGGCTCGAATGTGTTGACTGCACCGATATCATACAGGAAGTGATGCCAGAATCTGGAATAGATCATATGGCGTGTAACATGCTCCATACCGCCGTTATACCAGTCGACATTCATCCAGTATTTCAGCTTGTCCATGTCGGCAAGTGCTGTATCGTTCTTCGGATCGATGTAGCGCAGATAATACCAGGAAGAACCTGCCCACTGGGGCATCGTGTCCGTCTCACGCTTGGCAGCACCGCCGCACTTCGGGCAAGTGCAGTTCACGAAGCTGTCGATCTTGGCAAGCGGAGACTTGCCGTCCTCACCGGGCATGAACTGTTCGACTTCAGGAAGCTTCAGCGGAAGCTCCTCGTAAGGAACGCCTACCATACCGCAATTCGGGCAATGGATGATCGGGATCGGCTCGCCCCAGTATCTCTGACGGTTGAAAGCCCAATCCTTCATCTTATACTGAACGCCTGCTTCGCCGATTCCCTTCTCCTCAAGATACTCGATCATGCGTTCAATGGAATCCTTCTTATTTGTATAGCCGTTCAGGAAGTCGGAGTTGACCATCTCGCCGTCGCCTGTATAGGCTTCAACACTCATATCTCCGCCCTTGATAACTTCGATGATGTCGAGGCCGAACGCCTTTGCAAAATCGTAGTCACGCTGGTCGTGACCCGGAACGGCCATGATCGCGCCTGTTCCGTAACCCATCATGACATAGTCTGCTATGAACAGCGGAATCTTCTTGCCGTTGACCGGATTGACTGCCTCGAGACCTTCGATGCGAACGCCTGTCTTGTCCTTTACAAGGTTGACGCGCTCGAACTCGCTCTTCTTCTGGCACTCATCGCGGTAAGCCTTGATTGCATCCATATTCGTGATCTTATCGGCATATGTATCGATGAGCGGATGCTCCGGCGCAATGACCATAAAGGTGACGCCGAAAAGCGTATCCGGTCTGGTCGTGTAGATACGGAGTTTTTCATCCACACCGTCAATCGCGAAGTTCACAAATGCACCCTTGGACTTACCGATCCAGTTCTCCTCCTGCACGCGGATCGCTTCCGGGAAGTCGACTGTGTCAAGACCTTCCAGAAGTTTGTCAGCATACTTTGTGATGCGAAGGTACCAGACTTCCTTCTCTTTCTGGATGACTTCGCTGCCGCAGATATCGCATTTGCCGTTCTGGCTGTCCTCGTTGGAGAGAACAACTTTGCAGGACGGGCAGTAGTTAACGAGCGTCTTATCGCGATAAGCGAGATCATTCTCAAAGAGTTTCAGGAAGATCCACTGTGTCCACTTGTAATAATTCTCATCAGTCGTATCAATCACACGGCTCCAGTCAAAGGAGAAGCCGACGCGTTTCAGCTGCTCGGAGAAATGCTTGATGTTCTGATCCGTGACGACACGCGGATGTGTATTGGTCTTGATCGCATAATTCTCAGCCGGAAGACCGAATGCGTCGAAACCGATCGGGAAGAGGACATTGTAGCCCTGCATACGGCGCTTGCGGGCAACGATTTCAAGGCCTGAATATGCCTTTATATGTCCGACATGCATGCCTGCTCCTGACGGGTAGGGAAACTCGACCAAGCCGTAGAATTTCGGCTTATCAGAGTTATCCTGTGCCTCAAAGATGCCTGCTTCTTCCCAGGCATTCTGCCACTTCTGTTCAATGTGTCTGAAATTATATTTCATGATCAACTCACCCTGCCTTCTGCTTAAAGAAAAATTTCATTTTCCTATGACTTAAAAAAATCTGATAAAGATAATATCATCTGAAATTCTGTTTGTAAAGTATATCCGTGGTTGCATGCACTCTAAACACGGCTTTCACCTGAAAACCGCTCATTTAATCATAAGGAAAGCCCCGAGGTTTCCCCTCTTACCGTGAGACGCTCTGTGAGAAAACAGGAGATCCGCATTGCACGCCGTGCAGAGGTTCGGGAGCGTGATGTTCTCCTCTTTTACGCCCGCATTCATAAGGACAGCTTTGTTTGCCGCCCACAGGTCAAGATAGAACTTGCCCGGGACAGTCTCTGATTTTCTGAGGAAGCGATCGTCGAAGAATCGCGCGACATCCTCCCCCACTTCGTAGGAATCCTGACAGATGGAAGGACCTATGCCGCACAGAAGATCCGCCGGCTCGGTGCCGAACTCCCGATGCATCGCTTCGATCGTAGCTTTTCCCATCTCGTGAGCGGTCCCCTTCCAACCGGAGTGGGAAAGACCGATCGCCCTGCGGACAGGATCAACAAAATACAGCGGTACACAGTCCGCATAGAATGTCGAAAGGGCGCAGCCGGGTTCGTCGGTTATGAAACCGTCCACATCTCGCCACTCTTTCTTGCAATTGAAGCCCTTCCCGCGGTCGGATCTTCCGACGCGCAGGACATTGGTCGTGTGCGTCTGTTCAGACAAGATGAGATCGTCTGTGGTAAAGCCAACGGCATGGGCAAATCGCCGGAAGTTCTCCCGCACCGCCTCCTCACTTTTATCCTGCTTGAAAGAGAGGTTCATACTCGACTGATGACCTGTGCTGACACCGCCGATCCTTGTCGAGAAAGCGTTTATGAGCCAATCCTCGTGGTCAAATACCGGGTAGGAGAGCCAGACAACGCCTTCCTTTTCGTGTACATTGAGCCTCGGCTCTTTATCGTTCTTCCACTTAAATGATGGTTTTTGCTCCATAAGATTCCTTTCTTTATGAGATATTTTTCTTATGAAATATACTCGAAAGCATTTTTAATGAGGACGGTCTCCTTTGGAGAAATCCCCACCACGTCAAAGCGGCATGGCGTAGTCTCGGGCAGACCGTTCTTTGTAAGATAATAGAGAGCGACCCTGCAAATCTTCTTCTGTTTCCGGAAATCCACTGCCGAAAGGGGCGACCCGGAACCCGCCGTCTTACGATACTTGACCTCAACAAACACAAGATAAGTCCCGTCCCGCGCGATGATGTCGATCTCTCCCTGCCGGCATCGGAAATTACGCTCCAAAACAGAAAAGCCCTGAGTTTCCAGAAACTCACAGGCTCTTGTCTCATAATCCGTTCCTACTGCTCGATTATTCATTCGTGTCCTTTCAGAACATGTACCCGGCATTCGTCATAAATCACTGTTCTTCGGAAACATCCACAAAATGCCCTATAAATGATCTCCTGTGGATCGGGCATGGACCGAGTTCTTTCAGAGCAGCAATATGTTCAGCCGTGCCGTATCCTTTGTTTTTTGCGAACTTATATCCCGGGAACATGTCTTCGTATTCCACCATCATCCTGTCCCTTGTCACTTTCGCGACAATACTGGCTGCCGCAATGGAGACGCTCTTCCGGTCTCCTCCTATGATTGCCAGCTGCGGGATCGGCACCTCAGGTATCGTCACAGCATCGTTTAGCAGCAGGTCAGGCTTCACACTCAGCCTTGAGATCGCCTGCCGCATAGCCTCATAAGTTGCCTGCAGGATATTGATCTCATCTATCCTTGATGGCGGAGCCATTCCGATTCCTACTGCGACAGCCTCACGCATGATAACATCATAGAGCTCCTCGCGTTTCTTTTCCGAAAGTTTCTTGGAATCGTTGAGATATAGTATTCTGTGATCTTTAGGAAGGATGACGGCAGCGGCTACGACCGGCCCGGAAAGCGGGCCTCTTCCGACTTCATCAATACCGCACAGATATCCTCTGTCGGCAAATTTGTGCTCGAACACCATCATACTTTCCGTGCGTTCGATTTCTTTTCTGAGTTTTTCAGCCTGTCTGGCTTCCTTCTCTCTCTGCTTTGCGAGTTGTTTCTCAGTCACAGTCGTCCACCTTTTCCAGTGTTATTCTGCCAAGCATGCCTGACCTGAACTCGTCAAGCAGGATCTGCGAGGCTCTGTCGTAGTCAATCACGCCGCCTTTTTTCAGACAGCCGCGCTTTTCTCCGATCGACTCGAGTATTTCTACAGGGGTCCCTGTCTCTTCGATATTATATCTTGCCCCGAGAATACCGGGATAGTCCGATGTCAGCCTTCTTATGAGCAAAACAGCAAGCTCTCCCTGATCCAGGATCTGGTCATTAATAGATCCGATCAGTGCGATGTTCTCACCCACTTTCGGATCGTCGAACTTAGGCCAGAGAAGTCCGGGGGTATCCAACAGTTCCACACGGCCGCCGAGCCGGATCCACTGCTTTCCTCTGGTAACGCCGGGTTTGTTCCCGGTCTTTGCCATCGCTTTTCCCGAGAAAGAATTGATAAATGTGGATTTACCGGCATTCGGTATACCCACGACCATCGCCCGGATCGGTCTCTCTTTCATACCTTTCTTTTTATCCCGCTCGATCTTATCGCGGCATGCATCCAGTATGGCGGGAGTGATTGTTTTTACATTCCCTCTCGATCTGGCATCCATGAGAAGTGTGGTCATCCCTTGCTCCTTAAAATATGCAGTCCATTTTTGATTTTCCCGTTCGTCAGCAAGGTCCGCCTTATTCAGGATGAGCATTCTTGCCTTTCCCTGCGCGAGCGTTGCGATATCCGGGTTTCTTGCAGAGAGCGGAATTCTCGCATCCGTGATCTCGATCACAAGATCGACGAGCTTCATATCTTCTTTCATCTGGCGAATCGTCTTCGTCATATGTCCGGGATACCATTGAATGTCCAAAATGTCGCTCCTTTACTCACAATTTAAAGCTTCCCGCTTAATATTTGTAATACGGTCGAAAGTATTGAATATGCAAACGGAAAGTTCAGTCACTAATCTATGAATCCGAATGAAGACAGCGGAGAGACAATGAGCCAGACCTTTCCCATTACAGCGCGCGCCGGAATATTTCCGACATCCGTAAATCGGCTGTCCTCGCTGTTATTTCGATTATCGCCGAGTACGAAGTACTCTTCGTTTCCCAAAGTAACTCCGTTCTCCGCCAAACCGCCGCTGTTCATGCTCGGAAAAGCTCTCTCTTCAATATACGTCTGGCCGTCAATTAAGATAAGACCGTCACGAATCTGGATCTTTTCTCCGGGCAGACCGATTACTCTCTTCACATGCACGGAAGCATCTGTACTGTCGGAATTCGTGTAGGCAATAAGATCTCCTCTCTTGATTTTACCCACAGTGTATGACACACGGTTGATCATAACTCTGTTTCCGGCCTGAAGAGTCGGATCCATAGAGCTTTCAAGAACCGTAACGGAGGAACAGAATATATAAGAGAACACAGCGGAAAGCGCGAGCACGATAACGATCTCCACGATCCAGGTCGTGATATTGCGCGTTTTTGTGCTGTACCACAGACTGCGTCTCACCGGTTTTACAGGCTCTTTTTCCCTTACTTTCATATGCCATCTCCTGCACTGCATTTGTAAAAAGGGACCGTCGCATTAAGAAATGTGAACTTAATGCGAAAGCCCCTTTCATGCACTCTCGTTTCAAAGTCTGATGCAAGACCTTTATCAGCGAATGATTTCCTTGACCTTTGCTCTCTTGCCTGTACGCTGTCTGAGATAGTTAAGCTTAGCTCTTCTTACCTTACCTCTGCGGACTACTGTGATGTCTGCAACGTTCGGTGAATGAAGCGGCCATGTCTTCTCAACGCCGATTCCGTTGGAGATCTTACGAACTGTAAAAGTCTCGCGTGCTCCGCCGCCCTGACGCTTCATAACAACGCCTTCAAAAATCTGGATTCTTTCGCGGTTACCTTCTTTGATCTTACCATGAACGCGAACTGTGTCACCAACATGGAAAACCGGAACTTCGCTCTTAAGCTGAGCGTCTTCAATGTTCTTGATAATGTCACTCATTTTCAGGTTTCTCCTTTATATTTAATGGATGTTCTTAACACGTCCGTGCGTGACAGAGGACCATCTTTTTTACAACGCAAGATATTATACAATAGGTTCATCGGTATTGCAAGTGCTATTTGCCGAAACACCTTTAAGATATTCTTCAATGAACTGCCGTTCTTTCGGACTGATATGAGCCGACGCAAGCAGGTCAGGCCTTCTTATAGCCGTACGGATCAGTGATTGCTCCCGTCTCCAGGCATCCACCTTCGCATGATCTCCCGATAAGAGAATAGGCGGTACTCTCCTTCCGTTCCATACCTCAGGGCGTGAATACTGCGGAAATTCGAGCAGACCATCCCCGAAAGAATCGTCATCAGCCGATTCCTGATTGTGCAGTACGCCCGGAATCATACGCGATATCGCGTCGATCATGAGCATGGCAGGCATCTCTCCGCCTGTGACGACAAAGTCACCGATTGAATACTCATCCGTCACGATCTCGTCAATGACGCGTTCATCGATTCCTTCGTAATGCCCGCAGAGAAAAACGATTCCCTTCTCTATAGCCAGCTCTTTGGCCGCCTGCTGATTGAATACTTTCCCCTGAGGCGTAAGGTATATGACCCGCGGCTGATAATCAAGCTGCGAGGCAACGGCTTTGTATGCGTCATAGACAGGCTGTGCCTGCATGACCATTCCCGCGCCTCCGCCGTAAGGGTAATCGTCCGTTTTTCCGTGTTTGTTCGTAGTGTAATCCCGGATGTTCACAGCATTCAGGCGTATAATGTCTTCTTCGATTGCACGCCCGATAATACTTGTCATGAGTCCCTGTCTGACCATGTCGGGGAACAGTGTCAATACATGAAAATCCATGTGTTCTCCTTCAGTTAGTTTATTCTTTAACTCTGTTTCGATCAGATCTCCGGCAGAAGATGTACGACGATTCTGAGATGCTCCGGGTCCTTCTCCAGAACACAATCAGGAATGACCGGTACGAGAACTTCACT
>ODAI014684538.1_pt1 | contig 17653 bp, 14 predicted proteins | sample 1539321 | NCBI WGS metagenome assembly ODAI01 (sample SAMN02144231, study PRJEB22623) | gut metagenome | biome: sheep rumen | host: Ovis aries | place: New Zealand | reverse complement strand
GGATGGAGAAGCACCTGTATTGAGATTAACGTACCGGACCGCGGTCGTCAATAAGCTGGTGCGGAGCTGATGCGACCGGCAGGCCCTGGCCGGGGGCCGCGACCGCAGCCCGGGCCTGCCGGCCGGGGGTCTTCCGGCCGCGGGCCTGCCGGCTTCGGCGGAGCAGTGGCGCACGCGCCGCATCTCGGCTATAATAGAAGCAGAATGAGCAGAAGGAGGTAACACCATTTGGTTACGGAAAAGATGTATGACAAGCTCGCTGAGCTTGTGGTGAAAAAAGGCGCGAATGTGCAGAAGGACCAGCCCGTAGTGATCAGGGCGGGCGTGCAGGATGCCGCTTTTGTGAAGAAGGTCGTGAAACGCGCGTATGAAGCCGGAGCAAGGTATGTCTCCGTCGAGTGGCACGACGACGACCTGACGAAGATGTCCTATCAGTATGAATCTGTCGAGGTGCTGTCTGAAATTCCGCAGTGGAGATATGACAAGACCAAGTACCAGCACGACGGCGGCGCGTGCTATATCACGATCCTCTCTGAAAAGCCCGGCGTCATGGCCGACGTCGACAGCGAGAAGATCAAAGCTGCCAACATGGCATATTACACCAAGATGGCGGACCTGATCCCCTACACGATGAACAACGTGGGACAGTGGAGCGTGATCGGCGTGCCCTCTGTGGAATGGGCCAAAGTCGTTTTCCCCGACCTGAGCGAGGAGGAAGCTTTTGAAAAGCTGGGCGACGCGCTCTTTGCGGTGACCAGGGTCACGGAAGACAACGACCCGGTCGCCGACTGGGACCTCCACGACAAAGAACTCATCGCACACGCTGAGAGACTGAACAGCTATAAATTTAAGAAGCTTCATTTTACCGGCGAGAACGGAACGGACCTCGAAGTGGAGCTCATGGACGGCCACATCTGGGTCGGAGGAGGGTGCGTGACGCCGGGAGGGGTGTATTTTGACCCCAATATGCCGACGGAGGAATGCTTCACAATGCCGAAAAAGACGGGCGTCAACGGCATCGTGTACGCCTCCAAGCCCCTGGACTACGAGGGCAAGGTCATCGACGGATTCTGGCTTCGCTTCGAGAACGGCAAGGTCGTGGATTTCGGGGCAAAAGAGAGACAGGACTCCCTCGCTCAGCTCCTGAGCTTCGACGAGGGTTCCTCGTATTTGGGCGAAGTGGCGCTCGTGCCCTACGACTCGCCGATCTCGCAGTCGGGGATCCTGTTCTTCAACACGCTGTACGATGAGAACGCGGCGTGCCACCTGGCGTTCGGAAGGCCCTACCCCGAGAACCTCGAGGGCGGCGAAGAGATGAGCAAGGAAGAACTGACCGCGCGCGGCGCGAACGACTCGATGCAGCACCTTGATTTCATGATCGGCACGCGCGGGATGAACATCGACGGCGTGCAGGCGGACGGCACGGTCGTGCCGGTGTTCCGGAACGGAAACTGGGCTGAGGGGTGCTGAGGCCGCGGAGCGGGGGCGCATTTATAGTGGTGCCGGCCGACCGGCATGACGGTTTAGGCCGGGCCGTGGGCTCGGGGTGCTGCCGGAGGCAGTTTGGGCCGGGCCGGAGGCGGTTTGGGCCGGGCCGGAGGCGGTTTACTGTGAAACCTCGGGTGCGGGGGCTCATTTAAGTGGTGCCGGCCGCCCGGCATGACGGTTTGGGCACAGGAGCGGTTATAGTGCAATTTGTTCCCCATGAAATTGGAGAAATTGGGCACAGGCGCAGTTTTTTACAGGTTTGTTCCCCTTGAAACTAAAGAAATTGAGCGGGATTGGGCACAGAGAAGAGGTTTCTTGGAAATGTTCTCCATCATGACGGAAGAAAATGGAGAACATTTAAAGAAACTGCCTCATCTGTGCCCAATACTATGTCCGGCAATGGGGAACAATTCGCATGAATGCCTCATCTGTGCCCAAACGGCGCGAAAACCATGGGGAACAAATCTTAAAAAAGCAGTGTCTGTGCCCAACCCCTGAATTTCACCGGGAAAGCAGCGGAACCCGCTTCGGAAAGACTTTTCGGAGAGACTTTTCGGAAAGACTCTTCAGAAAGACTCTTCAGAAAGACTTCGGAAAGACTGTTTAGACAGTTGAGTACCAAAAAACGCCCTGAAAGAACGAATGTTCGATTTTTGTATTGATTCTCTGCTTCGACGTAATATAATCGTATTAAGAGGCGAGTGATGGTCAGAGCAGCAGAAGGGGAAAGAAATGGATATGCAGAACAACAGCCGAGCCGCTGAACTGAGGCTGTACCTGAAGAGCAGGATGAGCAGCATGCCGTACCGCGGACTGATCAGGGATATTTATGTCAGTGAGGACAAGGACGGAAAGAGCCTGGATGTGTCGATCATCCCGAACTGTGACGTTGTCGCTTTCGGGACGATCAATATCGGCCTTGCGGGAGCAGATACCGATTCCAAATGGCGGAGAAAGCAGAAGGATATCTACGGAAAAGTGAAAGGCTGCTGTCCGAAAGTCAGCCCGTCTCTTTCAGAGAGGATCCTCAGGGAAGCCGGAGAAAAGCTGGAAATATGGAGGATGGAGCATCCTTTTTCCGAAGAGCTGACAGAGTTCCTTGAGTCAGATACTGCTTCCGCCAATCTTGTTCACAGCAAGATCGATACGCTCCGGTTCCTTGCGGGAAACGAGCCGTTAAGCTGCGCGGGGACCGAGGTCAGGGAGGGGGCGATCGCGGTACTGTTTAAGGAAGTTCCCTTTAAAGCCGTATATGAGACCGCATCCGGAAGGCTCCGCTTTTCACTTTCCGAGGCGGACACACTTTATAAAAAGCTTGTGGACGCGCGGAAATACAGCGCGATCCAAAGGGAGATCGAGGCATATCTGATCGACAGCGGGAGGCAGGCTTCGGTAAGGTATACCGGCAGGCCCGGAGAATTCTCCATTTCTTTCCGCTTTGAGGCAGGGGAAGAATCGGAGAAGGTCACCGTCGGGAACACATATAAAAAGATCGTGTCTGACGCTTACCGCACAGCGAGGGAAAGAGCCGCCCGCAAGAAAAAAGAGAGGGAAGAGCATCTGAAGTCGTGCCCGTGCTACGGCACGTTCGTCGCGCAGGCAGTCATCGATACGATCGAAGATAACGGCCGTGTGACAGCGGCGCAGATCGTCAGTATTTTGCGCGGGACAGACCTCACGAACGAATTGGTGTTCGGAAAGTATACGGGAAAATATAACATGCTGCAGAAGTCGGAGATCAGCGATACGATCACTGACCTTGAGCAGTTCGGGATCATCCGGTCCCACAATGTCCACGGCTGGTACCAGAATTATTATGTCTACAGCGTCACCCGGAATGGGAGACTGTTCTCGGAGCTGCAGAACAGGCCCGGTCCGGGAAAGAGACCCGTCACGGAGCAGGAGTATCTCCTCGCCCTGAAAGCCGTCAGGGAAGAGATCGGGAAGCTCCCGCGCAGGAATAAACTGGAATTTCTTGAGACTGTTACGGAAAGACCGGGAATTTTCCTGACAGACCCTGAACTCGTACTGGACTGCGTGGAGCGGATGGGAAGTCCCGCGCAGGAATTCCTGAAGGGGTGCTACGCGAAGGAGGAGAGAAGGAACAGGAGGAATATACTCAGGCTCCTCGTGAACGCTGCGGCCGGGAAAGGAAAGGTCCTGCCCAGGAACGGCCTTACTGTGTTCAGGGAGAGGGAAGAGAAAAAGCGCAGGGAGATGGAAGAATCCGCGAGGAAAGAGCAGGAGCTGTTCAGGCTCGTGCTCACGGAGATCCCTGACAATTATGTGGACCTCTATCCGGCTGCGAGGAGCATGAAGAGGCACTTTGTGCTCCATATCGGGCCGACGAACTCGGGGAAGACCCATGACGCGATCGAAGAGCTCATCCATGCGGACAACGGCATTTATCTCGCGCCCCTGCGCCTTCTTGCTTTTGAGCTTTATGAGAGAATGAACCGTGGGGAGTGCCCGTGTTCACTGGTCACCGGAGAAGAACAGTTCATCATTGACGGGGCAAGACATCAGTCATCTACCATCGAGATGCTGAATGTGGGGCAGCGGTATGATGTAGCTGTGATCGATGAGGCGCAGATGATCGCGGACAGTGAGCGGGGCGGCGCATGGGCCACTGCCATAATGGGCGTCTGCGCCTCCAGGGTCCATGTCTGCGCGGCGCCTGAGGCAGAGAAGCGGATCATAGAGATCATCAGGGACTGCGGGGATGATTACGAGATCGTCCGGCACAGGAGGATGACACCCCTTGTGTACGAGGAAAAGCCCTTCCGGTTCCCGGAGGATGTCAGGGCCGGAGACGCGCTGATCGTCTTTTCGAGGAGGAACGTTCACGCAGTCGCGGCACAGCTTAGAAAGAGGAAGGTGGAGTGCAGCATCATTTACGGCGCTCTTCCTTATGATGTCCGTCACAGGCAGGCAGAGCTCTTTGCAAGCGGAGCCGCGAAAGTGGTGGTCGCAACGGATGCGATCGGTATGGGGATGAACCTGCCGATCCGCCGCGTCGTTCTGATGGAGACGAGAAAATTCGACGGGACCGCAAGGCGGCCGCTGCGCGGCGATGAGATCCGCCAGATCGTCGGCAGAGCGGGCAGGTACGGGATCTACGACACGGGATATGCAGTGGCCGCAAACGGTGACGAAACGGTAAAAAGAGCGATGGAAGATCGTTTCTATCCCATCGGGAAGGCGGTGATCGACTTCCCGGAAACGCTCTTGACAGTGGAAGCGTCTATACTGGACCTTATCAGAAAATGGGAAGAGGTAGTGCCCGCGGAGGGCTGGCAGAAGGAATCCATAGAGCAGATGCGCCGCCTCGCGGAAATGACGCAGGGACTGAACGCGCCGAAAAGGCTTGCGTATGATTTCCTTACAATACCCTTTGAGGATGACAACGGCGAGCTGTTGGATATCTGGCAGAATATCTTCGTGAAGGAAGTCCGCGGGGAGGAATACAGCATATATGATCTGGTCGATTCGATGGAGCTGAAAAAGCCGTCCAAAGCGAATGCCATCGATATGCTGGAGCAGCAGCACCGGGTCCTGGACCTGTACTTCAACCTGGCAAGGAAATTCCAGCCTTTGGAAAGCACGCTCGACCTGATCATGGAGAAAAAGAGGGCCTGTTCGGAGAGGATCATGAAGGTGCTTGAGACATGCGGGTTCAAGGAAAAGAGATGCAAGTCCTGCGGGAAGGCGCTTCCCTGGAAGCATCCGTCTGGCCTGTGGACAAAGTGTTATGAGAAACAGAGAGGGATGTATTACCGAAGATGACAAGCCCTCATGAAATGCGGGGCCGGCTTCTTATAGGGCGTTTTTTGGGACCGGAAATCGGGCTGCGGGGTGCTATAATGCACCTGACAGTTGAGGAACGGTAATGCGGGAGAGCCTGCGTGACGGGAGTTTGTACCATTCCGCCGCGCCATCCCGCATTCCCAAGAGCGCTTTCGGCGCAGAGAAAGGAGCTGACCATGAATATCAACCAGATCGACGATGACTATATCAGGTCCATTCAGGAAGGACTGGAGAGAATTCTGGAAGAACTGATGAGAGAAGAGAAATAAAGGAATATGGCGCGCCATTCCATTGTATACTGTAGGAAACGGTAACAGGCTTGTAAAACGGTTCGGTGAATAGAAGATGAAGGTGATCGAGTCATTTATCAGAGGGAAGTATGCGGACCAGTCGCTTTGCGAGGACGGCATAGTCATAGGCACCGGGATCGTCGCCGTCATTGACGGCGTCACATCCCGCGGTAAGCTGCGATGGCGCGGCGGCACGGGCGGACGCTTTGCCAAGGATGTTCTCGGCGCTTATATCATGGAGCACGAAGACGAGCTTGTGCATCTGACAGCTGTGGAATGCATGCGGGCTTTGAACTGTATCCTGGCAGAAAAACGCGAAGAAGTCCATCCGGGCAGTATCGCGATCACGGAGTACCCGCGCGCATGCATAATCCTTTACAACAGCGAGGCGCGTGAGGTGTGGAGATACGGTGACTGCCAGTGCATGATCGGCGGCGAACGACACTGCGAGGGCAAGGAAGTGGACCGCCTTCTGTCGGAACTGCGCTCGTTCATAATACGGAGCGGGATCAGGGAGAGGCAGGAAGCGGAGACCGGCCGGGGCGAAAGCGGGCCGCCGGCGCAGCCCGCAGAGAACGGAGCTGTCGATGCGGGAAGGGAAGCGATCCTGCCGCTGATCGAGAAGCAGCTGTGGTTCGAGAATACGCCCGGGCCTTTCGGCTATCCTGTGCTGAACGGGCGGAACTTCGCGGATGAGATGGTCAGTGTGTGGCCGGTCCCCGACGGGGCCGAAGTCATTCTTGCGACAGACGGATATCCGCAGCTGTGCGCTGCTTTGGCGGAAAGCGAGGAGAGGCTGCGGAAGATCATTGAGGAGGATCCGCTCTGCATCGGCGTGAACGCAGGGACAAAGGGGATCATGGAAGGAATGGAGAGCTTCGATGACAGAGCGTTCGTGAGAGCGGTTCAGCTCAGGAACCTGATATATTGATTGACGGACCTGTGCCGCAATGTGATAATTAGAACTGTACGGAGGTCAATTCATTATGTTCAGATCGATCAAAATCGCGGGTTTTCCGCTTCCTTTATACTTGGGGATCCTGGTCATCCTCTATATCTGTATGCAGCTGGGCTGCCTGCCGGGCGGTATCGTTGGCGGCCTGCTCATACTTATGGTGGTCGGAGAAGGCCTCAATACCCTCGGAAAGACGATCCCGGTAGTGAGAACATACCTGGGCGGGTCCGTTGCCTGCATCCTTGGCGGCGCGATCCTGACAGCGGCTGGCTTTTTTCCGGCGTCTTCCCTTGAAATTGCGGACAGTTTCGTCAATGAACAGAACTTTCTGATCTTTTATATTGCCGCCCTGATCTGCGGGAGCCTGTTCAATATCGACCGCGACCTGCTCTTGAGAGCAACGGTAAAGATACTGCCGACCGCAGTCCTCGGGCTAGCGGCAGGCGGGATCGTAGTGGGATTCCTGGGAATGCTGATGGGGCACAGTTTTCTGGAAGGACTCCTGTATATTTTCATACCAATGACAAGCGGCGGGATGACAGCGGGCGCCGTTCCGCTCTCCGCCATGTATTCGCAGGTCCTCGGACAGGAGGCGGGGGAGATCCTGACAAGGATCGCGCCGGCGACAGTCCTGGGAAATGTGGTCGCGATCATTTTCGCGGCGTTCACAAATACGTTCGCGAAGAGCCACCCGGAAATGAGCGGCAACGGCCAGCTGATCAATGACGGCTATACGGCTCCGAAAAGGCCGCCGATCGAGCCGACTTTTGCCAAGCTCACCACAGGCCTTGTGATCTCTTTGTCTTTTTATATGCTCGGGGAACTGTTCCACACCTTCGTGAAAGTGGTACCCACCTATGCGTGGATGATCATCCTGGTGGTCGTGGTGAAGTCCTTCCGCATTCTGTCCGAGGAGATGGAGGACGCGGCCAGGGCATGGGGATATTTTGCCATACACTGCTGGACGGCGGCGGCGCTGACCGGGATCGGGATCACGCTGATCGATCTGGGCACCATTATGTCGCGCATGACGGCACTATATTTCCTGACAGTCGTGGCGGGTGTGGCCGCGATCACGCTGACAGCAGGATTTGTGGGGTGCAAGCTGATGGGGTTCTATCCGATCGAATCCGCCATCGCCGCCGGGATGTGCACGACGAATATGGGCGGTTCGGGAAATGTGGCGACGCTCTCGAGCGCGGACCGCATGGAACTGCTGCCGTTCGCGCAGATCGTGACGCGCTCCTGCGGAGCGCTGATGCTGACGCTCGGCGGGATACTGATCAGAATGCTGGCGTAATTGCCGGTGGGAATAAAAAACGTGCCGCAGGGATGGCCCCTGTGGCACGCAGACGTTATTCTTCCGGCTTCCGGCTGCAGAACGTCGTGAGACCGGCGTGAACCGGCACCCGTATCAGTGTTTACAGCAGCGGCAGCGCGATATTGTCGTAGACGACGACCTTGCCCTCGTGCCCGGTGCAGGCTTCTATAACGCCGTCCTGCGACACGATGAAGGCCACGCTCCCCTTGACGGCGTTGACAAAACGGTATCCGGCCCTGTGCCGCATTCCGTAATCCTTGAAATGCTTTGCGGTGTTCACGGTGTCGTCGTGATTCACGAAGCACATGGACGGCACAGTGTCTGCCATCTTGTCCGTGAGCGTCTCCGCGCCGAAGCCCAGAAGGTCGAGGTCCTTAGTGAGCACGACGGAGCCGTCGACGGATGTGAGCTTCGCGATGAGGTCCGCGTAAGTGATGATCTCCTTTTCACGCGCCATATTCGAGATAAAGTCCAGTTTGTGCCGGTTGTTGAACATAAAGCGGCTGGCAAGCTGGTATTTGAGGTCGATGAACTCTTCGCATGACTTGGCGGACGGCACGATCAGGATGGCGCCTCCGTGATGGTAGCCGGAAACATGCCACAGTATTCTGTACAGGAGCCGCAGACGGTCTATTTCGGATACATCCGCACCGTCCGCGAGCTGCCCGGCGATCAGCGTCGAGGTGAAGGTATTCGTGCGGAAGAATACACAGCGCCCGGAATGGTAATTCACGATGGAAGCTTCCCCGAAGCACGCACGCAGTTCTCCCGGGCCGTTCACAAGGATATTGGGGATCCTGGGCATACGGTTTCCGGAAGAGATCTCCTGCGTCATTATTTTCTCCCAGGACGTGTAGGCGGCGATGATGCCGACCGCGGTATAAGGCTTTTTGCTTATGTCCAGCATCAGGTAGCTCATATCGGGGTTCAGTGCAGGAGCGAGCTTGTGGAGTTCTCTCGTGCCGAAGGCGATAGGGCTCTTGAAAAGAAGGACATGCGCATAGATGTATGTATCCAGAAGTTCGGAATCCGGCTGGATGAAGCATACCCTGAAAGAGGGGAAGCGCCCCTCCTCGCGCATGCAGCTGACATTGAGAAGGACCTGGCAGATTTCCTCAAGGACCTCTTTGGAAGGCAGTTTCTGATCTTCCTCTATATTGCGGACCAGCTTGTGATAGCAGTCATAAATCGCGTCGACAAACGCTGTTACGCCGTCCATGAACACCTCCGTATTAAGGCGCTTTGCCCGAAACGCTCTGCTCGAATCGATTAGTTCGAGGCGCTTGCCCAAAGCGCTCTGTTCAGATAATAACCGGTTATTTCTGAGATATATTATAATGGAATTATACGCGGCAAACAACGCACATTAAGGATTACTATGCAAAGGATCACTATTTTTACAGGCAAAGGCGGCGTCGGCAAGACGAGCATCATCGCAGCGCACGCGCTCCGCTCGGCGCGGGAGGGGAAGAAGACGCTTCTTGTCAGCGCTGATATGGCACACAATCTCGGGGATGTCTTTGATGTCGAGACCGGCGGCGAGAGTACAGAAGTCGAGGACGGCCTTAATATACTGGAACTCGATCCGGGCAGGATCATGCGTGAGGACTACCCCAGGCTCAATAAGTCGATCGTCGAGATGATCAGCACGAGCAGCAGGATGTCCGGCGACCTCAGCAGCCAGTTCATGATCCCCGGATTTGAGAATCTTTTCTCCCTTCTCAAGATCAGGGATATCTACAGGACCGGCAAGTACGACCGCATTCTGGTGGACTGCGCGCCGTCCGGCGAGACGCTGTCGCTCTTAAAACTACCGGAACTGCTCGAGTGGTATATGGAGAAATTCTTTCCCGTCGGGAAATTTATGGTCCGCGTGCTGGCGCCTGTTTCAGGAGCGCTGTACAAGACCAAACTGCCGGACAGCGCCGCGATGGATCAGGTCATGGAAATGCACAGGGATCTGGTGGAACTCCAAGCCCTCCTCAAAGATCCGGAGATCACGTCTGTCCGTCTCGTGACGCTCCCTGAGAAGATGGTCGGGGAGGAGACCAAGCGGACTTATATGTATCTCAACCTTTACGGCTACCATGTGGACCGGGTCTTCATCAATCGCGTTCTGTCTTCGCAGCCGGACAACCCTTTCATGGAGAACTGGCGCGGAATCCAGCGGCAGTATATTGAGGAGATGGAGAGCGTGTTCCCCTGCACACCGATCACGAAGATCCCATGGTACCCGGAAGAAGTCCGGGGACTTGCAGCTGTGGAGCGGCTGGGCCGCGATCTGCCCTGCGATGAGGAACTGTTCGACCCGTGGTTCGGTGTGCCGGACGAAGAGAGAGGCGGCACGTATTATGGAACGGAGTCCTATGAAAAGTCGGAAGGCGGATACTGCCTGAAGGTGCGCGTGCCGGGAGCGGAGAGCGTCCGCACAGCGGGAGCGGGCAGCGTCTGCACAGCGGGAGCGGGCAGCGCAGAGAGCGCAGAGGCTTCGAGCGGCACAGCGGGCATGGGAGCGAAGGCCGTAGGGGCGGCGCCTGAGGGAACCGCGCCTGAGGGGCAGCTGACCGTGCAGCTCCACGACCTGGACTTGGACATCAGGGCAGGCAACGTCCTGAGAAGGATCCCGCTTCCCAATGCTCTGCGCGGCGCGAAGATATCGGAGGTGAAGGTGGAGGACGGGATCTTGCGCGTGTATTTTGTAAAGGACGGCGCGGATCAGTGATCCGGTAAACAGTATTTCTGACTGGGTGAGTGGAACAAGCATGAGAATTCTGGTATACACGGGCAAGGGAGGAGTCGGCAAGACCGGCATTGCGGCAGCGACAGCGGTGAAGTCGGCTTCCCTGGGCTATCGAACGATGGTCATGAGTACGGACCAGGCGCACAGCCTGGCGGACTGTTTCGAGAGGCGGATCGGAGCGCTTCCGGTGCGGATCGCCGACAATACAGCTCTGGACGCGCTGGAGGTCGATCCGGCAGTGGAGAGCGAGCGTACCTGGGGGAGTCTTAAGGGGTATCTGCGCCAGATCATCGAGGAGAAATCCGGATCCGGGCTGGCCGCGGAAGAGGCGCTCATTTTTCCCGGCCTTGAGGAGCTGTCGTCGCTCCTGCGCATCCTTGACTTCGCGGACTCCGGCGTTTATGACGTGATCATCGTCGACTGCGCCCCTACGGGGGAGACGCTGTCCCTTCTGCGCTACCCCGAGCAGCTGCGCGTCCTGACTGACAAGATACTGCCCATGGTCCGCAGCTTTAACAGCGCCCTGGGAGGGCTCATCAGCCGAGCGACCACCGTGCCGAAGCCGAGGGACGCGGTCTTTGCGGAACTGGACGAGCTGTCGCGCAGGCTGGGCAGCCTTCAGAAGATCCTGTGCGACCGGCAGAAAACGAGCCTCCGCATCGTCATGACGCCCGAAAGCATCGTAGTGGACGAGGCGCGGAGGTGTTATTCGTGGCTGAACGCGTTTGACTTCGGTGTTGATGCTGTTTTCGTGAACCGGATCTATCCTCAGGAAGCAATGAGGGGATCTTTTGCGGGGTGGGAGAAGACTCAGAAAAAAAGCCTGCGCCGCATAGAAGAGAGCTTCGCGGACCAGGAGATCTTCCGGCTGCTGCTGCAGGACAGGGAGCTCCGCGGGATGGATGTGCTGGCGGACGTCGGCGAGCAGCTTTACAGCGGTCCGGGACGGGAAGATCCCACAGCGGTATTTTGCACCGAACAGAGCTACAGGATCGAGAGGAACCTGGAGAACGGAAGCTGGGTCATGACAGTGAAGCTTCCGTATATGACGGCGGAAGATTTGTCGGTCGCGAAGGAGGAGACGGACCTGATCCTGGGCGTGCGCAACGAGACGCGGCGGTTCAGGCTGATCGACCAGTGCAGCCGCCGGCAGCTGGACGGGTGGAAATATGAGGACGGGCAGCTGGTCATCACATTTGCGTGAGCATGAACAGAGCATGAACAGGGGACGGTACACCGGACCGGGAAGGAAACAGAAGTGATCGAACTTATCCGATTCCTGCACCAGGAACACTGGGCGGTCGTGCTTTACGGGAGCTTCCTTACTATTCTGGCGGCTTTCGGAAAAAGAAAATTCAATACGGTCCTTCTGCCGTTCTACCTTTTGTTCATCGCGATGATGACGCTGCTATACCGGGAGATGGGCGACGGGAGGATGAACCTCACGCTGTTCTGGTCCTACAGGCGCTTTCTTAGAAGTTCCTCCCTTCGGATGGAGATCGTGAACAACATATGGCTCTTCGTGCCGCTGGGAGCGATCCTGTTCAAGCTGGTCCCGAAATGGTGTGTCGTGTTCATTTCGGTGCTGGTCTCCGCTGCGGTCGAGATCGCCCAGTATGCGTTTGACGTCGGATTGTGTGAACTGGACGATATGGTCAGCAATGGCCTGGGCGGGCTGATCGGCATGGCGGTGTGCTGGGGGATCGTCAGCATTTGGAGGCATTACAGGGCATAGGAAAAGGCCGGGTACAAGATCCGGCCTTTAACTTTCCCTTTTTAATTGTTCTCAATCCGACTTATTATTCGACTGATCATTCAACTGATCATTCAACTGATTATTCGACTGATCATTTAACTGATCATTCGACTGTCGCGTGCTCGACGATGTAGTCTTTTACAAGATCGGGAAGGATATACTGCTGAACGAGATAAGGTCTTCCGTACTCTTCCTTGGCTTCGTCGCTGACTTCGTTCTCTGTGATGAAGGCATCGAACTGCTCATCCGTGACCGTGATCCCGGCCTGTGCCGCAAGATCCTGGTAAGCCATGTTGTTGAGGCAGGTCTTCTCAGCAGCATCCTGAAGGACCTTTTCATAGTCATCGAGTGTAGCGGCGTCATAATAAGCCATGACACTGTCATAATCAAAGTTCATTCCGTAAGCGGTATACATCTGCTGCATATAGTTGAAGTTCTGCTCGTTGAGCGTCATCTGCAGGGACTTCAGGTGCTTGATGTAGTCAGCAGGATAGTTCTCCGCCGAAATATTGTCTGTGATGTAGGTGTCGACAGCGCTTTCAAGCTTCTGCTGGTAGTTGGTGTCCTTGAGGTACTGCTCGTATTCCGCGACAGTCTGAGCGTAATCGGACAGGTTTTCCTTCACGAAATCGTCGTCATATGTGGGAAGCTTGTAGATGCCCTTGATCGTCACGTCAAAAACGGCATCCTTGCCCGCGTAATCGGGATTGTTCTCGTAAGGATCCGGGAACGTGACGTTCACAGTGACTTTTTCGCCGGGGTGGTGGCCGATCAGCTGCTGCTCAAAATCATCGATAAAAGAGCCGGATCCGATCTTCAGCCTGTAGTCCTCCGCGCTGCCGCCGTCGAATTCAACGCCGTCCATAGTGCCGACGTAATCGATGCTGACTTCGTCGCCATCCACAATGGTGTACTTCTTGCCGGCTCTGACCACCTTGTGGTTCTCCAGCTCGGCATTGATGTCTTCCTGCATCTCCTCGTCGGTGTATTCAACGTCGGCTTTCGCTATTTTGACACCGTTCACGTCAAAAGTCTTGACATAGTCGGTGACGTTGATGCCCTGGATGGTGCCGTCGTCGTTGAGCATGGCGCTGTAGTCGGTGGAAGCGTGCGTTCTGTTCTTCTCCTTGTACCACTGCATTACATTGTAGGCGACGATCAGTCCGACGATCGCGGCACAGACAGTGACCAGGATGATCCTGTTCCTTGCGGCGGCGCGTTTAGCGGCCACGCGCTCGTCCTTCGCGCGCTCGCGCTTCGCTTTACTGGCAGACATGCCATCGTATTTCGTATCTTTCTTCTTGTTTTCGGCCATGACGGTTATACTCCTCTTTTCTATCTCGATCTCGGGGATCATTCGTGCCTGCGGCTGCGGTGCTGCTGAACAGGTCGTGGTGTATTGCGGCGCAGCGGGCGCCTGAGCCGTACGCCTGCGCCAACGCGAGGAAAGCGCGGCAGAAATAATCCCAAACATTGCCATTATAGCAGATTTTGCAGGAACGTCTATGTTAATTATGTGAAAATTTCCGCGGCGCGTTCGGTAAATAAAACGAATTTGCTGCAAAACGCACATTAAAAAAGAGGCGCCGCTTCTGCGGCTGCCTCTTTCGTTGTTTCTGCAGAATATTCAGTTTTGTTCCTGGCAGAGCGGATCTTGTCCATGATCTCGTCGCAGCGGTGCTCCAGATAAGCATCCTGGTCAAGACGGCCCCTAAATTCTATATCTATGATACGCGTAAACTCGGTCATGCCCAGTTTGTGATCGCGCAAAAAGATTTCCCATACAGTGCGTCCGTCGTGACCTTTGCGAATCGAAACTTCAACGTCGTTTCTGTCTGCATAGCTCATAACATCGAACATATAGTATTTTTTTCCTCTTACTTTCTTAATTGAAGTCGTTGCAGGCGCCGGTGGCCGGATTCGGCTCACAGCTCAGCGGCCGGAGCGCGGCGCCGGGGCCTGCGCTGTTTTGTCCTTACAAATGGCATTTTAACAAATAGGATAAAAAAGAAAACGGCTTGTGTTGACCCGGTTTGTGTCAAAATCGACTCTTCCTGGAGGTGATCCGGTGCGCATGGGAGGCCGGCTGGCGAAGTGAACGCCCCGCCGAGAATCACATTTCACTGATTTGCGCTAGTGTGTTAGAATAAGCTTCAAAGGAGGCAGCTGATATGTCATTGAAAGATTTCTTTAATAAAAGCAGCCGGGGAGGTTCAAGCGGCGCGAACCGGCAGAACAGCTCCGGCGCGAGCGGCCCGGACGGTCAGAACAGCTCCGGTCTGGGCGGCGCGAACGGTCAGGGCCGGCCCGGAGGCAAGGGAGACAGGGGCAGTATCTCGAACGGCCTGACTGCCGCGCTGTTGGCAGCAGTGACTGTGTTACTGCTGTTCAATATTTTGACAGGGGCGGTCTATACGCTGTCCGAGACGGAGAGCGCAGTGGTGACGACGCTGGGGCAGGCAACGGTCAACAACAATAAGGGCTTACAGTTCAAGATCCCGTTCATTCAGAAAGTGACCAAGATCAACACGACGATCCAGAGCTTTGAGGTCGGCTACCGCGAAGAAGGGGACAGCTACCGGAACGTGGAGAGCGAGTCTACGATGATCACGTCGGACATGAATTTCGTGGATATCGATTTCTATGTGACCTACCAGGTGACCGACCCGCTGCAGTACATGTACGCGACGGAGCAGCCGGAGCTGATCCTCAAGAACCTGATCCAAAGCACGATCCGCGGCACGGTGAGCGCATATACGGTCGACTCCGCGCTGACAACGGGCAAATCGGATATCCAGCAGAATATCAAGAGCATCGTCATGGACGAGCTGGAGGATCAGAATATCGGACTTTCGCTGATCGATATTTCGATCCAGGATGTGGAACCGCCGACGGAGCAGATCAAAGAGGCTTTCTCCGAAGTCGAGAACGCCCGGCAGAACAAGGAATCCGCCCTGAACAAGGCGAACCAGTACCGCAACGAGCAGATCCCGGCCGCGGAAGCCAAGGCCGACAAGATCATCCAGAAGGCGGAGGCGCAGAAGACCGCGCGCATCAACGAGGCGAGCGGCCAGGCCGACCGCTTCAACAGAGAGTACGCAGAATACAAAAAGTATCCGCTCATTACCAGACAGCGAATGTTCTACGAGGCGATGGAGGATATCCTTCCCGGCCTGAAGATCATCATCACGAACGATGAGGACGGCTCGACGCAGAGGCTGTATCTTGGCGACCTGGATGGAACGTTTGGCGGCGGGACCGGTGAGGGTTCCGGCAACGGTTCCGGTTCAGGATCCGGTGACGGCTCCGCTTCAGGCGGTTCCGGGACAGGCTCCGCTGCTGAGGAAGGGGGTGACCGGTGATGAAGAAACGAACTGCAGTCATCATACTGGTGCTGGTCGCCGCTTTTCTGCTCGTGGAAACGGCTTCCGTCATCACTTACCCCAATGAATACAAGGTCATCAAGACCATGGGCAAAATATCGCGCGTCACCACGGAACCCGGTTTTTCGCTGAGGATCCCTCTGGTCCAGAGTGAGACGACCATCTCGAAGTCGAGGCAGTTGTACGATATCGCGCCGACGGAGATCTATACTTCCGACAAGAAAAAGATGGAGGTCGACGCCTACATCATCTGGAGGGTCACGGACCCGATCAAATTCACGCAGACGCTGAATTCTTCCAAGGCGAACGCGGAGAGCAAGATCAGCGCGATGGTCTACGGCGCGTTGAAAGCTACCGTTTCCTCCACTTCGCAGGAGGAGCTGATCGCGTCCCGGGACGCTGCGCTGGACATGACGGTGGAAGAGGACATTCTTTCCGACGTTGAGATCCAGGATATCACTTCCGAAGATCTGCAGGAGAATGCGCAGGCAGCGGACGGCACGCAGCCGGCAGGCAGCGCACCGGCGGCAGACGGCACACAGCCGCAGGAAACATCTGAGCAGCCGCAGGAGACCCCGGACGGCATGAAGGTCATCGACGAGAACACCCGCGTGATCTCTCTTTCCAACAAGATCCTGGAGCAGCTCGACAAGGACTACGATCCGGAGCAGTACGGGATCGAGATCCAGATGGTCAAGATCAAGAAGCTGGATCTGCCGGATGAGAACAAAGACGCGGTCTACAACCGCATGATCACGGAGCGCAAGAACATCGCGGCTGCCTACAAGGCGCAGGGCGAGTCCGAAGCGCAGAAGATCCGGAACATGACGGACAGGGAGACAGAGGTCATGCTCTCCGAAGCCAACGCGAAGGCTGCCCGGCTGGAAGCGGAAGGCGAAGCGGAGTACATGAAGATCCTCTCCGACGCGTACAACGACCCAGACAAAGCGGAGTATTACCTCTTTGTGCGGCAGCTGGACGCGGCTAAAAAGAGCCTGAAGAACGGAAATACGACGCTGTTCCTGGACAGCGATTCACCGCTGGCAAGTATTTTTGAGAACAGCGGGGAATAATGACAGCTTGGGAATAATGTGACAGGAGGGGGACTGTCTCCCTGTCACATTATGGGAGAGATTAAGATGTCCTCAGACATAATTGACGAGAACAGACAGGAACAGGAGGCACACCCGCAGAGCGGCCGCGGAAGCGGAGCCCTGCGCTGGCTGAGGGGCGTACTTCGCCCGTTCGGCCTGCTGCGGGAGAATCTGAAAAGCCTGATCGCTTTCGAAGTGATCTTCCGGCTGCTGGCGTTCCTGGTGCTGTTCCCTATTTTGACATGGGCACAGAGGCTGTGGCTCATCGGCAACCGTACGAAAGTCATCGCGTGGTACAACGCGAAAAATTTCTTCATGAACCCGGTCACATGGATCGTCTTTGTTCTTATGATCCTGCTGCTCGCGGCGGCGGCGTTATTCGAGCAGTTCGCGGTATACGACATGCTCCATGCGTCGAACTTCGGGATCCGGCGCACGACGCGCCAGATCTTCTCGGCGGGGTTCGACATGTGCGTCGAACGCGCGCGGCTTGAGAACTGGGGTTTTGTCCCTTACGTCTATCTGGTGCTGCACTTCGGCACGATCCTGGACATCTCCAGCATTACGTCCGTGCTCCATCTCCCGGGATTCATCCTGGAGGACTTCTCCAAGCACACGTGGGAGATGGTCGCTTACAATGCGATGCAGATCGTGGCGACCTATTTCTTCCTCAGATGGATCTTCGCGATCCCGATCATGATGGAGGAGGACGGCACCAGCTTCTCGAAGGCATGCAGGAAGAGCAGCCGGATGACCAGGGGCTGGTACCTGGGCAAAATACTGCTCCTCACCATTTTCTGGATCACGTGCGGCTACATC
>ODAI013513887.1_pt1 | contig 17654 bp, 13 predicted proteins | sample 1539321 | NCBI WGS metagenome assembly ODAI01 (sample SAMN02144231, study PRJEB22623) | gut metagenome | biome: sheep rumen | host: Ovis aries | place: New Zealand | reverse complement strand
GTTTTCGGCAGCGAAGTCGGCATTGATTTCGGCGATGGTGGCTTCGGCCAACGGCAGGTCGTTGCCCGAAGATAGGACGGCAAACTCGTTGTCGTCATTGCCGTTGATGCCCGTCAGCTCGACGAGGCCTTTGTAAACGGTCTTTTTGCCATAGGCACGCACGTTGTCGCCAAGGGCAAGGTCGGTGCGGACGGCCTCGTTCAGGTAAAGGTCAATGCCGGCGGTGGCATCTTGGATGTAGACGTTGCGCCCGTCGATGAAGATGACCGTGCCTTCCACACAGGCCATTTCGTTGTTGGCCAAAGCGCGGACATTGGCGATGTTGACTGGTGCGGCGATGGTGTAGGTGGCCGAAGCGATGGCACTCATGGCATAGCCCTCGGCGAAGGCCACGGCTTTCAGCGTCGTGGTCTCGCTGATGGTGATGGGTTCAGTGTATGCTGTGCTGTTTGCCGTTGGGTTGGTGCCGTCGGTGGTGTAGTATATCGTAGCGCCTTCGGTGGTGCAGCCGATGCTGACGCTTTGCTCGGCGAGGAAGGTGCCTTCGGCGAGGCTGAAGGTGGGCGTGGCGGCAATGGGCATGTCGGTCACCGATCCGCCCAACGCGACGGTGGCGGTGGCGCTGCCCGAAACGGCAGTGAGGTTGCCCGAATAGCTGTTCACGCTGAGGCCTGCGGCCATCCTGACGTAAACCGAGGTGGCATCGATGGCTCCGCTGGTCGGGACGATGCTGACGGTGCTTCCGAAAGTGCCGTTGGCGGTGAGGCAAAGCTCGAAGTTGGCCGGGGCCGTGACGACGACATCCTCCGTCAGGTCGCTGCCCGAAAGGGTGAAGTTTTGGGTTGCCGACGGGCCGTTGCCCTCGGTGTAGTTGAAGTCCGAAAGGGCCGTCACGGACGTGGCGAGGGTGGGGTTGGTTGGCGCGGATGGAATGTCGCCGGCCTTGTAAAGATACACGTCGAGTTGGCCTTGAGTGTAGCAAGAGAAGGGAGTGCCGTTATTGTTGAGACGCAGCCAATTGCGTGTGTTGTTGCCTTGTGCCTTAATGGTGGCCACGCCATTGCTGGCAATCTCGATGGTCCATTCGCCGTTGGCATCGTTGGTGGGTTGGGTCTTTAGATTGTTTGACGTTGAGCTTGCGGCGTACAGGTAGCCGTTGTTCACGGCATCGAATAAGGTCCAGTGTCCGTTTGCCGTATCGAGGGTGAGTTCGAAGGGAGCGTCGTCATCGGCGGCGGCGGCAGCGATGACGGATATTGAATCCGAAACGGGCGCGTCCACGTCCACGGCTACGCGGTTGTTGGTATTTTGCTTGCCCAAGGCCTTGTAATCCTCGCCCTTGATGCCTACGATGATGTATTTGTCGCCAACAATGAGTCCGTTTGCGTTGGTTATCAGCTTGTAAGCGGTTTGTTGGGCGGGCGGCGTTGGCGTTTCGATGGTATACATCGCCGAGGCCACTTCGCTCGGGTCGAAGCCGTCTTTCCAAGCCTTGGCTTTCACCGTCGTGGTCTCGTTGATGTCCAATGGAGTGGAGTAGGTCGCACTGTTTTCGGTCGGGTCGGTGCCGTCCAAGGTGTAGCGCAGGGTGGCGCCGTCGGTGGCGCAGCTGATGCTCACCGATTGTGTTTCGGTGTAGGTGCCTTCGTCGGGGCTGAAGGTGGGCGTGGCCACGGTTTGCGCCACGGGTGGGTTGGAGCCGCCGCTGTAGGTAACCGAAATGGACTTGATGTAGATGGCTTTCGACGAAGTCTGGGCGTAGTTGAAAACGATTGCGCCGGATGCCGAGCCGGTAAACGTGACTTCCGTCGCGTCTTTGGTCAGCGTGTATTCATTGCCAAAAGCATTTCCGCCCACGGTGACATTGAGTGTTCCGGCAATGTTGCTCGCACCGCTCGTGTTCACCTTGATTTCGGTGATGGTTCCCGAAATTCCGGAAGTGGATAACGTAAAAGACGAAAAAGGCTTGCTGCTACTACCAAACTGTTGGCCTTTTGTGGCATCGTAGCCGTAAAAATCGCCTGCTATTCCGGAAAAAGTCCAATCAACCTCGTTCAGCGTTTTGGTTTGGTTGTTTGCGTCAAACACTTTTGCCGTGAAAGTGTAGGCATAGTTGTTTTGCGATTGTCCCACCATCCGCAATGGAAGGAGCGTCGTCATCAGCAGCACAATGGCAGCTGTCAACAAAAAAAGTAGTTTTTTCTTCATTTTGTAACGATTTTAATTATTTGACTTTTAATGATTTGCGTTTATTCTACGGGACTTGTTTCCCGCTGTTGTTCCAAGACCGCAAAATTAAGGAAAAGCACCTTATTAATAAAAGTTGGCGGCCGCACTATTTTTCAACATCCGCTGTTCATAACCTGTTGGCAAGCCGTTGACTGGCTGTTGAAAGATTGTTGATAACTATGCGGAATAAAATGCGCGTTTTTGCGGAAAATGCTTACCTTTGCGGCGTTATAACACCTCGAAACAATGAAAAAGATAGTACGTACAGTATGGATCGGCGCCTTGTCGGGCTTGGCCTTCCTTGCCGCCTGCACCGCCAAGAACGGCCTCTCACGCTCGGAACGCAAGCAACTCATCAAGCAGCGCGACGAAATCCAAACACTCCTCAACATGCGCGAAGGCTCGGCCATCTACGGCTCGCCCGAAGTCATGATGAACTACGGCCTCGAAACCATGCGTATGCGCAACAAGCTCGACTCCATCAACTTCCGCCTCGGCGAGGACGTGGACATTGAGAAAAGCACCGAACAACTCAGAAAACGCGAAAAAGAAGTAAGCAACTTTATGAAAACCAAAGAATTGAGAATGAGGCTCGATGGCCTGATGGCGACCATCCGCGAGCGCGAAGGATCGTGCGTCTATGGCTCGCCCGAAATCATCGAGGAATACGGCCGCGAAACGCGCCGTCTGCGCCAAGAGGCCGCGAAAATCCAACAGCAGATCGAGGACATCGAGAATGAGTGAAAGACTCGGCTTCCATAAAAAAGTGCTGCTCGAACTCAACCACGCCGTGCTTCAAAAGCGCACGGAAGAACATGAGTTGCACCAACTGTTTTGGGAATGTACCCTGCGCTGCAACCTCAACTGCCGGCATTGCGGGAGCGATTGCCGTATGCTTTCCGAAAAGGACGACATGCCACTCGACGACTTCCTGAAAGTATTAGACGAAATCAAGCAGCACATGGACCCCGTCAAGGTGATGGTCATCACCACAGGCGGCGAGCCCACCATGCGGCAGGACTTGGCACATTGCGGCGGGGAAATCTCGAAACGCGGCTTCGTGTGGGGCATGGTGTGCAACGGCATGTTGCTCACCCCCGTGAAGCTCAACGAGTTCGTGGCGGCAGGGCTCAAGTCGATAGCGGTCAGCTTCGACGGCTTCGAGGACGACCACAACTGGATGCGCGGCAACCCCAACAGCTACAAGAACGTGCTCCGCGCCGTGGAAGCGATGAAACAACATCCTACGCTCACTTGGGACGTGATCACCTGCGTCAACCAACGCACCATCAAGTATTTGCCTCAATTCCGCGACTTCTTGGTTTCGTTGGGCATCCGCCGTTGGCGTTTGTTTACGGTGTTTCCTTTCGGTCGCGCCGCCAACGAGCCCGACTTCAAGCTCAGCAATGCGCAATTCGTCGAGATGATGGAGTTCATCAAGCAGACACGTCTTGAGGGGAAGATCCGCGCCGACTACGGATGCGACGGCTTCCTCGGCAAGTATGAAGGCGAGGTGCGCAACCACTACTATTCGTGCAGCGCGGGCATCAACATCGCCTCGGTGCTTGCCGACGGCGCCATTTCGGGCTGCCTCAGCATCCGCAGCGACTACCATCAGGGCAATATCTATACGGATAGCTTTTGGGACGTGTGGACCAACAAGTTCCAGCCCTACCGCGACCGCAAATGGATGAAGACCGACCAATGCGCCAGTTGCAAGATGTGGCGTTATTGCCAAGGTAACGGCTTCCACCTGCGCGACGGCGACGGGAAACTGCAAATTTGTCAGTACAATATGATAAACAGCTAATGTTAGGACACAGGACGCGGGACTGCGAGACTCGGGGTAGTGTCCATAGTCTCGTGTCTCGCGTCTCGAAGTCTCGTGTCAATATGAGTAGAATTTACCTCGTCGGATATATGGGTGCAGGCAAGACCACTGCAGCTAAGCGCATCGCCACGCGCTTGGGCTGGGACGTGGCCGACACCGACGCCATGTTTGAGGAGAAATACCGTATTTCCATACACGATTTTTTCCATAAATACGATGAGCCTCTGTTCCGCAAGTTGGAGTCGGAAATACTGAAAAGCACCGAAAACATGGAAAACACGGTGATTTCGACAGGTGGCGGATTGGCTTGCCATTGCGACAACATGGAATGGATGAACCGCCACGGCCTTACCGTTTTCATGCGCATCAGTCCCGAAGCCGCCGCCGATAGAATCCTACACTCAAAACGCAAACGCCCGCTCACCGACAACAAGAACGAAGTCGAGCTGGCCGAATACATCCGCCAACACTATGCCGAGCGACTGCCGTTCTACGAGCAAGCCAAAATCACCGTAAAGTCTGAGGACTTTGACTTGGACAGCTTCATGAATCTGATAAAATAGGGCGTTCAGGGATTGAATTGCCCAACAATCTTTCTTACCGTTTCCACAATCTCTTTCAACTTCGCCTCACTCTTCGCCTCGCATAAAAAACGGAGATAAGGTTCTGTGTTGGAAGGCCTTATATTAAACCACCAGTCTTGATAATCAAGGCGATAGCCGTCGAAATCGAGGAATCGTTCTGGTTTTTCAAGGCTTGTGAAATGGTCGCGGACGGCATCCATGGCTTCTTGCTTTCGCTCGATCTTGAAGTTGATTTCGCCCGAATTGTAATAAGGTGTGATTTCGTCGATGACTTGGCTCAAGGTTTGGCCCTTGGCCTTGCGTTCCGACAAGAGCCGCAGCACAATGGAAGCCGCAAGCAGCGCAGAGTCAGAGTAGTAGAAGTCGCGGAAATAATAATGCCCGGCCAATTCGCCTCCGTAAGCACCATTCAATTCGCGGAGCTTCAAGGCGGCGTAGGCTCGTCCAACACGCCACGTTTCCACCTTGGCTCGATAACGTTCCAAATATTCCTGAATGGCTCGCGAACTTCTAATATCTTGCAAGACAATGCCTTTCTGTTTCTGCTCGCCGATGAAGAAGTCGCCCAAAAAGGCGATGATGAGGTCGGGGGAGATGAAACGCCCTTTCTCATCGATGAAAGTGACGCGGTCGGCATCACCGTCGAACAGCACACCCACATCGCATTTCTCTCGGAGTACCAATGCCTTTATTTGTTCTTGTGCGTTGGGTTCCAAAGGATTGGGCTCATGATTGGGGAAGTTGCCATCCATGATGTCGTTGATATAATGGGCTTCTTTGATGAGCTTGTGAACGAGCAACGAAGCCATGCCGTTGCTGCAATCCACGGCAATGTTGAGGTTGGAGAGGTCGCCGACAAACTGGCGTTGGAACGCTACATAGTCAGGCAAGACCTGTTTGCCGCGAATCTTGCCCTTGGTCGCGCAAGGCGGCGTAGGCTTGTCGCTTTCAACCAAGGCTTCGAGGCGGTTCAAGCCCGTGTCGTAGCCGACGGGAAGGGCGTTGGCGGCTGAGATTTTCAGTCCGTTGTGGTGCTTCGGGTTGTGCGAGGCCGTGATTTGTACGGACGCGCCATAGCCGTATTTTGCTGTAGCCCAATAAACTAATGGTGTTGTGGCCATGCCGATGTCGGCCACGTTTCGGCCACGGTCGGTGAGGCCTCGTGTGAGGGCTTCAAAAAAGGTGTCGGAAGAGAGCCGCATGTCGCGCCCCACAAGGTAGGTGTCGGTGTCGAGGATGTCTGGCAGGAAGTAGCCGATGCGGTAGGCGATGGTTTCGTTGAGGTCGGTGCCCCATTCGCCACGGATGTCGTATGCTTTGAAGGCTTTCATTTTAGTTAGGAGTTAGGAGTTAGGAGTTGGGAGTTGGGAGTTTGCAGTTGTTTGGTTATGACGATGTTTCTTGGGTTGAGAGAGTGAAATATACGCATGTTACTTCATGATCCCACGTTGGTTCAATGCTTGTTGGTATTTGGCAGCGTTGCGGTTGTGTTCGGCGTGGGTCTGCGCAAAGTGGTGATAGCCCGAAAAGTCCTCCTTGGCGCAGAAATAGAAATAATGGTGCTGTTCGGCGTTGAGTACGGCCTTGACTGCCGCGATGGACGGGATGCAAATCGGGCCGGGAGGTAGGCCAATATATTTATAGGTGTTGTACGGCGATTCCACCTCTTTGTGCACATTCAGCACCCGCTTGATGCTGTAGTCGTTAAGGGCGAAGATGAGTGTGGGGTCGGCTTGGAGCAACCAGTTGTTTTTCAGTCGGTTGAGATAAACGCCTGCCACACGCGGCATCTCGTCTGTCATATTGGTCTCCTTGTTGACGATGGAGGCCAACGTGCTGACTTGGATAGGGGTGAGGCCGATTCTTTTGGCTTGTTCCTTCCGCTCGTCATTCCAGAACTTATTGTATTCCTGTAACATACGTGTTACGAAACCTTCCGCGTCGGTGTTCCAATAGAATTGGTAGGTGTCGGGTAGGAATAGGGCAGGGATGGTGAAGCCATTGAATCCGTGTTCTCCGATATAGTCTTGATCGTGAAGCAGTTCTGATATAGAGGCCGAGTCGGCTTCGATTTGTCTTGCAATACGGCCTGCCAGTTGGTCCACATCGCGGATGTAGTTAAATGTCACATTGACTGGGCTTTGCAATCCGCCGCGCAACATATTGACGAGTTGGTTGTTGCTCATGCCATGTTTCAGCACATAGCGGCCTGGACGGACATTTTCGGGCAAACCTTTCCGTTGCGCCACCCAGTTGAAACTCTTAGGGTTGGCAAGCAGATGGCTTTCGTCAAGGATGTTTTGGACATCGTCATAGTTGCTGCCCGTCGGGATGAAAACGACAGCTTCCTTTCCGTCAGGGGTGGTCACATTCGGCGACATCACCGTGCGGTAGGCCCAATAGCCAAAGGCCAAGGCGAAAACAAGTAGGATGCCAACTACCAAAAAGACGGTGAATCGTGCGCCTTTTGCGTTCTTCTTTTTGCGTTTCTTCTTATTCTCCTTCGGGAGTTTGGTTTCTATTTTTACCATGCGGGTTGAATTTGGCTACAAAGGTACAAATTTTCGGAAAAACCATTGTTGGGTAGACAGATCAATTTAGGAAACGGTTTTCTACGTTATTCCTCCCAATTAGTTTTTCCCCTATCTATGCCCGTAAGATCAAGTCGGCAAGCAAGATTTCAATGGCTGCTTGCTGTTTCTCCATCTATGCCTTTCAGGAGCTGAAAGAGCATGTCATCAGGAATCCTGACATAGCCAATGCATGCCAACAAGCCAGGTATATCAATGGATTAACCTCTGATATTCGTATAAATCAATATATCCCTTCGCCGTCTTAATCCATTCCTTTCGCCGTCCACAGTGGGTGAAGCCTTGGTTTTCAAAGAGTTGTTGGCTTTCGATGTTTAACTCGTCGATGACGCAAAAGGCTTGGTGGAGCATCAAGTCGTGGAAGAGATAGTCCATGCAAAGTGATAAGGCGGCTTGGGCATAGCCTTGCTTTCGGTGTGCCGCGTCGATGAGGATGCCGATGCTGACGTGCGCATTGATGGGGTCGTAGTCGTAGAGGTCGAGGCAGCCGATGGAAGCGCCGCTTTCGTTCAGGTCAATCATCAGGCGGAGCTGCTTCTGGCTGGACAAGTCGTTGTTATTCAGCAAAAACTGTTCGATTTGGAAGCGCGTGTAGGGAACGAAAGTTCCACTGACGCGCCAAATGGATCGGTCGTTCTCCCAAGCATAAATCCGCTCGGCATCGTCGGGCTCGGCGCAACGGAGCGAAATCGTGTCGTTTTTTATGAACATGGCGGCTCGATGGTTGAAAATCTGTCATTTATTGGCAGGCTGGCACGCATTTTGATATGCAATACCGACCAAATTTTCCGACAAAATTACACTTTTCGGGGCAATAAAGGCCGAAAAATCGCATTAATGAGGATATAAAGACAAAAAACAACGCTAAAATTGAGTTAAGATGAGAAAACTGAGTATGACGTGGGTGCTCGCCGGACTGCTGATGGCGGCATCGTGTGGCCATTCAACCCAACAAAACGAACCGAACCAAACTGAAAAGGAACCCGTTTCGCAAATCGAACAGGTTCAGCAACCTACGGTGCAACGTGCAGCTTTCACGCAGGCGCAAAGCACCCCCGACTTCGTCGATGCTGCCGAAAACAGCGTCAATGCGGTCGTGCATATCATGACGAAAGTGGTGAAACAAAGCACCACTTACAACGACTTTTTCGGTGCCTTGCTCGGACAGCTTTACGGCTATCCGGGACAAACACGCAACAACACGATGGTGGCCTACGGCTCCGGCGTGGTCTTGACACCCGACGGCTATATCGTCACCAACAACCACGTCGTGGAAGGCGCCGACGAGGTGGAGGTCACCTTCAATAATAAGGTGAAGCGCACCGCCACCGTCATCGGAACCGACCCGACCACCGACTTGGCCCTTATCAAAGTGGAAGCCAGCGACTTGGACTACCTCGTCTTTGGTGACTCCGACCAAGTGCGCATCGGTGAGTGGGTGCTTGCCGTCGGCAATCCCTTCAACCTGACCTCGACCGTCACTGCGGGCATCGTGAGTGCTAAGGCTCGCAATCTCAGCATTTTGGGTGAAGGCACCTCGGTGGAATCCTTCATCCAAACCGATGCAGCCGTCAATCCTGGCAACAGTGGTGGCGCTTTGGTGAACACGAAAGGCGAGTTGATTGGCATAAATGCGGCAATCGCTTCGCACACAGGTTCTTATGAAGGCTATTCCTTCGCCATTCCGTCGAACATTGTCCGTAAAGTTGTCGATGACTTGCTACTCTACGGCACCACCCAACGTGGCTATCTCGGTGTTCAAATCGCCGAGCTAACGCAGGAATTGGCCGAAAAGGAAGGCTTGGAAAACATTGACGGCGTGTATGTTGCCGGTGTCACCGATGGCGGCGCCGCAAAACAAGCGGGCTTGAAGGCTGGCGATGTCATCACCACCATCAACGGCAAGGCCGTGAACTCGACCACGCAACTGCGGGAAAGCGTCGGACAATACCGTCCAGGCGACAAAATCGATGTGGAAGTGAACCGTCATGGCTCGCACCATCATTACGAGCTGACCCTGCTCAACGAGGCAGGCAACGTGGATGTGGTCAGGAGTGGCGACAGCTTCTACAACGCCGAGTTCGGCCTGATGCTGCAGTCGGTCAACCAAAACGAGATGAGTCGGTTGAACATCCGTAACGGACTGAAAATCGTTGAGATACGTGAAGGACGTTTCATGAACTCCGGCGTTCCCGTTGATTTCGTCATCACCAAGGTGAACGGTTATGCCGTGAACAACAAGACCGACCTTGAGAGCGCCTTGCAGAACAACCGCTCGCGCCGCACCACCATCGAAGGCGTGTATCCCAACGGCATGATGGGCTCTTTCTTCTACTAATTTTACGTTTTGATGCACTTTTAACTGAAATCCAACGATTTCGGTACGGTTTTTGATAGATTTTATTTTTCGGATAGGGGAGAGTCGGCTCCAACCGACTCTCTCTGAACCCACAGAGTATGCGAAAAAAATCAAGTGGCGATTGATTATGCAGAGAGGAATTTATGCAAAACAAATAAAGATTTAACACAATGAGACAACTTAAAATTTCAAAACAGATTACGCAGCGCAACACGGGCACTTTGGACAAGTACCTTTCCGACATTGCCAAGGAGCGTCTGCTGACCGCCGACGAGGAAGTGGAACTGGCCCAGCGCATCAAGGACGGCGACCAAACAGCTCTGGACAGGCTGGTACGCAGCAACTTGCGCTTCGTGGTGTCGGTGGCCAAACAATACCAAAACCAAGGTTTGAGCCTGCAAGACCTTATTAATGAAGGTAACCTGGGCTTGGTGAAGGCTGCCCAGCGCTTCGATGAGACACGCGGCTTCAAGTTCATCTCCTACGCCGTGTGGTGGATTCGCCAGAGCATCCTTCAGGCCGTGGCCGAACAAGCCCGAATCATCCGCCTGCCCATGAACCAAGTGGGAGCTTTGGCCAAGGTGAAGAAGGCCATTTCGCTCTTGGAGCAGAAGCTGCAACGCCGACCGACGGTGAAAGAAATCGCTGATGCTGTAGGCATGGAGGAAGACAAGGTAGAACAGTTGATGAGCCTCGGCTCACGCCATGTTTCGACCGACGCGCCTTTGGACGACAGCGACGATGCCAACTTCCTTGATGTGTTCGTGCAAAACGATGAGGTTCAGACTGATACGGCTGTTGAACGCGAGTCGGCAAGCCGTGCCATCAGGCATTCGTTGGACCTGCTTTCCGAAAAGGAGCGCAGCATTCTATGCATGTATTTTGGCTTAGGAACCCAACGCGAGTACTCGTTAGAAGAAATCGCGATGAAGCTCGACATCTCGCGCGAGCGCACGCGCCAAATCCGCGACCGTGCTTTGAAACGGCTGCGGAGTGAACCTGATTCGCCTCTTTACCAAATGTACATGAACCAATGAAAAATGTGGGATTTTGGAATCGGAATCCCACTTTTTCCTATTTTTGCACCCTCATCAATACCTGCAAATCATGAAACACCAACTTATTCAATTGCCTTACGAGGCAAACGCCCTCGAACCCGTAGTCAGCAAGGAAACCATCGGCTTCCATCATGGCAAGCATCTCAATGCTTATGTGAACAACCTCAATGCCGCCATAGAAGGCACCAAGTACGAGGAAATGTCATTAGAAGAGATTGTTAAGACCGCCGACGGCGGCGTATTCAACAATGCCGGACAAATCCTCAACCACAACCTTTACTTCACGCAGTTCCGCGCCCCGAAAGCCGACAACAAACCTGTGGGTGTGATCGCGCAATGGATCGACCAACAGTTTGGCAGCTTCGAAGCATTCAAGGACGAGTTTGTGAAGAAGGGAGCCACGTTGTTCGGCTCAGGCTGGGTGTGGCTCTCCGCCGATGCCGATGGGAAATTGGTCATCACACAAGAAACCAATGCCGGCAATCCCGTGCAGCGTGGCCTGAGACCGTTGCTCACCTTCGACGTGTGGGAACACGCCTATTACCTTGACTACCAAAACCGCCGCCCCGACCATTTGGCCGCCCTTTGGCAAATCGTGGACTGGGACGTGGTGAATGAACGGTTGTAATCTAAACTATGTGCCAAGTCTAAAGAATCACGGCAATGCTTTTCTGCTGTGATTCTTCATGTTTGGAAAGCTCGAATTACCACGTCTATCTCTTCGGGCATTATCCAATGGTAACTGTCATCTCGTCTGAGCCAGGTCATCTGACGCTTGGCGTATTGCCGCGTGTGGATCTTGATTTGCTCGATGGCTTCGGCAAGCGCACACTTGCCGTCGAAGTAGTCGAACAATTCCTTGTAACCCACTGTGTTAAGTGCATTCAATTGACGCATTGGATAAAGTGCTTTGGCTTCGTCCAAAAGGCCGTTTTCCATCATGGAATCAACGCGCTGGTCGATGCGTTTGATCAAGGCCTCGCGATCCCAAAGCAGGGCATATTTCTTGATGATGAAGTCGCGTTTGGCTTTGTTGCCGCTACGAAACGATGAGTAGGGTTGCCCCGTTTGGTAACAAACCTCCAAAGCGCGTTGCAACCGACGTGGGTTTTGCTTGTCTACGATAGCAAAATATTCAGGGTCAAGTTGTTGAAGTTTGTTACTTAAAGCGATGATTCCATGTTCTTGGAGCATTTTCCCAACGTTGTCCCGAATCGTCGGATCCACGTCGGGCATTTCGTCGATGCCGTTGCACACCGCATCGATGAAAAGGCCTGAGCCACCTGTGAGAATTACGATGTCGTTGGTCTTGAAAAGAGCGTCAAGCAAAGCTAAAACTTCGCGCTCATAATCCGCTACATCGTATTTGTCTTCTATGCTGATATTGTGTACAAAATAATGCTTTACTTGAAGTAGTTCGTCAGGAGATGGCGCGGCGGTTCCGATACTCATTTCCTTGTAGAACTGACGGCTGTCGGCGGAAATGATGGCCGTGTTGAGCCGTTTCGCCAATTCGATGGCGAAGGCGGTCTTCCCCGATGCCGTAGGGCCGGCGATGACGATGAGGGTCTTTTTTAATTCCGCATTCAACATTCTGCATTCAACTTCTTATTCGGCACGGGCCCATTATTGGCCACCTTTACAGGTTCTTCCAATTCCCTTACCACGCTCAGTCCCAGCTTTTTGCCTTCTTCTTTCATAAAGGAGTAAGCCTCGGCGAAGTTGTTGGCAATGATGCCGTCCAAAATGGCTTCGCGAATGGCGTTCTTGATGATGCCGACCTTACGGCCTTCCGGGATGCCAAAGGTTTCCATGATGGCCGTGCCGTCGATGGGCGGCTGCCAGTTGCGCAGATGGTCCTTGGCCTCGATTTCCTTCAGTTTCTCCTTTACAATCTCGAAGTTGTGGTGGAATTTCTTTACCTTCTCTTCGTTCTTCGAGGTGATGTCGGCGTGGCATAGCAACATCAGGTCGTCGATGTCGTCGCCGGCCTCGAAGAGGAGGCGGCGCACGGCGCTGTCGGTCACGATGTCTTCTGCGAGGACGATGGGGCGCATGTGCAATTGCACCAGTTTTTGGACATATTTCATCTTCTCGTTGAGCGGCAACTTCATGGATGCGAATATCTTGGGCACCATCTTGGAACCACGGAACTCGTGCCCGTGGAAGGTCCAGCCGTTGCCGTCTTCCCAGCGTTTGGTTTGGGGCTTGGCGATATCGTGCAACAGGGCAGCCCAGCGTAGCCAAAGGTCGTCGCTCTTTTCGGCCACTTGGTCGAGTACTTGGAGAGTGTGCAAGAAGTTGTCTTTGTGTCCTTTTCCTTGCACTATTTCAACTCCTTTGAGAAGTGTGAGTTGGGGGAACACCAGCTTCAGCAACCCGCTTTGGTCGAGGAGCTTGAAGCCGACGGAAGGCCGTGGTGAGAGGATGATTTTGTTCAGTTCTTCGGTGACGCGCTCCATCGAGACGATCTTGATGCGCTCGGCGTTGCGTTTGATGGAAGCAAACGATTCCATGTCGATGTAGAAGCGCAGTTGTGAGGCGAAACGGATGGCGCGCATCATGCGGAGCGGGTCGTCGCTGTAGGTGATGTCGGGATCCAAAGGCGTGCGTATGGTGGCTTCCTCAAGGTCGGCCATGCCGTTGAAAGGGTCGACGAAAGTGCCGAAGTCTTTCTCGTTGAGGCTGATGGCCATGGCGTTGATGGTGAAGTCGCGGCGGTTTTGGTCATCTTGCAACGTGCCGTCCTCTACCACCGGTTTACGGCTGTTGCGGTCATACGACTCTTTTCTTGCGCCCACAAACTCGATTTCCATGCCCTCGTAGTTGATCATGGCCGTACCGAAGGCACCGTAATACTTTACTTCCTTGTGTCCGGGCAGGTGCGAGGCCACCTTCTTGGCGAGGTTGATGCCGCTGCCTACCGTCACCACGTCGATGTCATTGGAAGGGCGGCGCAAGAGAATGTCGCGCACATAGCCGCCGATGACATAGCTCTTGTAGCCCAACTCCATGCTGGAATAGGCGATGACCTTGAAAATCGGGCTGCTGATATGTTTCTTGAAATCGTAATTCATTGTAAAACAGATGATTCTACAAGGATTTTCGCGTTTTTCGGGACGATGTTCACAACGGTTTCCTCGCCGTTTTCGCTCAAGTCGATGGAGATGAGGTCGCCGATGTGGAGGTTGGAGGCGATGATGGCCTCGGCCAACACGTCTTCAACATATTTCTGGACGGCGCGTTTCAGCGGTCGGGCACCATATTGCTCGTCCCAACCCTTCTCGGCGATGAAGTCCATGGCCTTCTCGGTGAGTTCGATGCGGTAGCCCATTTCTTCGACGCGCTTCACCACCTGACGGATTTCAATTTCGATAATCTTATGAATGTCAGCCTCTTCAAGCGAATTGAACATCACCACGTCATCCACACGGTTGAGGAACTCTGGCGCAAAGGTGCGCTTCAGGGCGTTGTCGATGACGCTTTGCGAGTACTCGTTTTTGGCGTTGAGCTTGGCCTGTGTGCCGAAACCGACGCCCATCCCGAAGTCCTTCAGCTGGCGCGAGCCGATATTGGAGGTCATGATGATGATGGTGTTCTTGAAGTCGACCTTGCGGCCAAGGCTGTCGGTAAGTTGGCCATCGTCAAGCACTTGCAGGAGCAGGTTGAACACGTCGGGGTGTGCCTTCTCGATTTCGTCCAAGAGGACGATGGAGTAGGGCTTGCGTCGCACTTTCTCGGTCAGTTGGCCGCCCTCTTCGTAGCCGACATATCCGGGAGGTGCACCCACGAGGCGCGACACGGCAAATTTCTCCATGTATTCACTCATGTCGATACGAATCAGAGCGTCCTCGGAATCAAAGAGATACTTCGCCAACACCTTGGCCAAGTAGGTCTTTCCGACTCCCGTCGGACCCAAGAAAATGAACGAGCCTATGGGGCGGTTGGGGTCTTTCAGTCCGGCGCGGTTGCGGCGGATGGCCTTGGTCACCTTCTTGATGGCCTCGTCCTGCCCGATGACGGTGCCGGCCAATTCGTTGGCCATGTTCATCAGCCGGTCACCTTCGTTCTTGGCGATGCGCTGCACAGGCACGCCAGTCATCATGGCCACCACCTCCGCAACGTTCTGTTCCGTAACGGTCTGGCGGTGGGCAACGGCATTGCTTTCCCATGCTTTCTTGGCCGTTTCGAGGCGGTCGAGGAGTTTCACCTCCTCGTCGCGATACATTCCCGCTTCCTCGAATTTCTGTTCAGCGACGGCGGCTTTCTTGTCCTTGCGCACTTCCTCAAGGCGGCTTTCCAGCTCGGTGATTTCGCTCGGCACGTCGATGTTCTTGATGTGGACACGCGCACCGGCCTCGTCCAAGGCGTCGATGGCCTTGTCGGGAAGGTGGCGTTCCGTCATGTAGCGGTCGGTGAGCTTCACGCAGGCTTCGATGGCCTCTGGCGTGTAGCTGACCAAATGGTGGTCCTCATAGCGCGGACGGATGTTGTTCAGTATTTCGACGGTCTCTTCGGGTGTGGTCGGCTCGACGAGGATTTTCTGGAAACGGCGTTCAAGCGCACCGTCCTTCTCGATGTATTGGCGGTATTCGTCAAGCGTGGTGGAGCCGATGCACTGCAGCTCGCCACGCGCCAAGGCGGGCTTGAACATGTTGCTGGCGTCCAACGATCCGTTGGCGTTGCCCGCGCCGACGAGCGTGTGGATTTCGTCGACGAAGAGGATGATGTCGCGGTTGTTTTCCAATTCCTTGAGGATGGCCTTGATGCGTTCCTCGAACTGGCCGCGATACTTCGTGCCCGCCACAATGGATCCGATGTCGAGCATGACGACACGCTTGTTGAACAAGGTGCGCGGCACGCGGTGCTGCACGATGCGGATGGCCAAGCCCTCGGCGATGGCCGACTTGCCCACGCCGGGTTCACCTATTAATATAGGGTTGTTCTTCTTGCGGCGACTGAGGATTTGGGCGATGCGTTCCAGCTCGCGCTCGCGGCCCACAATGGGGTCCAAGCGGTTCTCTTCGGCGGCCTTGGTGAGGTCGCGCCCGAAGTTGTCCAAAACAGGCGTCTTGCTCTTTATGTTGCTGGTTTTCTTGGGCTTTTCCTGCATACGGATGTCGTCCAAGAGGTTGTCGTCGTTCTCGTCGTCGTAAACGCTGCCCTGCGGCGCATTCAGGTCCTCCTTCGGTTCGGCGGGGTTGTTTTTGCCCATCTCGGCGTTGTAGCGAATCAGTTCGGCCTTGAAATTGTCGTAGCTGATTCCCTCAAACTCAAGGTTTTGGGAGATGATGTTGTTCTTTTCGTGCAAGATGGCCAACATGAGGTGTTCGGAGCGCACGATGTCGGAGCGGAACTCCTTGGCGATGATGTAGGTGAACTTCAGCACGCGCTCAGCCTGCTTGGTGAGCGGCAGGGCGAGGTTGTTGTTAGGGTAGGGGTTGGCCGTTTTCACCGAGGCTTCGAGCTTCTTGGTGAAGACTTCCATGTTGAGGTTCAGGTTTTCCAGCATCTTGATGGCCGCACTGCCGCCTTCGCGCAACATGCCCAAAAAAAGGTGTTCCAATCCGACGTATGCGTTGCCAAGTCGTTTCGCTTCCTCGTGGCTGAGTGACAAAATGTCACGCACGCGGGGAGAAAATTTTGCATCCATATAATGTTATTCCTTTATATTTCAATGATTTGACAAAAAACCAAAACGCCAATGCGTCCGTTGTTTCGGCGACGCAAAGGTACGAACAAAAACCGCGCCGCGCCACATTTTGTTCTTTTTGCCGGTTTTTGTTGTGCAAACCGAAATAATGCTTACCTTTGCAGGGTGAAATCCATCACGCCATGACAGGACAACGCTATATCAGCCCTTACACCGACTTCGGTTTCAAGTACATCTTTGGCAGCGAGCTGAACAAGGAATACTTGATTTCGTTCCTGAACGCGCTCTTTGAGGGCCGGCACCACTTCAAGGATGTCACCTACCAGAACTCGGAGCATTTGGACGAGGTGGTGTATTCCCGCCGCGCCATCTTCGACGTGTATTGCACCACCGACCAAGGCGACCACATCATCGTGGAGATGCAGAACGTGGACCAGGACTACTTTGCCGACCGCATGGTGTATTATTCCACTTTCCCGATTCGCGAGCAGGCCAAGCGCGGCGACTGGGACTACAAGCTGAACCCCGTCTATACCATCGGCATCCTCAACTTCATCTTCGACAAGCAGAGCGACGACGTACACCACGAGGCCAAGCTGATGAACGTGGCCACGAAGGAAGTTTTCTACGACAAGCTGTCGTTCATCACCATTGAGCTGCCGAAGTTCAACAAGAAAGAGGACGAGTTGGTGACCTTGTACGACAAGTGGCTGTTCGTGCTGCGCAACCTCTCGCGGCTGATGGAACGTCCTGCCGCGTTGCAGGAGCGGGTGTTCACCTCGCTTTTCCGCCATGCCGAGATTGACAAGATGCAGCCCAAGGCGCGGATGCAATACGAGAAGTCGTTGTTCGACTACAACGACATCAATAACAGTAACACAAAGCATTTCCGCGAAGGGAAGGAAGAAGGCGCAAAAGAAAAAGCCTTTGAGATTGCCCGCAAACTGAAAGCCGCAGGCGTTGACGATGCCGTCATATTGGCCACGACGGGATTGAACGAAGACGAATTGAAATCATTATAAACCAACAAGACAAATACAACGACAAAAAAGAAACTAACCTGACATATTAAAACCCTGAGCTTTACGCTCTTGTTCTCACCACAGAAAACTGGACACTTTCATCGGAAGAGAATAATTGACTAAAGTTCACGCTTTTGCGTGGGCTTTTGCATTTATCTTTCCGATTGGTAGTCCAGAAATAAAAACCACTGTGGCAGATAATGCAAAAAGTTTCACGCTTTTTTCATTGTTTCCAAGGGCTTGGCTCGGCAAAGCGGCAAGCAACCAACCTTATCAATAACTTAAAATTCAGAGACAATGAAAAAACGTGTACAAAACCTTGGCCCC
>ODAI014250369.1_pt1 | contig 17656 bp, 13 predicted proteins | sample 1539321 | NCBI WGS metagenome assembly ODAI01 (sample SAMN02144231, study PRJEB22623) | gut metagenome | biome: sheep rumen | host: Ovis aries | place: New Zealand | reverse complement strand
GAAGCCGCCGTTCCAAGTTCCAGGTTCAAAGTTCAAACCTTCAAGCTGGAGTAACAAGCATGAAAGCATATCATACCTCTCAGTTATCAACTCTCAGTTCTCAGCTATCTAGTTGCCCACAGATTTTCACAGATTTCAAAGATTTTTCTCTAACCTGCAGGCAATTATCAATTCTCAATTCTGAGAAAGCCAGCAGGCTAATTATGCATTATGCATTATGAATTATGAATTGCTTCGGCGCTCCTACACTCCCACACTCCTACACTCCTATAAAAAATTCCCTTCTCACTTAGAAAAGCTTCTCCCTTTCTCCACGATCCACTCCTGCACCTCCTGCATTTCGCCGAGACCCTCAGTGAGCACCGTCACCTGATAGCCCTCTTTCTCCAGTGCCTCGCGCCAATCACCTTGGATGTCCTCCACGGCATGGTTGCCGGCGATATAGAGTAGGGGAGAGAGAATCACGCGCTTGGCTTTTTTCTGTTTCAGCAGTTTCATCACACTCTCCAGACTGGGATAGCCCTCGATGGTAGCTACGTGATAGTTACTGTAGCCTTTGTCTTGCAGCGCATAGTCAAGCATGGTGTACATGGCATTAGCCGGACCTGGTGTGCCGTGTCCCACCAATACCACCTGCTCGTTTTTCTTAGCGTTGATGTGCTTCACCAGAATGTCTGCCAGCTGCTGACAGTCGTCGGCACTCCAAAGCAACGGTTTGTTCACTTGGATGTCATTAAAGAGAAACCGCACCTTGTCGGCCTCCTTCTCTATCAGTTCCTGCATCACACCCGGCAGCAAGTGGGTACTCTGGATGGTGATGTCCGTACAGCCCTTGCCATAGAGCCTCCGCAAAGCCTCACCGATGCTCAACTTCTCAATGCCCCGTTTCTTGAGCGAGGCAATGACCATCTTCGACGAGTAGGCTTCCATCACCTCACACTGGGGCATGGCTGCTTTCACCTTCTGGTTGATCACGTCAATGGTTTTCTCACGGCTCTGGTCGTTGTTGGTACCATAGTGAACCATCAGCACCGCCCGCTTCTGTGTGGCATTCTTTTGTGCGCTGGCCGAAAGCGACAGCAATCCCACCAGCAACATGATAATCATTCTCATATACATATTTATATTGTTTGGGCTGCAAAATTACAAAAAACTTCGCAGCCCTACAATACCTACTAGTAATTATTTTAGCGTTCACAAGCTGACATTCTTTGCTAAAACTTGATTAAAACAACGTAGTTCATCTTCAATTGCCTTTGGCGATGATTGTCACGACTCGGTCAATCAAGCAAACTTGTTGACGCTCGCTGCTCCAATCATTCTCAATCTTCAATTCTCAATTCTCAATTTAATAGGTCTGAGTAAATCTGTGATAATCTGTGGGCAACTAGATAGCTGAGAACTGAGAGTTGATAACTGAGAGGTATGATATGCTTTCATGCTTGTTACTCCAGCTTGAAGGTTTGAACTTTGAACCTGGAACTTGGAACGGCGGCTTCTCCGCCTCTGTGGGAAAACCTACTCAGTCCGTTAGGCTTTGAACCTTGAACTTTGAAATATTTATAGGAGTTTAGGAGTTTGGGAGTGTAGGAGTGTAGACAATACTCCGCCTCTTGAACCTTGAACGCGCTTCAGCGCATTTGAACCTTGAACTAGCAGCTCCGCTGCGTTTTTTTCCAGCGGCTCTGCCGCGTTTCTGTCTTCGCTGCCTATTCCGCGCTCATGTCTGCCACCATCTGCCTGTACTGGGCATACATTCTTGTTCTGGAGATATACCCTATCAGGTGGTTCTCCATGTCCACCACCGGCAGCATGTTCACATGCGTCTCTTCGAAGCGCTGCATCACATCCTCCATGGGGTCGTTCATGCCCAGCGTCACCGGTGGCGGCGTCATCAGCTGAGCCACCGTGAAGTGGTTATACAGCTCCGTGCGGAACATCAGATGCCGGATATTGTTCACGTTCACCTCGCCCAACAGGTCACCGCCCTCCGTCAGTACGGGCAGGATGTTCGAGTTACTGCGGCTGATGGCATGCGTCAGCTGGCCCAGTGTCATATCCTGCGGCACGGCCGTGTAGTTCTTGTCAATCACGCTGTCCAGGCTCATCAGTGTCAGCACGGCACGGTCGGTATGGTGGGTGATAAGCTTTCCCTCACGGGCCAGCCGCATGCCGTAGATGCTGTGTGGCTCGAAGATGATGATCACCAGATAGGCACACACGCTGACAATCATCAGCGGGATGAACAGCCCGTAGCCGCCCGTAATCTCGGCAATGAGGAAGATACCCGTCAGGGGCGCATGCATCACGCCCGCCATCACACCCGCCATGCCCAGCAGCGTGAAGTTCTTCTCGGGGATATAGACACCAATCTGGTGGATGTTCCATACCCGCGCAAACAAGAATCCGCTGAAGGCACCGATGAACAGCGAGGGTGCAAACGTACCGCCGCAGCCGCCACCACCATTGGTCGCCGAGGTGGCAAAGACCTTCGTCAGCAGCACCAGTCCCAGATAGACCAGCAGCCACTCACCACGACCATAGAACAACGAGTTGTTCAGGATGGTGTTCCAGTCGGCCTCGGTCTTTCCGTTCAGCAGGATATTGATGCTGTTATAGCCTTCACCGTAGAGGGCCGGGAAGAGGAAGATGAGCAGGCTCAGTACCGTACCGCCCAGGATCAGCTTCGCATACGGCTTGTCCTTCAGCTTCGCAAACACATTCTCGCAGGCCGTCATCATACGGATGAAATACAGACTCACCAGTCCGCAGAAGACACCCAGCAGGATGCTCGCCGGCACCCGCTCCACCAGCCACTCGCTGTCGAGCGTGAAATGGAACAAGGCATTGCTGCCCAGGAACAGATAGGCAAACACCGTGGCTGTCACACTCGCTATCAAGATGGGCAGCAGCGATGCCATCGTCAGGTCGATCATCAGCACCTCGAGGGTGAACACCAGACCGGCAATAGGGGCCTTGAAGATACCGGCGATGGCAGCGGCGGCACCACAGCCCATCAGCAGCATCAGCTGTTTACTGTCGAGGTTGAACTTCTGTCCGATGTTCGAGCCGATGGCCGAGCCAGTCAGTACGATGGGCGCCTCGGCACCCACCGAACCACCGAAGCCGATGGTGATGGCCGACGCGATGACCGACGACCAGCAGTTATGACCTTTCAGCCGTGACCGCTTGCTCGAGATAGCATATAGAATCCTGGTGATACCATGCGAGATATTGTCTTTCACCACATAGCGCACGAACAACGAGGTGAGATAGATACCGATGACGGGGTAGATAAGGTACAGCCAGTTGAACGACGTGTAGTCGAACCCCGTGGTCAGCAGCACCTGAATCTCCTTGATGATCCAGTGCAACACGTAGGCCGCCACCGCTGCCAGCAGTCCGATGACCAGTGCCAGCAGGTTGGTAAACACCTTATCCGATATGTATGATGGTTTCTGCATTTTCTTCTTCTTTTTCCCCACAGATTTCCACAGATTCACACAGATTTTATTTTACTCAAACTTGAAAGCATATCATACCTCTCAGTTCTCTGCTGTCTGTTGCCCACAGATTTTCACAGATTTTTTATTAAATTGTTTTCTAATATCCATTATCTGGGACTGTGGACTATGTTTTATTAACTGTTTACTCCTTAATTTATTATACATTTGGAGGATTAATTCCTGAATCTTTCATATTTTAATGATGATTCACCGAAATTAATGAGTAATCCTATATGGTAATCTGTGGCATTTAAATAGTTGATAAGCTGCGAACGATGCACCGGCATGATACTGTCAACAGCTTTGAGTTCAACGATGATAGAATCAAAACAGACAAAATCAGCCACATAATGGTGCTTCAACGGCTTCCCTTTATACGAAATGTCTATTGTTTTTTCTCTTTCAAATGGAATCATTCTTTCTTGAAACTCTATTTCCAGAGCGTCACCATAAACACCTTCCAGGAAACCATGGCCTAATGCTCGATGAACTGCCATGGCAGCACCGATAATCTGATAGGTCATTTCCCGATGATCCTTTTCTTGTTCTTCCTGCTTTTTTAGCAAATTGTATTCCATCCTATACTATTAACAATGTGAGAACCTGTTTGTATCACTCTTGTAAGTCACGGAATTCCCGATAATTAATTTTGTGTATATCTGTGAAAATCTGTGGGCCACAAACAACTGATAGCTGAGAAGTGATAGCTGAGAGTTATGATATGCTCGCAATCTCCAATCTTCGATTTTTAATCTTCGAAATCCATGAAAATCTGTGGGCCACAAACGACTGATAGCTGAGAGTTGATAACTGAGAGTTATGATATGCTCGCAATCTCCAATCTTCGATTATTAATCTTTGAAATCTGTGAAAATCTGTGGGCGATAATATTGCATCATAAGCCTGCCATTTTGAGTCACAAATAATCGGTGTAAATCTGTGAAAATCTGTGGGCAACAATACTGCATCATTAGCCTGCCATTTTGAGTCACAAATAATCGGTGTAAATCTTTGAAAATCTGTGGGCGATAATTTTGCATCATTAGACCTGCCATTTAGAGCCACAAATAATCAGTGTAAATCTGTGAAAATCTGTGGGCAATAATTTTGCATCATTAGCCTGCCATTTTGAGTCACAAATAATCGGTGTAAATCTGTGAAAATCTGTGGGCAACACTCCCTAGTTCCTGATAATCTTCACTTCGCCGTTCTGCGATAGTTTGATGATGCTCGATGGCGTATGGGGCTTGTGTTCCTGGCGGCGTGTCCAGCACACGTAGTCGGCAGCCTCCAGCAGTTCCGGGGCGATGTCGCGGTAGTTCTGTGCAGGCGGCTCACCACTGATGTTCACGCTGGTGCTCACGATAGGTTTTTGGAAACGGTAGCAGAGCTCTTTCGAGAACGCCTCGTGGGTGATACGCATGGCGATGGTGCCATCCTCGGCAATCAGGTTCGGTGCCAGGTTCACGGCCCCTTCCAGGATCACCGTTGTAGGCTTCGTCGCCAGTTCCATGATGTCCCATGCCACGTCGGGCACGTTCCTCACATAACGCTGCAGGCGACCCTCCGAGTCCACCAGACAGATGAGCGCCTTCGAGTCGTCCCGTTGTTTCATCTTGTACACTTTCGCCACGGCCTCGGGATTCGTGGCATCACACCCGATGCCCCACACCGTGTCAGTAGGGTAGAGGATGACGCCTCCTTGGCGCATCACCCTTACCGCATTTTCTATATCTTCATTTTGAGTCATATTTCTTTGAACTTTGAACTTTGAACTTTGAACTTTGAACTTTGAACTATATTAGGAGTGTAGGAGTGTGGGAGTGTAGGAGTGTAGACAATACCCCGCCTCTTGAACCTTTCTCGCGCTAAAGGACTTCCACTTTCTCTCTTTTCACTTAAATAAATCTTTGAAATCTGTGAAAATCTGTGGGCAACTAGATAGCTGAGAACTGAGAGTTGATAACTGAGAGGTATGATATGCTTTCATGCTTGTTACTCCAGCTTGAAGGTTTGAACTTTGAACCTGGAACTGCAGCTCTGCTGCCTTCTGTGGGCAACTCTTGAACTTGGAACTTTGAACTGGCGGCAGAGCCGCTCTGCCGCCTTTTGTGGGCAAGCGAGAAGGCGCTACGGGACAAATCCGCAAAAAAAAGGCCAAAAATTTGGTCAATTGATATAAAAGGTATAATTTTGCACACTGAAATTTGGTTCTCCTGACAATAATGGAGGGAGATGAAAAGGGAATCAGGTGAAAATCCTGAACAGAACCCGCTGCTGTAAGCTCATTCTGTTATCAGCGAAAAAGCCACTGTCCATCTGACGGGAAGGTGCTGATAATTGGGCAAAGTCAGAAGACCTGCCGGTTTCGCATAACAAAACAAACTCCGTCTTCGGGAATTAGGACGGTGCAGAAAAAAGAACATTCATGAGAAATCTAGTTTGCATCATCACAGTGCTCCTCATGCATTGTGGCTTTGCTTTGGCTCAGAAGAACATCAAAGACTCGGTAGAGCTGAAAAACGTTACTGTTATCGGCAAAAGCAAAACCCAGAAGCTGCGCGAGGGCGCCTTGTCGGTGAACGCTGTGGATGTGGTGTCGAAGACCAACACCATCACCAACCTCAACGACATCATCAACCAGACCACGGGTGTGCGCATCAGATATGAGGGAGGAGTCGGCTCCGACTTCGAACTGTCGCTGAACGGCATGTCGGGCAACTCGGTGCGTTACTTCATCGATGGAGTGCCCCTTGACACGAAAGGCAATGAGGTGACGCTGGCCAATATCCCCGTGAACATGATCGACCATATCGAGGTGTACAAGGGTGTGGTGCCTGCCTACCTAGGTGCCGACGCCCTGGGAGGAGCCATCAACCTGGTGACGAACAAACGAATCAGCAATTTCCTCGACGCATCGGTCAGCGCCGGTTCGTTTAACACCTATATCGTTGATGTCAACGGACAGTACAAACTGCCGAAGACTGGCCTCATCCTGCGTCCTTCGCTGGGCGTAGATTTCTCGAAGAACAACTACAAGATGAAAAACATCGAGTTGTGGGATGCAGGAAACAACCGTTTCTACACCACCGACCGCAAGCGTTTCCACGACGACTACCTCTCTTTATTAGGACAGGTGGAGATAGGCGTGGAGGATAAGTCGTGGGCCGATGCTTTCTTCGTGACAGCCTCTTATCATAAGGTGAACAAAGAACTGCAAACGGGACAGATACAAAGCATCGTCTATGGCGAGGCTGAAAGAAAGCAAGACTCATGGAGTCTTTCTGCGAGATACAACAAGCAGAACTTTCTGATTCCCAAGCTCTCGCTGCATCTGTTGGCGTCGCACACATGGAACCACTCGCTGACCGTCGACTCTGCCTACAGGAAGTACGACTGGGCTGGCAACTGGATTACGACCACACGAAACGAGATTACGGGACGGGCCGCCCAGCTGCGTCACTACAAACGTCCGCTGACCACCCTGCGCACGAACTTCGACTATCTGTTCAATGAGCAACACTCGTTGAACCTGAACTATATGCTCTATCACAACGGCAATAAACGTTACGACGACCTGGACAGAGAGTTTGAGCCTACCAACGATCATCTGACCAAGCATATCCTGGGGTTGTCGTACAACCAACTGCTCTTGGATGAGCGTATGCAAAACACCTTCTTCCTGAAACAATACATCAACCACACCAATATTGAACAGGAGGAGTACTCGACGATTACCAATGCCGATGATGTCCCGAAGGTGTCGACCAAGAGTTACACAGGCTACGGACTGGGCACCCGCTATCGTTTCTGGGAAGAACTGTCGCTGAAAGCCTCGTTCGAGCATACCGCCCGTCTGCCGCTGTCGAGAGAGATGCTAGGCAACGGAACCACCGTCTATGCCAACCTGGCGTTGAAGCCTGAGAACAGCGACAACTACAACATAGGCATCTTCGGCAATCTGCGGTTTGGCGGCCATCACTTGCTGAATTATGAGATCAGCGGCTTCTACCGCCATATCAAGGACTACATACACGCTGTGCTGTCGGAGTCGGAAGGTATGATACAATATGACAATGTGGCTGGCGTCAACATGAAAGGCTTTGAGAGTGAGCTGCGCTACAGCTACGACAACTGGATTCAGCTCTCTACCAACCTATCGTACCAGGATGCCCGCGATAAGAACAAATTCAAGAGAGACGGTAAGCCCTCGATTACCTACAACAACAAGGTGCCCAACCGTCCGTGGCTGTTCAGCAACAGCGAACTGACACTGACCCGACATGGCATCCTGGGCGAAGGCACACGCCTGCAGTTCAGCTACCTGTACCAGTATGTGCATTGGTTCTTCCTCACATGGGAAGGCTATGGCTCGCTGTCGACGAAGAGCCGCATCCCCACACAGAACCTGCACAGTGCCACCCTGACCTACTCGTGGCAGCAGCAACGCTACAACCTCTCATTGGAGTGCAACAACATCTTCGATGCCATGGCCTTCGACAACTTCAAGTTGCAGAAGCCTGGTCGTAACTTCATGTGCAAATTCAGACTATTCATACATTAATTTTATTACATAACAAATCACAAAAAAAATGAAAAAACTCAATTATCTGATGCTGGTGCTCTTTGGCATGATGCTCAGCATTTCGTTCACTGCTTGCTCTGACGATGACGACGACAAGGAGAAAGAAAAGGAAGAAATCCACAACGTCCATTACGACATCTGGGCCACCATCGGCGAGACATCGGGCATGGGCTCATCGAATGCTATCCTGGTGAAAAGCGTCAACAGCCTTGACGATGTTAATCTGGCTATCGGTTTCCAGAACGAAGGTACCGACGTATCGGCAAAGCTCTATCAGGAATCCATCATTAAGGGTAAGTACTACTATCAGATTCCCAAGGAGAAAGACCGTTTCGGTAAGTACGAGATCACCAACAATGGCATTGTCACTGTAGCCGAGGTGAAGTTTGCCGACGGATACACCTATCAGGACCGTCGCTACTGCTACGCATGGACCGCTGATAACGAGCTGGTGATTCTGGCTGCCAACGGTGACAAGAACGATGTACAGTGGACGAAGCTGAACACCGACAATATGACCATCACAGCCAACGGCTCGCTTGGTCTGCCGCAGTTCACTCCCGACATCAAGACCTATAGCACCTCTGGTCTGGCCACCTATCGTGCCAGCGACAATAAGATCCTCTATTTCTTCTGCGAGAAAGCCAAGAAGAGTACTGCCAACGGTGTCTATGTGGCCGTCATCGATGCCAAGACCATGAAGGTGGAGTCGACTGACGTCAACACCCTCTGCAACGACATGAGTGGTACGGCTTACGGCGAACTGCTGCAGCGCAAGATGTTCCTCGACGAGAATGACAACCTCTACCTGCCCATCCAGTCGCAGATCCCCGAGTCAGAGAGGAGCACGTGTGCTTACAGCCGCATCATCCGTATCAAGAAAGGTGAGAATAAGTTCGACACCAATTACGTAGGTATGAGCAGTGGCTACAACACCGGTAAGATTGTGACTTGCGACTACATCGGCAACGGCAAAGCCCTGCTCTACATGCAGAATCCCGAGCACACCGGTACCAGCGACGACAACAAGAAGGGCGACGGATGGGGTAACAACTACAACTGCTACTACGCCATCTACGACCTCGCTACCATGAGTCTTACCGAACTGCAGTACGAAGGCAAGAATCTGCCTTTCAGCGCCGGTAACTTCTCGCAGCGCTCATTCGTGCTGGGCAGCAAGGTGTTCATCGGTACCAATCCTGAGAATGAGCTCCCCACTGTCTACATCTACAACACGAAGAACGGTACGATGACCAAGGGCGCACACATCGCCGCAGGCTATGAGCTGAGCCGCATCGTCTATATCAACAATGATTAAAAGAATCATACTCACTATCCACCGCATCACGGGAACAATCATCGCATTGTTCTTCGCGATGTGGTTTTTAACGGGTCTCGTGCTGCTCTATCACTCTTATCCGCGACTGTCGGACGCTGAGTTGAACGGGCATCAGGAGACTCTTTCTGATTCATTACCATCGGTTGAGACACTGGCCGCCCTCTCGAACGACACGCTCAAAGGACTCTGCATCCGTCAGTTCCAGGGACAGACACTCGTTGATGTCACTGTGGGCGACACGACGGTGACCGTCTGCGCCGACTCGACTGAGCAGGTGGCACCAGTCACCTTCGAGACAGTCCGGCAGGTGGCCCACCGATGGGTGAATGCCCCCATTGCCAAGGTCGACACCTTGTTTGAACGGGCGCAATGGGTGTTGTACAGCCGTTATGAGAACAACCTCCCCATCTACCGTTTCTTTTTCGACGATGCTGAGCATCACCAGCTCTATGTGGCTAAAAACACTGCTGAGGTATTACAGCAGACCACCCTTTCGTCGCGTCTCTGGGCCTGGGTGGGAGCCATACCGCACAAACTCTACTTCCCCTTCATCCGCAAGGATGCCGATGTATGGAAATGGACCATTACCATTGGCGGTCTGTTTTGTCTACTGGCAGCCCTCTCGGGGTTGTATGTGGGTATCGACGTGCTGCTGCGCCGCCATCGTAACAAGAAACGCTGGGGCAGTCCGTATAAGAAATGGACCTACAAGTGGCACCACCTGATGGGACTGGTGTTCGGCATCTTCATCGTGGCCTGGGGACTGAGTGGTATGATGGCCATGCAGCGCATTCCGAAATGGCTCGTGCCGATGGAGGGCGACTACTTCTTCAGGGAGTCGAAGATGTGGAACAACCGCAAGATGCTGCCGCTGGAAGACTACAAGCTCGACTACCGCCTGCTGCAGAAGAGCTATCCCGACTTGAAACAGGTGACATGGACACGGATGGGAAAGATGCCTGTCTACCGCATCATCAATGGTGAGGAAGAGATCTGCATCAATGCAGCCGACTCTACGGTCAGAGAGCTCTACATCCCGACAGAGACCGTCGAGAAAGCCGTGAGGAAGATGGACGGCAAGGACACACCGTTCACGATCACCGCCATGTACGAGTATGATGAGTACTATCTGTCGAGAGAGCATAGTCTGCCGCTGCCTGTCTATAAGGTGGACGTCGACAATGCCGACAAGACCACCTACTACATCAACCCGAAGAACGGCGACACCAAATACTTCACCAGCAACAAACGCGCGAAGAAATGGGTGTTCAGCGGCATTCACTACCTGAACATCAAATGGCTCGTAGAGCATCCCGTCTGCTGGACAATTGTCATTTGGCTGCTCTGTCTGGGAGGAGCCTTCGTATCGCTCACGGGCGCGCTGCTCGGTTTGAAGTACATAAAAAGACTGTTCAAATAAGAAATCAGGGACTGTTTAAAAAAGAAAAAGGCACGGAGCACAGTATCCGTGCCATTTTTTTATTACCTTTGCAGCCACAAAAGAAGAAAACGCAAAGCCATGAAGAAAGAAGAACTGAGAATCGTGTTTATGGGAACGCCCGAGTTTGCTGTGGGAACGCTGCAGCGGCTTGTGGAAGGTGGATACAACGTGGTGGCTGTGGTCACACAACCCGACAAACCAGTGGGCAGGCATCAAGACACGCTGCAACCCTCCGAGGTGAAGCGCTATGCGCTGGCCCACTCCCTGCCCGTGCTCCAGCCGGTGAAGATGAAAGACCCCGAGTTCATAGAACAGTTGCGCTCCTACCATGCCGACGTACAGGTGGTGGTGGCCTTCCGCATGCTGCCCGAGGTGGTGTGGGACATGCCCCGCTTCGGCACCTTCAATGTACATGCCGCCCTGCTGCCGCAATACCGTGGTGCTGCACCCATCAACTGGGCGGTCATCAATGGCGAGACCATGACAGGAGTGACCACGTTCTTCCTCGACCATGACATCGACACGGGCCGCATCATCATGCAGAAGCCTTTTGCCATTCCCGACGATGCTGATGTGGAATATGTCTACGACGGACTGATGCACCTGGGTGCCGACATCGCCACCGAGACCCTCGACCGCATGCTGGCCGGTGACGGACAGGTAGAGGCCATCCCACAGGAGGAATGGAATGGCTCCCAAGAAGAGACTTTGAAGCCGGCCCCGAAGATTTTCAAGGACACATGTCGTATCGACTGGAACAAACCTGCCAAGCAGGTGTATGACTTTGTGCGCGGCCTGAGTCCCTACCCTGGTGCCTGGACGACCCTGGTGAGTCCCGACGGCAAGTCCACCGTCTTAAAGATTTTCAAGACAGCCAAGGTCGATACCGCCCAGACCGGTTCTGCCATCCGTGTGGAAGGCAAAAAGCTGATGGTAGGTGGCCTGGAGCTTGTCGAGCTTCAGCTCACAGGCAAGAAGCGCATGTTAGCCCGCGACTTCCTCAACGGTTTCCGCGAAATAGAAAAATACTTAATTAAGTGAAAAGTGAAAAGTGAAAAGCTTAGTTAAGTGACAAGTGAAAAGTGAAAAGTGACAAGCTTAGTTAAGTGACAAGTGAAAAGTGAAAAGTGACAAGTGTGATTACTCTCGCAATTGAGATTTCACACTTGTCACTTTTTTATCATCGAATAATTGTCAATTAACAACATTCTGCCACGTCCATGACCAAGGTCATGATTTCTGCTCATTTACAGGAAGTAGCTTTCAAGCAAGAATGAAATTATTCAAATTATTCCAATTTCTTTCTTTAAACCCTCAAGCCGCCAGGCCTAATTATCAATTGTCAATTATCAATTGGCTAAATTTCCCATCCCACGGCAGAGGCACCGAGCACGGCAGCGCTCGAACCGTCGAGACCGCTGACGAGGAACTTCGGCTTGCCTTTGAAGATCTTCAGGGCGTGAGCCTCGTAGCTCTCCTTGATGGGATTCATGATCAGGTCGCCGGCCTTTGTCAGTCCACCGAAGAAGATAAATGCCTCAGGACTCGAGAAAGCAGCGAAGTCGGCACAAGCCTCACCCAGCATGTCACCCGTGAACTTATACACGCGCAGGGCCAGTTTGTCACCCTTGCCGGCAGCTATCGAGACGTCCAGCGAGGTGATGTCCTCCGCCTTCATGTCGCGCAGCAGCGAGGGCTCGTCGCTGTTAGCCAGGAACTCACGGGCCGTGCGGGCCACACCCGTTGCCGAGCAGTAAGCCTCCAGACATCCCGTGCGGCCGCAACCACACGAGCGGCCGTTCTCACGGCGCATGATGACATGTCCCAGCTCACCGGCAAAGCCGTCGTGACCATACACCAGCTGTCCGTTGATGACAATACCCGAACCTACACCCGTGCCGAGCGTCAGCACGATGAAGTTCTTCATGCCACGGGCCACACCGTAGATCATCTCACCCACAGCAGCGGCATTGGCGTCGTTGGTCAGAGCCACGGGCAGATCGTTGAGACGCTCGCTGAACATCTTAGCCAGGGGCACCACACCGTCGTGCGCCCATGCCAGGTTGGGAGCGAACTCTATCGTACCATTATAATAATTGCCGTTGGGGGCGCCGATGCCCATGGCCTTGATCTTGTCCAGACCACCCACCTCTTCGATGATGGGCTGCAGGGCAGCCACGCAGGCGTCAACATAGTCGTCCACCTTGTCGTAGCCTTGCGTCTTGATGGCTGTAGTGGCCTTGATTTCTCCACGGCTGTCAACAATACCGAAAACAGAGTTTGTACCTCCGAGGTCCAAACCGATTACATAGGGTTTGATCACTTGTGTATCCATATATTTTAGTTTTTAGTTAGAAAATTCATGTTTCGCAAAGGTATAAAAAAGTTGTCAGTTAATGATAATAAGGTAAAAGTTATTTCCCGTATTTAACAAAAATTTACGTGCTGAAAAGAAAAACTAAGCCGGTACGCCCATTAACTGCTTTTTTTTTCGTACCTTTGCCGAAGATATGCCGTTACCGTTTCATATTGACATTGTCGATCTGGTTTTCAAGGGAATCCTCATCGGCATGATTGCCTCGGCGCCGATGGGCCCGGTGGGCATTCTTTGTGTGCAGCGCACCCTGAACAAAGGGCGCTGGTACGGTTTTGTGACGGGCATCGGCGCAGCCGTGAGCGACATCATCTACGCCCTCATCACCGGTGCGGGCATGAGCTTTGTGATGGACATCATCAACAACCACCAGAACAAGTTCTGGCTGCAGCTCTCGGGTAGTGTCATGCTACTCATCTTCGGCATCATCTGCTGGCGGTCGAACCCCACCAAGAACATGCACCACAGCGGCACCAACAAAGGCACACTCGTGCACAATGGCGTGACGGCCTTCCTGGTGACCTTCTCCAACCCGCTGATTATCTTCCTGTTCATGGGTCTTTTCGCCCAGTTTGCCTTCGTCATCCCCGACCATCCTTTCGAGATGTTCATCGGTTACCTGAGCATTGTGGCAGGCGCCCTCATCTGGTGGTTCGGCCTGACATGGCTGGTGGACAAGGTCAGAAACATCTTCGACGAGAGCGGCATCCTCATCATCAACCGTGTCATTGGCTGTGCCGTGATACTGTTCTCACTCATTGTCCTCTTCGGAACGGTGTTCAACCTTTATACTTTCAGCTACTGACGACGCTGAGGGCAGAACACGGATAGAAGAGAACGAAGGGACACAGGGCACACAAACAACATACCGATTCGCCTGTCAGCCATTCCTTCTGTCCGTGCGAATCAGTAACTCATCAATTTAACAACAAACTATCCGCGCAACAAACATTATGTTCATCGCACAAGAATTAAGAAAGAAAAGCATTGCCGAGTATCTGCTCTACATGTGGCAGATAGAAGACCTCATACGTGCCTACGACTGCTCGCTCACACGCATTCGCCGCGAATACATCGACCGCTTCGACTACGACGAAGAGACGAAGGAAGAGATGGCCGACTGGTACGGCAACCTGGTGCGCATGATGAACCAGGAAGGCAAGCGGCAGGGCGGACACCTGCAAATCAACCAAGTCACCCTGCAGCAGCTCGAGGAGCTCAATGCCCAGCTGCTCAACAGTACGAAGTTCCCCTTCTACAACGCCGAGTATTACAAGGTGCTGCCCTTCATCGTCGAACTGCGCAACCGCGGCTCGCACAAGGACGAGAACGAGGTGGAGACCTGCTTCAACGCCCTCTACGGCACCATGATGCTGCGCCTGCAGAAGAAAGACATCTCACCTGAGACACAACATGCCATTCAGGAGATTACCACCTTCGTGGGCATGCTCTCCGACTACTATCATCAGGACCGCCAGAAACCCCTCGAGTTCGAGTAGCAATAATTATCAATTTCGTTATCGTTAACGTTATCGTTTTATTATGCATTATGCATTATAAATTATGAATTATGAACATTCTCATTACCGGCTGTAACGGCCAACTGGGAAACGAGATGCAGCGACTGGAGGCTGCCCATCCCGAGCACACATGGATGAACACCGACGTCGACGAGCTCGACATCACCAACCAGCTCGCCGTAGAGCATTTTGTGGCGCACCACAAGATCGACGGCATCGTCAACTGTGCCGCTTATACGGCGGTCGACAAGGCTGAGAGCAACCGCGAGGCAGCCACCACGCTCAACACCGTAGCCCCCGCCTATCTGGCTGCCGCCGTCGGCAAACGGGGCGGCTGGATGATACACATCTCCACCGACTATGTGTTCGACGGCACCCACCACACCCCCTACACCGAGACCGACACACCCTGCCCCGACAGTGTCTACGGCAGCACCAAGCTCGCCGGAGAGATGGGCGTGCAGAAGTTTTGCAAGAACAGCATGATCATCCGCACGGCATGGCTCTACAGTACCTTCGGCAACAACTTCGTGAAAACCATGATCCGCCTGGGCAACGAGAAAACCGAGTTGGGCGTTATCTTCGACCAGATAGGCACGCCCACCTACGCCCGCGACCTGGCACAAGTCATCATGACCGCCATCAGCCTGGGCATCCGGCCGGGCATCTACCATTACAGCAACGAGGGTGTCATCTCGTGGTACGACTTTACCAAGGCCATCCACCGTCTGGCCGGCATCACCACCTGCCAGGTGCGTCCGCTGCACACCAGTGAGTACCCCACCCCGGCCCACCGGCCAGCCTACAGCGTGCTCGACAAGACCAAAATCAAGTCAGTCTACGGCATCGACATCCCCTACTGGGAAGAGTCGCTCAGCGAATGCATCGCACAACTCTCCAACGAATCAGAATAAAACAACCCCGTGAACCATCAATTCTTTCACATCTATAAAGCCCGAATCCGCACGGCCCTGACGGTCGTCGTGACTGCCATTGCCCTGCCGGTCCTTACCTGCTGTGCACCGAAAGACGTCACCCGCACCGTCCTGTCACCCACCGAAGACACGAGCATGTTTGTCATGCTGGCCGACGCCGTGCCCGACGCCATCCTTGAGATACGCTATTTCAGCACCTACAACTTTGTGGGCCAGCGCATCGACGGCTATCTCCAGCCGCAAGCGATGCTCACCCGACAGGCTGCCGACAAACTGCGCGCCGTGAGCGACGAGCTGAAGGCAAAAGGCTACCGTCTGAAAATCTACGATGCCTACCGGCCGCAGCAGGCCGTCAACCATTTCGTGCGCTGGTTGAAAGACATTCCCGACACCTGCATGAAGGCCTACTTCTATCCCGACCTCGACAAGAGCGTGCTCTTCGCACAAGACTATATCGCCGAGAAAAGCGGACATTCGCGGGGCAGCACCGTCGACCTCACCCTCTTCGACATGAACACCGAGAAAGAAGTAGACATGGGAGGCACCTTCGACTGGTTCGGTCCTGAGAGTCATCCCGACTTCTGCGGCGACCCCGTCACCGGACAGTACACCGGCGACAACCACAAGTCGCCCGTCGGCCGTAGCATCACTCCCGAGCAGTTCCGCAACCGCATGATGCTGCGCAACGTCATGCTGCGTCACGGCTTCAAGCCCATCGACTCGGAATGGTGGCACTTCACCTTGGGCAACGAGCCGTTCTCTGACACCTACTTCACCTTCCCCGTCAAAGAGATAAAAAGATAAAAAGGATTAACAAGGAGTTAATACGTTACTCCCACAATTAGAACATACACATCGAACAATGAATCAAGAAATAGAACGCAGGCGTACCTTCGCCATCATCTCCCACCCCGACGCTGGTAAGACCACCCTCACCGAGAAGTTCCTGCTTTTCGGCGGTCAGATACAGGTGGCCGGGGCCGTTAAGAACAACAAAATCAAGAAGACAGCCACCAGTGACTGGATGGATATCGAGAAACAGCGTGGTATCTCTGTCAGCACCTCGGTCATGGAGTTCGACTATGCCCCCGAGGAAGGCGGCGTCGAATACAAAGTGAATATCCTCGACACCCCGGGTCACCAGGACTTTGCTGAGGACACCTACCGCACGCTCACCGCCGTTGACTCAGCCATCATCGTTGTCGACGGTGCCAAGGGTGTGGAGACACAGACCCGCAAGCTCATGAATGTGTGTCGCATGCGCAACACCCCCGTCATCATCTTCATCAACAAGATGGACCGTGAGGGACGCGACCCCTTCGACCTGCTCGACGAGCTCGAGCAAGAGCTGCAGATCAAGGTGCGGCCCTTGTCGTGGCCCATCAACCAAGGAGCCCGTTTCAAGGGTGTCTACAATATCTATGAACAGAAGCTCGACCTCTTCACTCCCGACAAGCAGCGCGTCACCGAGAAAGTCAGTGTAGAGCTCGACTCCAGTGATCTCGATGGTATCATCGGACAGAGAGATGCCGACAAACTACGCGAGGACCTGGAGCTTGTCGACGGCGTCTACCCCGAGTTTGATGTCGAGACCTACCGCTCGGCTGAGGTCGCTCCCGTCTTCTTCGGCTCCGCCCTCAACAACTTCGGTGTGCAGGAGTTGCTCAACTGCTTCGTGCAGATAGCCCCCAGTCCCCGCCAGACCAAAGCTGAGGAGCGCATGGTCAGTCCCGAGGAACCCAAGTTCACTGGCTTCATCTTCAAGATCACCGCTAACATCGACCCCAACCACCGCTCGTGCATCGCCTTCTGCAAGGTATGCAGCGGCAAGTTCGTGCGCAACCAGCCCTACCTCCTTGTGCGCCAGGGAAAGAGCGTACGCTTCTCATCGCCCACACAGTTCATGGCACAGCGCAAGTCAACCATCGACGAGGCGTGGCCGGGAGATATCGTGGG
>ODAI012953362.1_pt1 | contig 17660 bp, 15 predicted proteins | sample 1539321 | NCBI WGS metagenome assembly ODAI01 (sample SAMN02144231, study PRJEB22623) | gut metagenome | biome: sheep rumen | host: Ovis aries | place: New Zealand | reverse complement strand
CCATAAATAAAGGCATTTCAAGAATAAAAGATCAGAGGGATTGTGGCTGCCTTTTAGTATGATGCCGTGCAGGGGATGCCGGCGGCGATGACGCGGTCGCGGATCTGGTCGAGTTGCTCATGGGTGGCCTTGAGCAGTCCTTGGGTGGGTGTTTCGCGGTCGATGGTGTAGATCATCACCTGTTGGGGTCGGATCTCCTTCACGGTCTCCAGCCAGGGGGCGACATAGGCCTCCCCCGTGTTGTCGACACTCTCCCCATTACACTCCCCACGCATAAACATCGTCTGGATGATGAGATGGCCGTCGAAGGCTTTCATCCGCCGGATGATCGCCTCGACATCGTAGGTGCCGTTAGGGTGGTCCACCTTATTAATATATAAGGGATCGACAGTGTCGAGTTTCAGGATGTTGTTATCGACGCGCATGAGAGCGTCGTGTACCTCCTGGCGATGGATCATGGTGGAGTTGCTGAGTACAGAGACCTTGGCCTCCGGGCAATACTGATCGCGCAGACGGATGGTGTCGGCGATAATCTCTGCAAAGTGGGGGTGACAGGTAGGCTCACCGTTACCTGCAAAAGTGAGCACATCAGGCAACTGACCCTCAGCTACCATCTGCTGCAGTTTCAGTTCCAGTTTCTCTGCCACCTCCTCGCGGGTGGGGAGGGGTAGCTTCGGACGATGGTCCTCATTGAAGCCGCACTCGCAATAGATACAGTCGAATGAACACACCTTGCCATCGGCAGGGAGCAGGTTGATGCCCAGCGAAATGCCGAGGCGACGGCTGTGAACAGGGCCGAAAATCGGCGATGGATAGATAATTGTACTCATAACGGGTGCAAAATTACAGTTTTTTTTTGTGAAACGAAAAAAATATCGTAACTTTGCAGCCAAAATCGATTTTTACGTTCGTAAATTCATGAAGAGAAGCAAGAAAAATGCTGGCAGCCGTCGTGGCGTTCAGATGGTGACACTCTGTATCAGTACGGCGATGGTGCTGGTGCTTTTAGGTTTGGTCGTACTATCAGTACAGACCTCCTACAACCTTTCCAAATGGGTGAAGGAGAACCTGACTGTAACGGTTATGCTGAGCGATGACGTGAGTGTGAACGGCGCCAAGTTGCTCTGCCGTGACCTCTACCATCGGCCGTATTCAAAGAATATCGACTACATCAGCCGTGAACAGGCACTGAAGGAGCAGACAGAAGCTATGGGGTCAGATCCATCTGAGTTTCTGGGTGTTAACCCCTTCCCTGCTACGCTTGAACTACAGATGCACTCGGAGTATGCCAACCGTGACTCACTGAAATGGATCGCTGAGGAAATCAAGAAGAATCCAAAGGTGGCTGATGTGACCTATCAGGTGGACCTGATGGACAGTGTGAACAAGAACTTGACGAAGTTGAACCTGTTGCTGTTGGCACTGGCCATGTTGCTGACCTTTGTATCGTTTGAGCTAATCAGTAACATGGTGCGCCTAAGTGTCTACTCCCGACGATTCATCATCCACACGATGAAACTGGTAGGCGCCTCGTGGGGCTTTATCCGACGGCCATTCGTGAAACAGGCTCTTCTGGTAGGTGTGATAGCTGCCTTCGTGGCTATAGCCGTACTGGGTGGCTGCTTCTATGGGTTGTGGTACTATGAGCCGAATATCATCAACATCATTACCTGGAAAGAGCTGACGATTACAGGGGTGGCCGTATTGTTGCTGGGTATTCTGATTACCGTGATCTGCTCGTACATCTCGGTCAACCGATTCCTGAAGATGACGCCAGGAGAGCTGTACAAAATTTAAAAAAGTAAGAATGTAAAGATGTAATAATTTGAATTGAAGAAATGGATAAGAAGAATTTTGCATTCGATAAGGTGAACTACATACTGCTGGCTGTCAGCATGGCTATCGTGGTGATCGGCTTTCTGCTGATGGTAGGACCCAATTCGACAGATACGACCTTTGAGCCTGATATCTTCAGCGTGCGTCGTACAAAGGTGGCTCCTGTCGTGTGCCTCTTTGGCTTTGTGGCCATGATTTACGCTGTGGTAAGAAAACCAAAAGATTTAGAATAATATATGGATTGGATACAAGCTTTGATTCTTGGAATCGTGCAAGGACTGACGGAATATCTGCCTGTCAGTTCGAGTGGTCACCTGACCATTATCTCTACACTCTTCGGTGTCAAAGGTGCCGATAATCTGGAGTTTACTGTGGCTGTGCATGTGGCAACGGTGCTCTCGACACTGGTCATCCTCTGGCGTGAGATTGACTGGATCCTGAAGGGATTGTTTAAGTTTGAAATGAATGAAGAGACGAAATATGCCCTAAACATCATCGTGTCGATGATCCCTGTGGGCATCGTGGGGCTTTTCTTTAAGGATAAGGTGGAGGAAGCCTTCGGTTCAGGTCTGCTCATCGTGGGCGTGATGCTCCTGGTGACATCTGTGTTGCTGACATTCTCGTATTTTGCTAAGCCCCGTCCCAAAGAGCATATCTCACTGTGGGATGCTTTCGTGATTGGCGTCGCACAGGCATGTGCCGTGCTGCCAGGACTCTCCCGTTCCGGTTCTACGATTGCCACGGGCTTGATGCTCGGTGATAAGAAGGAGAAATTGGCGCAGTTCTCGTTTCTGATGGTTATCCCCCCGATTATCGGAGAAGCATTGCTTGACATACTGAAGGCGATGAAGGGTGAGGATGCTTTCGGTGGTAACGTCGATTCTTTTGCACTGGCCATTGGCTTCCTGGCTGCTTTCCTGTCAGGCTGCTTTGCTTGTAAGCTCATGATCAACCTTGTGAAGAAGGGTAAGCTGATATACTTTGGCCTCTATTGTGCGATTGTTGGTGTAGTAGTCTTGGCCTTCCAACTGATATGATGGATTTTCAGACTGGGGCGTTTGTCTACATCAATAAGCCCTACCGCATGTCGAGTTTTGGCGCATTGGCGCATATCCGCTATGTACTGTCGAAGCGGCTGCGCGTGAAGCGAGTCAAGATGGGACATGCCGGGACGCTCGACCCTCTGGCCACAGGTGTATTGATTCTCTGTACAGGGAAAGCTACCAAGCAGATTGAGGCGCTGCAGCTCCATGATAAGGAGTATACGGCCACGCTACAGTTGGGGGCTACTACGGCGAGCTTCGATAAGGAGCATACCGTGGATTTCACTTACCCGACAAAGCATATCACGCGTGAGCTGATCGAGGCAACATTGCCTCAGTTTGTGGGTGATGTGATGCAGGTGCCTCCTGTGTATTCGGCCTGTATGGTGGCTGGCGACCGTGCCTACGAACTGGCCAGGAAAGGAGCTGACGTGACACTGGCTGCAAAGCCGGTGCATATCGACGAGATAGAACTGACGGCCTTTGATGCGGATAAGATGCAGATGTCGATCCGTGTGACCTGTGGTAAAGGCACCTATATCCGCTCGTTGGCCCGTGACATCGGCTATGCATTGGGAAGTGGCGCTTTCCTGACTGCGCTATGCCGCACGAAGGTGGGGAACGTGCGCTTGGAAGACTGTCTCACCTTTGATGAGTTCCCTGCATGGATGGAAGCGCAGTTGAAAGAATAAAGAAGTAAGAACGTAAAAAGAGATATAATGAAGTTATCACAGTTTGATTTTAAACTACCTGAAGGGCAGATAGCCCTTGAACCGACTTACCATCGCGATGAATGTCGTCTGATGGTAATCCATCGTAAGAGTGGACGTATCGAGATGACCAAGAAAGACGAGGAAGGTAATGATCTCCTGGACGAGGAGGGCAATCCCGTGTATTTGGACTTCCGTAATATTCTCGACTATTTCGATGAGGACGATACCTTTATTTTCAACGACACGAAAGTGTTTCCTGCCCGTCTGTACGGCACCAAGGAGAAAACAGATGCCAAGATTGAGGTTTTCTTGCTGAGAGAGTTGAACCCAGACCTTCGTCTATGGGATGTGCTCGTAGAGCCTGCCCGTAAGATCCGTATAGGGAACAAACTATTCTTCGAGGAGGACGGCCCGATGGTGGCTGAAGTCATTGACAATACGACCAGCCGTGGACGTACACTGCGATTCCTCTATGACTGTCCGCACGACGAGTTCAAGCAGGAGCTCTTCGCCCTTGGTGAGGCACCGCTACCACGCTATATTGTAGATAAGCGTCCGGCTACACCCGAGGATATGGAGAATTTCCAGACCATCTACGCCAAGAATGAGGGGGCTGTGACAGCACCGGCAACAGGTTTGCATTTCAGCCGTGAACTGATGAAACGTATGGAGATCCGTGGTATCAACTTCGCTTATATCACACTGCATTGTGGACTTGGAAACTTCGATGCTATTGAGGTGGAGGATCTGACGAAGCACAAGATGTCGTCAGAACAGATGTTCGTCGACAAGGAGGCTTGTGAAATCGTGAACAAGACCAAAAGTGAGGGTCACAGGGTCTGCTGCGTAGGTGTGAGCACGGCTCGTGCCACTGAGTCGGCTGTAGGTACGGATGGCATGTTGAAGGAGTTTGAGGGTTGGACCAATAAGTTTATCTTCCCTCCCTATGAGTTTGGTCTGAGCAATGCCCTGATCTCGAATTTCTACCATCCTGAGTCGACGATGATGATGACGCAGTGTTCGTTTGGTGGCTACGATCTGGTGTACGAAGGCTATACAAAGGCTGTGAAGAATGGCTATAGGTTTGGCTGTTACGGTGATGCCATGTTGATACTCGACGACTGATGCATCAGGTATATCTGGGGCTGGGGAGTAACATCGGCGACCGCCGTCAGTGCATAGCCGATGCCATCCGTCTCATCAGTGAGCGGGTGGGGATAGTCCTCCGCCAGTCGTCGCTGATAGAGACTGAGCCCTGGGGATTCCTGTCTGAGAACCGTTTCCTCAACGGTGTCATTCTTTGTGAGACAAGTCTGACACCCCGACAGGTGCTCAAAGCCACTCAGAAGATAGAACGCGCATTGGGGCGCAAGCAAAAGTCGGTTGGAGCAGGTACGGTTGTCCCGGTTTATCATGACCGCCCTATCGATATTGATATCTTGCTCTATGATGATTTGTCAGTAGATGAGCCTGATTTGATAATTCCTCATCCATTGATGTATGAACGTGACTTTGTGATGATTCCCCTGAACGAAATCAGAAAATAATCAGATAAATAATAAAGGTCTGCAATTTGCAGACCTTTATTGTTTTGCTTACTTACGAAGACCGAGGGCCTTTACGATAGCACGATAACGATTGATATCCGTGTTGTAGAGGTACTTCAGCAACTTACGACGCTTTCCTACGAGCATAGTCAGCGAACGAGCTGTGTTGTGGTCCTTGTGGTTCTTCTTCAGGTGCTCAGTCAGGAGAGAGATACGGTAAGAGAAGAGGGCGATCTGTGCCTCTGCAGAACCTGTATCAGTGGCGGTCTTGCCATACTGACCGAAGATTTCCTGCTTCTTAGCTTTGTCTAAATACATAATTTAAATGTGATTAATGTTGTTTGCAAAAACATTTTTCAGACGCTTCATCAGCCTAATCACGGGCTGTTTACGTCGTCAAATGCTTCGGATTTTCCGAAATGCGGGTGCAAAGGTACAACTTTTTCTCCAATCCAACAAATATTTCGAAGAAAAGTTGTACCTTTGCACCCGAATTTTGAAATAATAGATATGCAGGATATCAGAAATATCGCAATTATTGCGCATGTAGACCACGGTAAGCCAACACTCGTGGACAAGATGATGCTGGCAGGAAATCTCTTCCGTGAGGGACAGGACCTCAGCAATCAGGTGCTTGACGCTAACGACCTGGAGCGTGAGCGTGGTATTACCATCCTTTCAAAGAACGTATCCATCAACTGGAAAGGAACGAAGATTAATATCATTGATACTCCAGGACACTCAGACTTTGGAGGAGAGGTTGAGCGTGTACTCAACATGGCCGACGGCTGTCTGCTGTTGGTGGATGCCTTTGAGGGACCGATGCCGCAGACGCGTTTCGTGCTGCAAAAGGCACTTCAGATTGGTCTGAAGCCCATCGTGGTGGTCAACAAGGTGGATAAACCTAACTGTCGCCCTGAGGAGGTCTACGAAATGGTGTTCGACCTGATGTTCTCTCTCAATGCCACAGAAGATCAGCTTGATTTCCCTGTTGTATACGGTTCAGCCAAGAATGGCTGGATGGGTGAGGACTGGAAGACGCCTACGGACAATATTACTTATTTGTTGGATAAGATTTTGGAAGTAATCCCTGCACCGCAGCAGATTGAAGGTACTCCTCAGATGCTGATTACGTCGCTTGACTATTCAAGCTATCAGGGTCGTATCGCTGTAGGACGCGTACATCGCGGACAGTTGAAGGATGGTATGCAGGTGACGATTGCTCATCGCGACGGCTCGATGGAGAAGACAAAGATCAAGGAACTGCATACGTTCGACGGTATGGGCCACGTACGTACAGACAGTGTGGACTGTGGTGATATCTGTGCTGTTATCGGACTGGAGAAGTTTGAGATCGGTGATACGATCTGCGATCTTGAGAATCCGGAGCCGCTGCCTCCTATTGCTATTGATGAGCCTACGATGTCGATGCTCTTTACGATCAACGATTCGCCATTCTTCGGCAAAGAAGGTAAGTTTGTGACCTCGCGCCATATTAATGACCGTCTGGAGAAGGAACTCGAAAAGAACTTGGCTCTGCGTGTGGAGCCTTTCGAGGATTCTACCGATAAATGGATCGTCTCAGGTCGTGGCGTACTCCACCTTTCGGTGCTTGTGGAAACCATGCGCCGTGAGGGCTACGAGTTGCAGGTAGGTCAGCCACAGGTTATCTATAAGGAGATTGATGGTAAGAAATGTGAGCCTATTGAGGAACTGACCATCAATGTGCCCGAGGAGTTTTCTTCGAAGATGATCGATATGGTAACCCGTCGCAAGGGTGAGATGACCTCGATGGAGAATCAGGGTGAACGTGTCAATATTGAGTTTGATATTCCTTCGCGCGGCATCATCGGTCTGCGTACCAATGTGCTGACTGCCAGTCAGGGTGAGGCTATCATGGCCCACCGCTTCAAGGAGTACCAGCCCTATAAGGGTGAGATTGAGCGCCGTGTGAACGGCTCGATGATTTCGATGGACACGGGCAACGCCTTTGCCTATGCCATCGACAAACTGCAGGACCGTGGCAAGTTCTTCATCGACCCGGGTGAGGATGTCTACGCTGGTCAGGTGGTAGGTGAGCATGTCCACGACAACGACCTTGTGGTAAATGTCTGCAAGGCTAAGCAGCTCACGAATGTACGTGCCTCAGGTACTGATGAGAAGGCGCGTATCATTCCCAAGACCGTGATGTCACTTGAAGAATGCCTCGAATATATCAAGCAGGATGAGCTTGTAGAGGTCACGCCGAAGTCCATGCGTATGCGTAAGGTCATCCTCGACCACGACCAACGCAAGAAGGCTGCGATTCAGAAAGGCTAATATAAAAATCCCCACCAATTTAGGTGGGGATTTTTGTTGTGTTAGAGACTTTCGATGAAGGTCTTGGTGACTTGGAAGGAGTTCTCGGCAATGGTGCTCCAGAAGTCGTGGTACATCGAGGCATCGGTGTCGCGCAAGGGAATGTCGCTGATGACACGGAACGAAATGAACGGCACCTTATAGATATGACACACCTGCGCGATAGCGGCACTCTCCATATCTACAGCCTTCGCTTCTGGGAAGTGGCCAATGATTTCACGCATCTTTTCTTTCGAGTCTACGAACCAGTCGCCAGTGACGATCAGTCCTGGCTTCGCGCCCGTCTGCTTCGCCTTCTCCAGCAGGTAGGGATCAGCCTGATAGCGGGCGGGCAGGCCCTGTACCTGACCATAGACACTGTCACCGATGGCTTTGCCGCAATAGACGTCGTGATAGGTAAGTTCACTGCTCACCACTACGTCCTGCACGTTGATGTCGTCGCCGTTGCCGCCGGCACATCCACTGGAGATGATACAGTCGGGTTTGTACTGGCGGATCATCTCTACCGTCTGGATGGCGGCGTTGACGGTGGCGATGCCGCTCTTCTGCAGAATCAGTTTGTCTTCGGGGAATAATGGACGGAGCTGACTATACTCCTTGTCCATTGCAACAATCATTCCTATTTTCATCTTATCTTACATAACGGAATTAAAAGTCTGATATTTGCTGTTTCTTTGTCTCACAGCTTCATACATGAGAATAGCCGCTGAGACACTGACGTTCAGTGAGTCAAGTCGACCCAGCATGGGAATGCGGATGTGGACATCAGCAGCTTCGCGCCATTGGTCGGTAAGACCAGTTGATTCTGTTCCCATCACGATAGCCGTGGCGCGTCGCATATTGTAGTCGTAATACTCGTAGGAGTCTTGCAACTGGGCTGTGAGAATCCGGATGCCCCGCTCTTTTAGGAAAGCGATACACGCTTTGGAATCGCAAACGGCTACTGGTACGCTGAATACCCCTCCGATGCTGGCACGTATTAGGTTTGGGTTGTAAAGATCTGTCAGTGGGTCGCAGACGATGACGGCAGTCACTCCCGCAGCTTCAGCTGTGCGCAGGATAGCCCCCAGATTGCCTGGCTTTTCCACGCTCTCAAGCACCACAATCAGGGGGTTCTGGGTTTCGAGGAGTGAGGAGTGTGGAGTGAGGAGTGAGGACAGACTGTGGTCCTTGACTTTTGCAACTGCGATGATACCCTCGGTACTACCACGGTAAGCCATCTTCTCATACACCTGCGGCGTAACGACTGTGGTGTGTGGTGTATGGTGTGAGGATTGCTCCTCACTTCTCGAAAACATCTCCACAATCTCATAACCACAGGCGATGCAATGCTCAATCTCGCGCTGGCCCTCAACCACGAAGAGTCCCTCCTCACGACGGAGCGACGACTTCTGCTGTAAGGCTACCACGTGCTTGATACGGGCATTCTGAACGCTGGTAATAATCGTTTCTTCCATATTTTTGCTGCAAAGGTACAAAATTTTAGGCATGGATTACACGGATTACACAGATTTTTTATACTTTTGCACTCAGAAATTATAAAAATTGATATTCAATGTTCAATATTCAATCATCCATAAAGAAATGCCTGCCCGATGTGTTGGCAGTGCTATTGTTCGCAGTTTTGGCTTTTGCCTATTTCTTCCCTGCTGATATCGAGGGGCGTATTCTCTACCGTCATGATGCTTCTGCAGGGCGTGGCGCTGGTCAGGAAGGTATCGAGTATTTGCAGAAAACAGGTGAGCGCAGCCGTTGGACGAACGCCCTGTTCAGTGGCATGCCAACCTATCAGATGGCACCGTCTTACGGATCAACGGATCTGTTGACAAAGGCGGTGAATGCCTATCATCTGTGGCTCCCGGAGAATGTGTGGTATGTGTTTGCCTACCTCTTGGGGTTCTATATCCTGCTCAGGGCATTCGACTTCCGTCAGCATCTGGCCGCTTTAGGTTCTATCATCTGGGCCTTCTCCACTTATTTCCTAATCATCATTGCTGCCGGTCACATCTGGAAGGTATGGGCTTTGGCCTATTTACCACCGATGATCGCTGGTATCGTACTGGCTTATCGGGGGAAATATCTGTGGGGACTTTTGCTGACTGCTGTCTTTTCCGCCTTTGAAATCAATGCGAACCACGTGCAGATGACTTACTATTACCTGTTTATCATCCTTGCGATGGTAATAGCTTGGTTGGTAGAAGCCATCAGGGAGAGACAACTGGCACGGTTCTTGAAGGCTACGGCTGTTTGTCTGGTGGGTGCTGCCATCGGTGTGTGCATCAACCTCTCGAATCTCTATCACACCTGGCAATATAGCAAGGAGTCGATGCGTGGCAAAAGCGAACTGGTCAAGCAGGACAGCAGCAACCAGACCAGCAGTGGACTGGAGCGCGACTATATCACACAGTGGAGTTACGGCATCGGTGAGACTTGGACGTTGCTGATTCCTAACACGAAGGGTGGCGCCTCGATGCCGTTGAGTCAGAGCGAAACTGCGATGAAGCATGCCGAGAACGACTTCTTGCCCATCTATCAGCAGTTAGGCCAGTATTGGGGCGAGCAACCAGGCACGAGCGGTCCTGTCTATGTGGGGGCTTTCGTGATGATGCTATTCATTCTGGGACTGTTTATTGTGAAAGGTCCTATGAAATGGGCACTGTTGGCTGCTACCATCCTGTCGATCCTCCTGTCGTGGGGAAAGAATTTGATGGGCTTTACCGATTTCTTCATCGACTATGTGCCGATGTACGCCAAGTTTCGTACGGTGGCTTCCATCCTCGTTATAGCTGAGTTCACCATTCCTCTGCTGGCCATGCTAGCCCTGAAGGAGTTGCTCTGCGGAGAAGTGAAAATGGAAAAACTGAAGGTGCCGCTGATTGTCAGCTTTGTCCTGACGGGAGGCATCGCCATGTTGTTCTCGCTGATGCCTTCGATGTTCTTCGACAGCTTCATTTCCACCAGTGAGATGCATGCCATCCAGAGTCTGCCTGCAGAGTATATTCAGCCGTTGGTGGCCAATCTGACAGAGATGCGCCAGGCCGTATTCACAGCCGATAGTTGGCGCTCGTTCTATATCATATTGGCAGGTACGGGTGTGCTGTTAGCCTTTATCTATGGCAAGCTGAAGAAGGAATACGCTGTTGGGATTATCCTGGTGCTCTGCTTGGTTGACTTGTGGACGGTCAATAAGCGTTATCTGAACGACGAGATGTTTGTGCCCAAGTCAGAGCGTGAGGCTCCGCAGCAGAAGACCCAGACCGACGAACTGATTCTGCGTGACCAGAACCTCGACTACCGTGTGCTGAATCTTGCTTCAAATACTTTCAACGAGAACGAGACGTCGTACTACCATAAGAGCGTTGGTGGCTATCATGCTGCCAAACTTCGTCGTTATCAGGAGATGATCGAGGCTTATATCAATCCTGAGATGCAGGCACTCTTCAAGGGTGTCTCAGAAGCAGGTGGCGACATGACACAGCTTAACGGTGATAGTATCTGTCCCGTGCTGAATATGTTGAACACCCGTTACTTTATCCTTCCTCTACAGGGTGGTCAGACAGTGCCAATTCAGAATCCCTATGCCTATGGCAATGCATGGTTTGTTGATAAACTCAATTACGTGAGCAATGCCAATGATGAGATTGCTGCCATCGGGCAACTCGACTTGCGCCATCAGGCTGTGGCCGATGCCAAGTTCAAAGAGCAGTTAGGTGAAGCAATCGTACAGGATACGGCCAGTCTGGTGACCATCACGTCGTATGAGCCTAACCGTCTGACGTATGATGTCAACTCTGGTAAGGGTGGTGTGCTCGTGTTCTCAGAGATTTATTATCCTGGTTGGGAAGCAAAGGTCGATGGACAGCCTGTGGAGCTGGGAAGAGTTGACTATATTCTCCGTGCCATGAATGTCCAGCCAGGTAAGCATCAGGTGGAATTGTCGTTCTTCCCCAAATCGGTGAATACGACCGAGACCATCGCTTATTTGGCCTATGTGTTCTTGCTTTTGTTAGTGGCATGCGGTGTGTTCTTGGAAAGGAAACGTAGAAAGACGGAAATCGTCAAAGCGTGAAGATATGAAAAAACTACTTTCTTTACCGCCGAATCTGGTGGACGCGTTTCATGAGGTGACAGGACTGAGCTCTGAGAGCTATTTCTGTACCTGCGATCCCATAGGTCATCGGCTGGGTAGTGGTGGAGGTACGACCTGGCTGCTGCAGAGTACGTGGAGTGACGAGTGTGGAGTGAGGAGCGAGGAGTTCGACTCTTGGCTTTCTCGTGAGAAGCGCATCCTGATCCATGCCGGTGGACAGAGCAAACGTCTGCCCAGCTATGCAGTCTCGGGTAAGATCCTGATTCCTATCCCTGTGTTCCGCTGGGAGCGAGGTCAGAAGTTGTCTCAGAATCTGTTGAGTGTACAGCTGCCTCTATATGAAAAGATGATGCAGATGTCTCCTGACAGTATTCATACGATGATCGTCAGTGGTGATGTGCTGATTCGGGCCACACAGCCCCTTCAGCCTGTTCCTGATGCTGATGTCGTTTGCTACGGTCTGTGGCTTGATGCTTCAGTCGCTAAGAATCATGGCGTGTTTGTCAGTAGCCGTCGCACGCCCTCTGTGTTGAAGCAGATGTTGCAGAAACCGTCGGTAGCAACCCTCGGCGAACTGCAGAAGGATCATTTCTATCTGACGGATATTGGTGTGTGGATGCTTAGCGATAAGGCCGTAAAGCTTCTCGCCAAAAAATGTACGGCAGAAGACGGTCAGCTCCGGGAGTATGATCTCTATGGGGAGTTCGGTTGTTGCCTCGGTACTGATCCCACGATTCTCGATGAGGAACTAAGTCAGCTGAAAGTAGCCATCGTGCCTTTGGCTGGTGGTGAGTTCTATCATTTCGGTACTTCGCGGGAGATGATTACCTCGACGTTGCGCCTTCAGAATCTGGTGAACGACCAACGGCAGATTATGCATCTCGACCGCAAGCCGCATCCAAGCATCTTTGTGCAGAATGCCATCACGGAGATTCCGTTGTCAGAGGAGAATACGAATGTATGGATTGAGAACTCTTATATAGGTAAGCGCTGGCACCTGACTCACGACCATGTGATTACGGGTGTACCCGAAAACGACTGGGACATCAGCCTCGAACCTGGTGAATGTATCGATGTGGTGCCTGTGGGTGAGAGCGACTACGAGGTGCGCCGTTATCGCATCGATGAACCCCTGAATAGCAACGATTTGGCAGAGCGTGCCAATCTGCATCGGCTCTTTGCCCAGCGCGGTGAGTTCCGTAAGCAGAATTGGACAGCCCTGGCTCGTAACTGGACACATAGCGTGTTCTATCAGTTGGATTTGGCTGATGCTGCCGAGCAGTTCCAGAAAGAACAGATACCCCTTCCACCACCATTGCCAGCTGACGCACCGTTGATGACGCGCATTCACGATGCCATGTTCCGGGGCGACAGCGATAAGGCTTTTGCACTGCTCCGTGAAGGATTGTTATCGTGGAGTGAGGAGTGTGGAGTGAGGAGTAAGGAGTGTGGAGTGAGGAGTGAGAATACGCCTTGTAAACAGACTTCCGACGATCAGATAGTGTGGGGACGTTCGCCTGTACGTATTGATATTGCGGGGGGATGGACTGATACGCCGCCATTCTGTCTGATGGAAGGTGGCAACGTCATTAACCTCGCCATAGAATTGAATGGCCAGCCACCGTTGCAGACTTATGTGCGCCCATCGCGCGAACTTCGTGTCGTGTTGCGTAGCATCGATCTTGGGGCGATGGAGGTCGTGGAGACTTATGAGCAGCTGACGGACTTCATGCATGTTGGTTCACCTTTCTCCATCCCGAAGGCTGCCCTCGTTTTGGCTGGTTTTGGAAAAGGCTCTGGGCACCAGGATCTTCAATCCCAGTTGGAGTCTTTTGGCAGTGGCATCGAACTGACGCTGCTTTCTGCCATTCCTGCAGGCAGCGGTCTGGGCACGTCAAGCATTCTTGCTGCCACCGTCTTAGGTGCCCTGAATGATTTCTGTGGATTGGGCTGGGATAAGAATGAAATCGGACATCGCACGTTGATGCTCGAACAGATGTTGACCACTGGTGGTGGTTGGCAAGATCAGTTCGGTGGTGTCTTAGGTGGTGTGAAACTCTTACAGACGGGTAGGGGATTCGATCAGAGTCCTCGGGTACGTTGGCTGCCCAACGATCTGTGGCTGCAGCCTGAATACCGTCCGTGCCATCTGTTGTATTACACGGGTATTACCCGTACAGCCAAGCAGATACTGGCAGAGATTGTCCGTAGAATGTTCCTGAACCATGGCGGTGAGCTGGCCTTGTTGCGTGAGATGAAGGAACACACGATGGAGATGTATGAGGCTATCCAGGAAAATGATTTCCAGCGAGTGGGGCTGCTCATGCGTCGTACGTGGCAGCAGAACCAACTGCTCGACGGGGGTACGAATCCCCCGGCAGTGAAGGCGCTGACTGATCTCATCGATGATCTCTGTCTCAGTTATAAACTGCCAGGCGCAGGCGGTGGTGGTTATCTCTATATGATTGCAAAGGACTCCGAGGCTGCAGCCCGCATCAAGCAAATCCTGAATACGCATCGTCCTAACAAGAATGCGCGTTTCGTCGAGATGACACTTTCTACGTCGGGTCTGCAAATCAGTAGGAGTTGATAGTTTACGGTTTAGGGTTGTGGAGTTTAGGACGATTGTTGATATTGAGAAGCCTGATTTTGAAATAGGTCCCTGCGAGGAGATGCTTTTCGTGGGATCTTGCTTTGCCGACAGGATTGGCAAACGTTTCCAGGAGGAGAAGTTCCGCGCTGTGGTGAACCCCTTCGGCGTGATGTACAATCCTGCCTCCATCCTTCACACTGTTAAACGTGTGGCGGCAGCAAAGATCGTCTTCCTTACCTTAGGCACCAATCACGTCTATCGGCTGAAGGAAACAGGCGAGATCGTCGACAATTGCCAAAAGCGGCCAGCTGCCTTGTTCGATGAAGAAGAGCTGACGGTAGATCAGTGTGCCGACTATCTGCAGCAGGCCATCGATATCCTCTGCGAGAAGAATCCTGATGTACATATCGTTCTCACCGTCAGTCCGATCCGTTATCGCAAATACGGCTACCACGGCTCCCAACTCTCAAAAGCCACGCTGCTCCTCGCCATCGATAAACTTACCGCAAACCGTCCACCGTCCACCGTCAACTACTTCCCCGCCTACGAAATCGTCAATGATGAGTTGCGCGACTACCGATTCTATCAGGACGACATGCTCCACCCCTCATCCCAAGCCGTGGAGTATATCTGGCAGCGCTTTTCAGAGGTCTATCTGAGTGATGAGGCCAAATCGTTCTTGAAAGAGTGGGCTCCACTGAAGGCAGCCCTGGCCCATAAGCCATTTGATCCTTCATCTGAGGATTATAAGACTTTTATGAATAAAACTATGTTAAAAATAGCAGCATTGCAGAAAAAATATCCTACCTTTGCATTCTAAATGATTAAATAGTCAAAATATCAAGATGAAATATTCGATAGAAAAAGTGGCGACGCTGATTGGAGCGCGTCGCATCGGTGAGGCCGATGCACAGATTGGTTGGTTGTTGACCGACAGTCGTTCGCTTTGTTTCCCTGAGGAGACCTTGTTCTTCGCCTTACGTTCTGCCCGCAATGACGGCCATCGTTATATCAGTGACCTCTATCGCCGAGGTGTGCATAACTTCGTGGTGGAGTCAAAGGGGATTCAGGAGGCTCTGCCTCAAGGACTCGATGGTATGGCTGATGCCAACTTCCTCGTTGTACCTTCGCCCTTGGCAGCCCTCCAGCGACTGGCTGAGCGCCATCGCGATGAGTTCGATGTGCCCATTGTGGGTATCACGGGTTCCAATGGTAAGACGATGGTTAAGGAGTGGCTTTACCAGTTGTTGCTCCCTTCACAGAAGATTGTCCGTTCGCCGCGTAGCTATAACTCCCAGATTGGCGTGCCTCTCTCGGTGTGGCTGTTGAACGAGCAGACTGAGGTGGGTATCTTTGAGGCCGGTATCAGTCAGCCTGGCGAGATGTTCGCCCTGCGTGACATCATCCAGCCCACCATCGGCGTGTTTACATCGCTGGGTGCTGCCCATCAGGAGAATTTCCGTTCGATGGAAGAGAAGTGTATGGAGAAGCTTGAACTGATGCACGGCACGCAGGCGATGGTCTATTGCTCTGACAACGATACCGTCAGCCGCTGCATCCGCCGTCTGCAATATCATGGCGAGAAGATATCCTGGTCGCTCTGCGACGAACAGGCTGCTCTCTTCGTGAAGGAGGTCAAACCTCTGTCGCCTCGCACGCGTATCACTTATATCTGGCAGGAGGAAGAGAATTGTTTTGAGATTCCGTTCATCGATGAAGCCAGTGTCGAGAACTCTATCACCTGTGCTGCCGTAGCGCTTTACATGGGTTTGAATCCCTCGCAGTTGGCTGATCGCATGCCTCGTCTGGAGCCTGTAGCGATGCGATTGGAGGTGAAGGAAGGCCAGCGTGGCTGTCTGTTGATCAATGACTCGTATAATAGTGACATCAACTCGCTCGATATTGCCCTCGATTTCATGAACCGTCGTGATGCTGTCAAGAAGACACTGATTCTCAGTGATATCTTCCAGTCGGGCGCTACGCCTGAGGCGCTCTATACCCAGGTGAGCGAACTGGTTGTGAAGCGCGGCATTGAGAAGTTTATCGGTATCGGTCCGGAACTCACGTCTCAGGCCGACAAGATTCAAGTGGCCGACAAGCAGTTCTTCATGGACGTGCCCCATTTCCTCTCCAGCGACGCTTTTGCTGGACTGCGTAATGAACTGATCCTGCTGAAGGGCGCACGCACCTTTGGTTTTGATCAGATTACAGAGCAACTCGAGCAGAAGGTCCACGAGACTATCCTTGAGGTGAATCTGAATGCGGTGGTGGATAACCTGAACTATTACCGCTCGTTCCTGAAGCCTGAGACGAAAATGGTTTGCATGATTAAGGCCGACGGCTATGGAGCTGGAGCTGTGGAGATTGCCAAGACCCTGCAGGATCAGCGCGTCGATTACCTCGCTGTGGCAGTGGCCGATGAAGGTGTCACGCTCCGTAAGGCTGGCATCACGGCCAATATCATGATCATGAACCCAGAGATGACCGCTTTTAAGACCATGTTCGACTACGACCTGGAACCGGAGGTCTACTCTTTCCGTCTGCTCGATGCGCTGGTCAAGGCAGCTCGAAAAGAAGGCATCACCGGCTGGCCTGTACATATCAAGTTCGATACAGGCATGCATCGTCTGGGGTTCGATCCTGTGGATGATGTCTTCAAACTGATCGACCGTCTGAAGCATCAGAATGCCATCATCCCGCGTTCGGTCTTCAGTCATTTCGTAGGCTCCGACAGCGATGGCTTCGATGAGTTCTCAGCCCGTCAGTTCGCACTCTTCGAGGAGGGCAGTGAGAAACTTCAGAGTGCTTTCAGCCATCATATCTTGCGCCATATGGACAACTCTGCCGGTATCGAGCATTTCCCTGAGCGTCAGATGGATATGTGTCGACTGGGTCTTGGCCTCTATGGTGTCGATCCGCGCGACAATCGTATCCTCCATACTGTCTCCACGCTGAAGACCACGATACTTCAACTGCGCCATGTACCTGCTGGTGAGACGGTTGGTTACAGCCGTATGGGCAAGGTCGATCGCGACTCAGTCATTGCCGCCATTCCTATTGGCTATGCCGATGGTTTGAACCGCCATCTGGGTAATCGTCACTGCTATTGTTTGGTCAACGGTCAGAAGGCAGAGTACGTGGGAAACATCTGTATGGATGTGGCGATGATCGATGTGACCGACATTCCCTGTATGGAGGGCGACAAGGTTGAGATATTCGGTGAACACCTCCCCGTCACCGTCCTCAGCGACGCCCTCGACACCATCCCTTACGAAGTCTTCACTGGTGTTTCCAACCGCGTCAAGCGCGTCTACTTCCAAGACTAAATCTCCTTGCCTCGCGCCGCCTCTCGCTGGGGTCTGGACCATAAATTTCTTGAAAGGAGCGTTTACGGGATTTAATTCCAGAACTTTTTACTATTAATTCAAAAAAGTTCTACTATTAATTCCAGAAACTTGCCTCTGGGGCCAGGCCCCAAGT
>ODAI014631943.1_pt1 | contig 17665 bp, 16 predicted proteins | sample 1539321 | NCBI WGS metagenome assembly ODAI01 (sample SAMN02144231, study PRJEB22623) | gut metagenome | biome: sheep rumen | host: Ovis aries | place: New Zealand | reverse complement strand
TGATAGTGATACTAAGGTTTACGATGGTACAGAACTTACTAAGAATAGCTACACAGCTACAGAGCTTGCAACTGGTGATGCATTTGCATCAGTGACCGTTACAGGTACACAGACAGACGCAGGCAGCAGCGCTAACGTAGCATCAGCAGCAGTTATTAAGAAGGGTGATGTAGATGTAACATCTAACTATGATATAACTTACACTGACGGAAAACTCACAGTAACTAAGGCTGATTCGACAGTAAGTACAGATCCTGAAGCACTTAAGCTTACATATACAGGAAAAGAGCAGGAACTTGTTAAGGCAGGTCAGAGCGAAGGCGGAAGCTTGGTATATGCACTCGCAACAGATGATGCAGAACCAGCGGCTACAGCTTATACAGCAGAGATTCCTAAGGCTATAGCTAACGGCACATATCACATCTGGTATAAGGCAGCAGCAGACGCTAACTACAACGAAACAGTAGCTAAGTCAGTAGATGCAACTATATCACCTGTAGATAAGACTGAGCTTGAGAGTGAAATTATATCTGCTAAGCGGGTCATTGAGAAGATTAAGGATGATACACCTGGGGCGGCAGAAGAACTTGCTAAGGCTATAGCTAAGGCAGAAGAGGTTGCTAAAGATGACGAAGTACTTAAGGCAACAGTATATGCTGAGATAGATGTTCTTGTGAAAGCGATAGTTGATGCACTCGAAGCAGTACCAGACAGATTTTTATATGTTAACACATCTGGCGCAGGATCTGTATGGAATAAGACCAAGCCAGGACTTACATTCAGATTTGAGAGAACAGTCAATGAGAAGGCAACATTTGCTCACTTCGTAGGTATCATGGTAGATGGTGCAGCAGTTGATGCTAAGTCCTATGAAGCTAAGATAGGTAGTGTAATCATAACACTTAAGCCAGAATATCTTGAGACTCTTGCAGCAGGCGAGCATACACTTACAGTTATGTTCGATGATGGCGATGATGTAACGGTTAAGTTCACAATCGAGGAGCCACTCACACCTGCTACAGGCGATGAGAACGATATGGAACTTTGGTTCATACTCATGGCGGCAGCATTTGTAACAGCAGCTATGACGAAGAAGAAGAGACGTGCATAAGATTAAGTGAATCGGATAATCCCCAGGCTTCCATGTGAGGTCTGGGGATTTTTCAAAAAATTTTTTTCGAAAAATGTTGACACGACCTTGAAAGTATAGTATAATTTTTCAATGCGTGAAGGTTTTTACTTTACATGAATGTTTGAAGTCATACGAACCAAAGCCCCGGTGTAGTATGTACGATTACATAATTAATCATATTATAATACGGAGGAATCAATCCATGAAGAGTTTTGTAGCTAGTCCATCTACAATCGAGAGAAAGTGGTATGTAGTTGACGCTGAAGGCCAGACACTTGGTCGTCTTGCTTCTCAGGTTGCAGCTGTACTTAGAGGAAAGAATAAGCCAACATTTACACCAAGCTTTGACGCTGGTGATTATGTTATCATTATCAATGCTGAGAAGATCAAGGTTACAGGTAAGAAGCTTGATCAGAAGGTATATTATCATCATTCAGACTATGTTGGTGGTATGAAGTCTATGACACTTAAGGAGATGCTTGCAAAGAAGCCAGAGAGAGTTCTTGAGCTTGCTATTAAGGGTATGCTTCCAAAGGGACCACTTGGCAGACAGATGTACAAGAAGTTGTTCGTATATACTGGTGCTGAGCACAATCATCAGGCTCAGAAGCCGGAAGCACTTAAGTTCTAATTGATAGGAGGATAAGACATTGGCTAAGACAAGTAAGTCAGGAAAATTCTACGGAACAGGAAGAAGAAAGAGCAGTATTGCCAGAGTATATTTAGTACCAGGTAGTGGTAAGATCACTATCAATAAGAGAGATATCGATGAGTATTTTGGTCTTGAGACACTTAAGACTATCGTACGTCAGCCACTTGTAGCAACTGAGACAGTATCAAAGTATGATGTTAAGGTTAGCGTTCATGGCGGTGGTACAACAGGTCAGGCTGGTGCCGTAAGACATGGTATCTCAAGAGCCCTTCTTACAGTTGATGGCGAGTTCCGTCCAGTACTCAAGAAGGCTGGATTCCTTACAAGAGATCCACGTATGAAGGAAAGAAAGAAGTACGGCTTGAAAGCAGCTCGTCGTGCACCACAGTTCTCAAAGAGATAAGAATATCTGCTATGGCAGATTTCAGAAGACTCGGTACATTTGTACTGGGTCTTTTTGTATGACAAAATGGACCTGGGGGACGGAGGTAGTGGTCCATTTTTACTCATTTTATCAAGAATAATTCTATATGCCTTTGTATAATATGATTACGATATCGTAGTAGATCAGTATTTTTTACCATGCTTCAAAATGAGCTAAGTGAAGAATACAAAAAGATTGTATGTGAAAAATCGTGATAATATGCTATAATGAGTGGAGAAAACTCTTGAACCATATAAGGAGGAGATAATGGAAGAAAATAAGGACTCATTTTTGAAGAAGCTTTTTAAGGATATAGTCACGTGGATTCTTTTCCTGCTTTTTATAGCGTTTTCGTTTGGCTTGATTATGTTACCTTTTATGTCAATCGGTTTTTTGTGTGAAGGATATCCTAAGATTGGATTGATATGTTTTATCGTCTTTTTGGCGGAGATACTAGTCATAGTTATATGCGTCAAGAGAAGCAAGAAGAAGAAGCTTGCTAAGGAAGCTGAATACAGAGCACAGAATGTAGTTGAGTACGAAAGTCTTGGTGGCTGGCTTGGTGTGTTGAAGTTCGAGCAGGATAAGTTAAAGAACACCATTAAGCTCAAAAGAGGCTTCCCAGCGATATTTGATAAAGATGAAAAGCCTATTCTTATCGCATACGGAGTGATGATAGAGGCTAGAGATGTCGAGCGTATCGCAGACAGACTTACATCTGATCGAGAGAAGATTCTCGATGGTATAGCAAGAGCATATAACAAGTATTTTGAAAGCGATACAGCAGCAGCTACTGATTTGAAAAATCTGATGCTTAGCGAGATAAGCATCGAGGATGATGGAACTACAGTGGCTTGTATATTTAACTTGCCGGAGATTACAGACTATATTCGTTTTATAGATGTAAGTTATACAATCGATAAGGAAGGATACAAATACTTTATTGATTGAAAAAGAAAGCTAAGAAACGAGGTTACGATTAAAGTCGTCCCTCGTTTTTTTCTTTTATTGCGCCAGATACATAAAAAAACACGTTATTTGGCGCGATTAAACGATAAAACACACGGCAAACGCGCCACAAGAGACAAAAAAATGTGTTGACGGCGCGATTAAACGATGCTAATATATATTTATGAGGATGTAATATTGGCTAAAAAGTGAGGGATAATTATGATAGGTAGAAAATATGAGATTAGTGAACTTAGAGAACTTTACGATAGCGATAAAGCGGAGCTTGTTGCTATATATGGACGTCGTAGGGTTGGAAAAACATATCTTGTCGATCAAGTCTTTAAGGGACAATTTTCATTCAAACATGCTGGTTTAGCTCCAGCGGAAGAAAAAAGGGATAGTAATGGACTGATGAGAGAGCAATTAGATGAATTCTACCATTCATTGTTGCTTCATGGTATGAAAAGGAGTCATATCCCTAAGAATTGGATAGAGGCCTTTTTTATGCTTGAAAAGCTTCTTGAACAAAAAGATGACGGAAGCAGGCAGGTGGTATTCTTGGATGAACTTCCGTGGCTTGACACACCAAGATCTGGCTTTTTGAGGGCTTTTGAAGGCTTTTGGAATATATGGGGATGCCATAGGGATAATCTTATGGTAATAATATGTGGCAGCGCAAATTCATGGATACTTGATAATCTTATTAATAATCATGGTGGGTTATATAATAGGGTTACTTATGAATTAAAGCTTAGTCCGTTTACTTTAGCTGAATGTGAAGAGTTTTACGAAAGTAAGAGTCTTCATATGTCCCGTTATGATATTGTCCAAAGTTATATGATTATTGGTGGTATACCGTATTATATGGGGTATTTTAGAAAAGGATTAGGTTTGGCGCAGAACATAGACCGATTATTTTATACAGAAAGTGCCAAACTACGAGATGAATTTCGGCGGTTGTTTAGTTCTGCATTTGATAAACCAGAACTTGTGCAGAAAATAGTCAGATTTTTGAATACACGAAATTATGGATATACAAGACAGGAAATAGCAGAAGCGCTTGGAATATCTACTGGGGGATGGCTAACCAAAGGATTAAATGCTCTGGTTGTTAGTGATTTTGTTGTAAAGTATGTTCCGTTTGGCGAGAGTAAAAAGTATGAATACTACAGGCTTACTGATCCTTTTTGTATTTTTTATTTGAAGTTTGTTGATGGAAATTATGGGTTAGATGAGCAGTATTGGCAAAAAAACTATAATTCGCATTCTGTAGTAAGCTGGCGAGGGATAGCATTTGAAAGAGTATGTTTTAATCATATTCGTCAGATAAAGAAAGTGCTCGAGATAGGAGGGGTTTCAACAACTTATTCTGCATGGATAAAAAGGGACGATGATAATGAAGAGGGAACCCAGATTGATCTCATTATCACTAGAAGCGATAATGTAGTTAATATGTGCGAATTGAAGTATTACGGCGATGATTACAGTGTGAAAAAAGATTATTATCGAAAAATATTAAGAAGACAGGAGTTGTTAAGAGAGGTTATTCCTGCCAAAGTATCAATTCAAAGTACGCTGATAACCACATTTGGGCTGGTCAAAAATGAGTATAATGGAGCGTTTTCTAATGTAATAGTGTTGGATGATTTGTTTACGTGATTTGGAATTAATTCTAGGAGATTAACTTATGAAGTTTTGCATGAACTGTGGTACCAAAGTAGATAATCAAGCTAAGTTTTGTCCAGAATGCGGCGCAGACTTAAGAGAAGCAGACGCACACATGAAGGAAGTTATGGCAAAGTGTACCGAGCCGGCCGACACGAGTAAAATCGGTAAGATGGGTCTTGTGGGCAATAGCATGATGGGTATGAACATCGGTAGAAGTTTTACCTATTCGACACATGGTGCGATGTTTAATTCAGGTATTACGCTCAAGGTTATGGAGATAGATGGCAAGTTTAAGGCACTCTATCGTAAGACCTTTGTGGCAGAGAAGGATGCTAAGCAGTTCGAGGTAGAAGATTCCTTCTTTGACAAGATTACAGAGATAATCGATCGCTATAATGGCGAAGCTTGGGATGGTTTCAATGGCCATGCTGATGGTGTCTATGATGGAGATTCATTTTCCTTTTCTTACTCTGATGGAAAAGCAAGGCGTATAAGTGCAGGCGGATATATGGCATGGCCTGATGGGCTTAGGATGGCGATTGGCGAGATATGCTTTATGTTCGATGAGGTCTATGACCGCCTGTGGCCTGATCTAGATAAGATCTTGAAGAAGTATATCGAGATAGAAGTGGTTGGAAAGTATGGCTTTGTTGCGACAGATGTAGCATCTGGCTATCCGATTAAGTATCCTACGCCAGATGGGGTACTTGGATTTCAGACCTTCATGGCTTATGAGGGTAATGATAAGGCTAACCCAGGGCTTCGCGCTCTTGTGGTTCTATCTAAGAACGAAGATGGTCACACTAAGATTAAGCTTCAGTACTATGGTTTGGAACGCGGCGAAAAGCCTGAGCTTCTTGCTGAATACCTGCTTAGAAGAGACATGCTTGCAGGAGATAGTGGAAAGTACTGCCTATTTTACTTTGGGTCGTTCGATCTTATAAAGATTGGATTTTACACGGAAGAGCACTTTAAGAGCGGGGCTAGGATGACACACTATTCATTCGATGTGCTTGACTTAAAGAAATCTGGGCTTGATGCACTAGAGCTTGTAGAAGCAGATGTAGAGCGCGCGGTTGGTCAGATGACAGAAGCGGATGTCGATGCTTTTTGTAAAAAAGCCAATGAGGGCGGTATGGGATTTCTTGAGACTGAGTGGAAGAATGAATGGCGAAGATGTGGCTTTATCAGCTTACGGATGATACAACCGGTGTTCGGATATTCGTGGCATGATGCACAGTCTGAGGAATGTGCGACAGAGGTACTAAAAATGTAGCTGCTAATATATTAGCAAAAACTTGATTTTTTCTCTCATATATGCTAATATATTAGCATAATTAGGAGGTGCACTTATGCCTAAGTATGTATGGGAAACTCCAGCCGAGATTAATAAGGCGCTTGCAGAGCGTGTCAAAAGAATAAGAAAGAGAAAAGGGATGTCAAGGAAGCTTCTCTCTGACAGAAGTAACGTCAGTTACGCTTCATTAAGGCGGTTTGAGGAAACTGGTGAGATATCGCTTAGCTCTCTTACTAAGCTTGCGGTAGAATTAGGGCTTGCGGATGAGATAAGGAATCTCTTTAGTAATCCTGCATATTCTGATATATCGGAGGTGTTAAGGGATGGCAGATAAGAAGATAGATGTATATATAGATGGTCATATCGTCGGAACATTAGCAGAGACTCCTAGAAAACTTGTTGCTTTCCAGTATTCTGACGAGTGGCTCAAGACTGGGTTTGAGATAAGTCCTTTTTCACTTCCGCTTGAACCAGGTGTATTCGTTCCTAAAGATAAGAATCTGGAAACTTTTAGAGGATTGTATGGTGTATTCGCTGATAGTCTTCCTGATGCTTGGGGTGAATTACTGCTTGATAGATACCTGGAATCGAAGGGAATCAATCCGTATGATATATCTGTACTTGATAGACTTGCATATGTAGGCAAAGCCGGAATGGGGGCGCTTGAGTATTATCCAAGTAAAGAGGCGGATTTCTCTTTGGGTGGAATTGATTATGATACTATAGCTAGTGAATGTGATAAGCTCCTTTCTTCACAGCCTTCAGGACAGTTAGATCTCTTATACAAGCTTGGCGGATCAAGTGGTGGCACTAGACCAAAGATTCTGATATCTGATGAAGGTATTGACTGGATAGTTAAGTTTCCGTCCCACACTGATCCTATGATAAGTGGAAAGAGAGAATACGATTATTCTCTGTGTGCGAAAAAGTGTGGGATACCTATGACTAGGACAGAGCTTGTTAAGTCGAGTGTATGCGATGGGTACTTTAAGACGGAGCGGTTTGACAGGTGCGACAAAAAGAAGGTCTTTATGGTTACATTTTCTGGAATACTGGAGGCGGACTTTAGGGTGCCTTCCTGCGATTATGCTACTTACATGAAGCTTATACAGATTCTCACCCATGATAACAGAGAGGACAAAGAGCGCATGTATAAGCAGATGTGCTTCAATGTCCTTGGACATAACAGGGATGATCATACCAAGAACTTTTCATTCGTCCATACTGAACAGAATGGATGGCGCTTGTCTCCTGCGTACGATATAACCTATAGCAGTACGTACTGGGGAGAACACACTACAGCTGTTAATGGCAAGGGTAAAGATATATCTGTGGATGATCTTGTTACCGTAGGGAGAGGCGCTGGGTTATCCAAGGAATATTGTATATCAGCGTATGAAGAGGTAAGAAGTGCTGTGACTGCGGATCTGGGTGAGTATCTGTGATATCCTTTGAAAAATGACAAAAAGTATTTTTTGGAGGCCATTGTTATAATATATAAGAGGATTAGGAAAGGACAATTTCGTCGTGAAATTATTACCTGAGCTTACTGATAAAATGGATATGTTATATAGGGATATTTATGCTTCGCTTGGTCAATTGCCAGTAGAGCAAAAAAGTTACCTCTTTGGTTTCGATGGTTACGAAGATTATGATTGTATAGACATGGTAGCTGGCTATATTACATTAGAGTTTATAAAGTATTCATATGATTATGCGGATTTAGAATATCCATTGAGACATTTTTTTAAGAATAAAGAAGATGATAGCGAGCGTATGACTCAGTCTCGTAATATGAATTATGTATTGAAATATAAAAAGCGAGAGATAGAAGAAAAGGGAGGTTCAATACCAGAGAATCATAAATTTGCATGTACAGATATGAAAACAATTGGTAAGAAACTCAAGGGGCATCGATTGACTAAGATGAATTATTTTGAACAGCAAAAAATTCTCGAGCTTGAACTTATAAAATCAATTGTTGAACGACGAATAATTAGTTCAAAAAAAGTCTCAAATACGCGTTTTCAGGAGATGTTCAGCCAATATGATGAATTTGTTTGCTCTTTGATAGAACAATCAAAGAAAAGTGACGAAGATATGGTATTCGCGTCTTTGGCATTATTTACATTTGAATGGCATTATCCTGTAGAAACATTTTATGAGCTGGCATGTTTTATGGAAAAAGAAGGTATTTATACTTTAAATCAAGAGATGCTTTTTTTAATATGTGGATGGGTTAGAATTAAATCAAAATTCGGTGGATGTTTTGAAACAGATAGTCGTATGGTTAAGGAGAGGCGTTTTATTAATACATATTTATTTAGGGAGGATGCAGATGAGTTTAGGCAAAAATCATTGATGGATTTGATTCAGGAAATACTTGTTTTAGTTGCAAAATATAGAGAATCGATAGTGACAGATGAAGGAGATTTGTATAAGGATTGGTTTCGAAAGGAGTCAAATATGACAGATTGGGCATCGTTTTTTAGATTCTATGATATTTTTTCAATTTGGCAAAAGAAAGAGTGGACAGGAGTTAGGATAAGGAATATGAGATATTTATTTGATATGGTAATTACTTCCGAAATATAAAATCCCGAAAATCGTTCTTAGAGAGAGGGAAGAAAGTATGCTAGATTTGGAATAGAAAGATTAAGCGCTTATTTCTTTCGAATACTTTTATTTGAAGGAGAACTAATATATGGCTAAAGCTAATTGTCAGCGAGGCGGTTGTGTTGATGTTTTTCATGCTTCTATTCTCAAATCAGCTAAGTATGATGGGGAATATGAGTTTCCTGTGATTAGAGAGGAACATAAGATTCCTAGCAGGTTGATCCCTTTTTCTAAGGCTATGAAAGAGAAAAAAGATTTTCATCAATGGGTTTGCTTTTATGAAGATGATTTCTTATTTGAGAGGATATGGAATAATCCGACGAGGTATATTGAACAATTATCTAGATTTGAAGGTGTTATCACTCCAGATTTTAGTTTATATTATGATATGCCATTTTCAATGCAGATATGGAATATATTTAGAAGTAGGGTTATAGGTTCTTTTTTACAATCAAAAGGTATAAGAGTTATACCTAATATACGTTTTGGAGATGTAAGGACATTTGAATGTTGTTGTGATGGTATTTCTAAACATAGCATTATCGCTATAGGTACTCTTGGATGTATAAAGGTTAAAACATATAGAAATCTTTTTGAAAAAGGCATTGAATATGTTGCGAATCGACTTGAACCAGAAACGATTGTTTTTTATGGGGTTGCTCCAGGGAATATAATGTATCTAAAAAGCCAAGGGATAAATGTAGTGCTCGTCAAACCTGTTTCTTTTTACGGGGAGGTGAAAAGATAATGGGTGGAGGATTTCATGGAGGCTTTGGAAAGAAACAAGATGACAGGAAAATAGATTTTTATGTAGGTCCTAACGGCGGTGTTCTTCCAGCGAAATATAAGAAATGGATTGGTGTTAATAGGAGAGAACGTCTTCTTAAATATGCTAGGAATAAGAAATTGAGAAATGCAGTGATGCAATTGTATCGCGAGGGCAGTTTTATTGGAGATGGTGGAACTGCTTCAATTTTAAAATTTGAAAAAAGAACGGGTTTGAATACTGGACGTATGGGTAACAGTCATTATCAAAAAGCCGTGGATATGTCGAAATATCTATCAAATAGGGTATTGAAAGAATCATTAAAGAAATCAGAAAGAAAAATGGCTGCGAAATTGTTAAAAAGCTTAAGAAAAGCAATAGTAGAATGGGAGGGATAATATGACTTACGAAAACCTATATACTGAATTCATATCATTATTTCCTGAAGATATTGAATACTTCAAGAAGAAAGAAGAAGAAACTGGTGCCGATATACAAGATGGAATACATGTTGTATTCGGCATGGTAGTTGTTCCTTATGTTATTATGATTGTACAAGAAGCGCCTGATAAGGCTATGAAGGCGTTCGAGTTCTTTGAGAAGATGGAGAAGTCAGGGGATTCTAGGATTGCGGAAGTTGTAGAATTCACCGTTCTTGAAAATCTTCTGAGTGAAGAAAAGGGTGTAATAAGTCAATGTGCTGGATTTTTTGGTGAGGAAACGAGGAAGGCTGCTGATGATGTGGGAAAGTGGGCAATATCCTCAGAAAAATGACAAAACTCCTCTTGTTATCCCTTGAAAAATGACAAAATCACCTCCGCTATCCCTTGAAAAATGACAAAACATTTTGTATAATATATGTAAGGGGATATGCGGAGGTTTTTATATGCTTAAAAGAAAGATTTGGGACAGTTTGATAAACTGGAAAAGCCGGACTCACCATCCGTTGGTTATCAAGGGATTGAGACAGATAGGAAAAACTTATATTGTTCGTCAGTTTGGCGAAGAATTCTATGAGAATTGCGTATATATAGACTTAAGAGCTAATAGCCAGGTGCATTATGCTTTTGAAGGTGATTTCGATATTGATCAGATGGTCTTATCGATATCATCTGTTGTTAGAGATGCCAGATTTGTTCCTGGGAAGACTTTGATTATCTTAGATGAGATACAGGATTGTCCGAATGCAAGAAGCTCCTTGAAGTACTGGGATATAGACGGAAGATATGACGTGATAGCTACGGGCAGTTTTCTTGGAGTGAAGGGTTTTAGAACTCCGTATACAAGAGGTGTTCCAGTAGGCTATGAGGAACAGATTACGATGTTTCCGTTAACATTTAAGGAATTCATCATAAATTCGGGTCTTAGAGATGAGGTTATTGAGTATGTAGGTCGATGTCTTGAGAAGCGTAAATCGATAGAAAGAACGATCCATGAGAGTATGCGTTCACTATATATGCAGTATCTTATTGTCGGCGGAATGCCAGAGGCTGTGAATACCTTCTTGGCCACTCATGATCTGAATGCGGTGAGAACTGTTCAAAGAAGAATAATAAGTTCAATAAAAGATGATTTTGGAAGATGTAAGGATAACCATGGCAAAGATGCTATAAATGAAGTGTTGAAATTAAGGGCGGAAGCCTGTCTTGATTCTTTGCCGACCCAATTATCGAAGGAATATAAGAAGTTTCAGTATAGTTTGGTACATGTAAAGGGGCATTCGCCTGAGAAAGCTGATGGATTACAGTATCTTGAGGATGTTGGAATCGTGGTAAAAGCTTATAACACAAAGGAGTTATCTTTCCCACTTGAGGGAGTTAAGATACCGACTGAATTCAAGGTCTTTTATGTCGATACTGGATTATTGATATCCCAGTTAGGTGATGAAGTTCCACAAGAGATACTTAGAGGCAATATCAGTGCATATAAGGGTGCTATTGCTGAAAACATGATTGCATCCGCATTGGCTGCGCAAGGGATGCCACTTTACTACTTCCATGCTCCGAGTGGTTCTCCAGAATTGGATTTCCTGTTTGAAAAGAATGAAGAAGTGAACATAGTAGAATGCAAAGCGACTAATAACCGAGCTACTAGTATGAAGTACGTCATAGCCAATCAGGAGAAGTATGGAAAGCACTCTGCAATCAAGTTCGCTGATACCAATGTCGGTAGCGGAGAGGGTTTCATAATATTGCCTTTGTATGCGATAGGTTTTTTAACCCATATGTGAAAAGAGAAAGGCTGGTCATAACATGTTCAAATGCGACTACACAAAACTAACATTATCATTCAACAATTTCCATGATCTGAAGGTCGGTGATCAACCCGATTATGGCGAATTCTGCCTTCTAGAACTGAAGGATGGTCGCCACACTGGCGGTAGTTGGTGTTCAAAAGGTGATGGCAAAAGCAACATAGTGGAAGGCGAATTCATCCGTGGAACTGCAGATACAGTGGATGCATCCGAGGTATCCAAGTGGCATGAACTTAACCATTATAACGCCAGTAACTGCATGGATGACGATTCAGTGGAGTGGATCAACGTAGGTCCTGAAAAAGAGGGCGCTTATTCGCTGCAGTTAAGTGGCTTTAAGTCCACAGAGATGGGTGAATTCCCAAGAGAAGAGCAGTATTGCTTTCTGATACTTACAGATGGATCACTTGCTGTTGGGCGTTGGAATGAGTATTCTTCAGGTGATGGTGCTTTCATATACGCGCCAGCACTGAGTAGTTATAGCATGGATAAAGTGTGGGTATGGGCACCTCTAAGCAACGATGATGTGTTTGACCGTGAGGAAGAAGCAAGACGTGAGCGAGAACATGAGGATGAGCTTAATCGCAATCCTACAGTAGATCCTAAGCTCTTTCGTTACGGCACAGATATCGAAGTATACTATGAGAAAGCCTGCGAGAAGCTTAAGAAGGACTATCCGTGGGCAAGTGTAGAGATCATGAAGAAAAGACAGGAGTACGTGATTGCGCCACGTCATGGCAAGTACGTATTTGGACGTGATGACGGAACATATGAAGGTCGCAAGGTAATCTGGCAGTGGAACGATGGCACGACATCTGAGGAATTCATAGATTTCCTGTGCGATTACACAAGAGACACTGTGAAGAATAACAATCCCGATGAGAAGTTCAGCTTAGGACTAGACATAGAGCCTTACCTTAAGAAGGCATATGAGAATGTTAAGCGCGATTACACATGGTTTGAAGAGAGCATGATAACCACTCACTACGCAATCGAGAAATGTAGAGGCGAGCTTGAATTCACCGTATGGTACAAAGATGGCGGCGAACACTTTGTGTGTGATTGCGCCAAGGCCGAAGACTTCATAAAGAGTGTTGAGTATGATTATCAGGAGGCAGCACTTAGAGCTAATCCGGTAGTTGGCAGCCATTCGGTTCCGGTAAGTAAGGTGGGTCATGTTGACATGCACGGCTGGAATCTCGAGAACTACACCTTCTACAAGCTTAAGACAGGTGACTATAAGGTCAGTGTTACAGCAGGCGATCGCGTAGCAGGCGGAAGCCGTGAGTTCTTCATCATGCCTAGTTGCTTTGAGGCTAAGACCTATGGTGAATTCTTGGATCGCTACCTTGAGATAGTTAGTGCGTCATTTGGGCTGGCTAAGGAGAATCTTATGAAGGATGAGGAACTGAAGAAGTTCTTAGGATTTAAGAATTGATGCTACAAGATGATTAGGAAAAATCTTGATTTGTGTACTATTAGGCGATATAAAAATCTTGATTTGTGTTGTTTTTGTGCTTGAAAACTTCTTGATTTGTGTTATACTATAGATAGTAACACCGAAAGGAGTGAGCAACATGAAAAGAAAGATGACTGAATATCTTGCTGAATGGAAGAAGCGAGCTAATGGCACTAGTGCTTTGATGGTACAGGGAGCTCGACGAGTCGGCAAAAGTTATATAGTCGAGGAGTTTGCTAAATCTGCATATCGCAGCTATATCCTTATCGATTTTAATAAAGTCAGTAAAGCAGTATATGATATATTTGAGAATGATCTTGATAACTTGGATATGCTTTTTCAGAAGATTTCTACACTCTATAACAAGAAGCTCTACCCGAGGGAATCAGTGATTATTTTTGATGAAGTACAGCTATATCCACGAGCAAGAAGTGCTGTCAAGTATCTTGTAGAGGATGGAAGATATGATTATATAGAAACAGGTTCACTAATCTCAATTCGAGAGAATGTTGAAGGAATCCTTATTCCATCAGAAGAGGATGTAATCGATATGTATCCGATGGATTTTGAGGAATTCTTATGGGCTATCGGTGAAGAGACAATGTATGATTTGATTACGGATTGTTTTCAAAAACAAAAGCCTCTTGGTCAAGCTCTTCACCGTAAAGCGATGGATCTGTTCAGGTTATATATGATTGTAGGTGGAATGCCACAAGCAGTAAAGGCGTATGTGGATACACATGATTTTTATGGTGTGGATGCTGCCAAAAGACGAATTCTAAAGCTTTATCGTGAGGATATTCGAAAACATGCCAAAGGCTATGCGATGAAGGTGGAAGCGATATTCGACGAGATTCCGTCGCAACTTCAAAATCAGAACAGGCATTTTAAGCTTTCTGCAATAGAAAAGGGCGCAAGGTATGATAAATACAAAGATGCAATGTTCTGGCTGTCAGACGCAATGATCGTGAATAACTGTTATAACTCAACTGAGCCGAATATCGGACTAAATCTAAACAGGGATCGTACACTTTTGAAGTGCTATATGAGTGATACAGGATTGCTAATCAGTCATTGTTTTGATGAAAAAGGCATAGTTAGTGATGGTGTATACCAAAAGCTTCTTTTAGGAAAGCTCGAAATAGACCTTGGCATGGTTATGGAGAATATTGTTGCTCAGATGTTTATCGCAAGTGGTCATAAGCTATTCTTTTATTCGAACTCTTCTCGTGAGGATGCAGAGGCGCGGATGGAGATAGACTTCTTGATTGCGAAAAGTAAAATCACCAATCGTCACAATATATCTCCGATTGAAGTGAAATCAAGTAAAAACTACACTCTATCTTCACTGAAAAAGTTCATACGTAGATATAATCAACAGCTTTACACACCATATGTTCTTCATACTAGCGATCTGAAAGTAGAAGAAGGAATAGTATATCTGCCATTATATATGACAGCATTGTTGTGAAAAACTTGTCAATTTTCCCTCATGAAAATGTAAAAAACCGGAAATTTTCCCTCATAAAAATGTAAAAAACCAGGAATTTTCCCTCATAAAAGTGTGAACTCTCTTGATTTTTCCCTCATAAAAATGTATCATAAAGAAAAGGGAGGTGTCAAAGTGGAACGATTAGCTTATAGGAAACTGATTGAATGGAAGAATAAAGCGGATAGAAAGCCTCTTATTGTTGGTGGTGCAAGGCAGGTTGGTAAGACATGGCTTCTAAATGAATTCGGTAATAACGAGTATGAAAGCATGGCCTACATAAACTGCGATACAACCGCTGATATGAAAAATCTATTTAGTGATTATGATACCGAACGGTTAATCAGAGCATTTTCGTCGTTGACAGGTGTCAATATTAAGCCGGAAACAACACTTATAGTGCTCGATGAGATTCAGGTGGTTCCTGCGGCAATCACAGCATTGAAGTATTTTTGTGAAAATGCATCGGAGTATCACATAGCTGTGGCTGGAAGTTTACTTGGTATAGGATTACATGAGGGCACCGGCTTTCCGGTTGGAAAAGTGGATGAGATATCGATATATCCATTATCTTTTAAGGAATTTGTAAAGGCGTTAGATAAAGATATGCTGGTTCGCTCTATGGAGGGGCACAGGTGGAGTGAGTTATCAACTCTATCTAGTACATATATAGATCTGTTGCGCCAATATTATTATGTTGGTGGGATGCCTGAAGCGGTTAAGTCCTACATAGAAGAAGGCGATTTGAATAAAGTTCGAAGTATTCAGAATCAGATACTTGCGGATTATCGAAAGGATTTTTCAAAGCATGTGCCTGATAAGATACTTCCTAAAGTAAATATGGTATGGGATTCTGTTCCAGCTCAGCTTGCCAAAGAGAATAAAAAGTTTGTCTATGGTGCGATAAAAAAAGGAGCGCGAGCCAAGGAGTTCGAGAATGCCATACAGTGGCTTATAGATGCAGGTTTACTGTATAAGGTTTTAAGAGTGAAGAAAGTAGAAAAGCCGCTGAAGTTTTATGAAGATATAGATACATTCAAACTTTTTATACTTGATGTAGGATTATTGGGGGCTATGTCAGATGTATCTTCAAGAGATGTTCTTGTAAATAATAACGCATTTGTTGAATATAAAGGGGCTTTCACAGAACAGTACGTGTTGCAGGAAATCAAGGCTATCGGAGAAAAAGTGTACTATTATTCAAGAGATAACTCTACGCTGGAGATAGACCTTATCGTACAGAAGGATTATGTGTATCCACTAGAGGTAAAGGCTGAAGAGAACCTAAAATCCAAGAGTCTTAAGACGATATATGAAGAAAATAACAGTCTAAAGCCCATAAGGGTTTCTATGGCAGGTTATAGAGAACAAGACTGGGTTGTAAATGTTCCGCTGTATCTAGTGGCGGAATATATGGGTGTAATGTAAAATTGCCAAACTCATCAACAAAAATATGCCAATCTCATCAACAAAAATATGCCAAACCCATCAACGAAAACTTGCCAAAATCATCAATTGGTGCTATAATATCAGTATAACTAAGGCTTGAAGGAGCTGATGATATGGACAGATATTATGATAGAATATGTGATAAACTATTGATAGAAAAGTTGGAGGCCAAAGGGGCAGTGCTTGTTAAGGGCGCGAAGTGGTGTGGAAAAACAACTACTTCCGTGCATATAGCCAGGTCGGTCATATACATGGCGGATCCTTCAAGGAAAAAACAATACTTGGAGATGGCTGATATAAATCCTTCTGTGCTGTTACAGGGGGAGGTGCCACGACTGATAGATGAGTGGCAATTGGCTCCTAAGCTATGGGATGCGGTGAGATTCGAGGTTGATAGAAGAGACGAATTTGGTCAGTTCATATTAACAGGGTCGGCGGTTCCACCGGATGATTCGCAGATATCACATACGGGAACTGGCAGGATAACTTCATTGACCATGCGACCTATGGCCTTGTATGAATCTGGTGATTCGAATGGCAGTGTATCGCTTGCGTCGCTTTTTTCGGGTGAATTAGATATTAGCGGTGTGAGCGAGCACACTTTGGATGACATAGCATTTTTGATATGTAGAGGTGGTTGGCCTAAGGCGATAGATAAAGCCAAGAAGATAGCGCTAGCGCAGGCGCCTGATTATTATGATTCTGTTGTGGAGTCGGATATATCAAGAGTTGACGATGTGGTACGCAATCCAGAGCGGGCTAAGCGCGTCATGAAAACATACGCTAGAAACATCGCGTCTGAAGCAACCATTATGTCTATGCTAAAGGATGTAAAAACAGAGGAAGGTGATAGTTTTAGCGAGAATACGCTTCGCTCTTATCTCACAGCGCTTAAGAAAATCTTTGTAATAGAGGATGCACCTGCATGGAATCCAAATCTCAGGTCAAAGACTGCGATACGTACTACCGATACGAGGTACTTTGTCGATCCGTCAATTGCTACTGCTTCGCTTGGGATAGGTCCAAAGGACCTTATAAATGATTTGCAAACCATGGGGCTTATCTTCGAGAATATGTGTGTAAGAGATATTAGAGTGTATGCTGAATCACTTGGGGGTAGCGTATATCACTATAGGGATAAGAGTGGTCTTGAGTGCGACTGCGTAATACATCTTAAGAATGGCAGTTATGGACTTGTTGAGATAAAACTTGGTGGTGATAAGCTGATAGAAGATGGTGCTGCTAATCTTCTTAAGTTAAAAGATAAGATTGATAGCAGTAAGATGAAAGACCCTTCTTTTTTGATGATTCTGTGTGCGGTGGCACCTTATGCTTATAAAAGAAAAGATGGAGTGTTGGTTGTACCGATTGGGTGTTTGAAGGATTAGTTTTACTACGTATCTCATATGTGCTGATATGGCACATTATGAGATATTTTTCTTTTGTAGTTTTCCCACCTAATAGGTGTGGGTGTCTTTTACGATTGTCGTGATATAATATGGTTAAAT
>ODAI012485760.1_pt1 | contig 17669 bp, 10 predicted proteins | sample 1539321 | NCBI WGS metagenome assembly ODAI01 (sample SAMN02144231, study PRJEB22623) | gut metagenome | biome: sheep rumen | host: Ovis aries | place: New Zealand | reverse complement strand
TGCCCGGATGGACACGGCTCGGCACCAGATAGTCGCGCGCGCCTTCCGGCGTGCTCTTGGTGAGCATCGGCGTTTCGATCTCGAGGAAGCCGTTTTCCGCAAAGTATTCGTGCGTGATCCGCGTGATCTCGTTGCGCATCATGAGATTTTTCTGCATGCACGGTCTTCTGAGATCCAGATAGCGATACTTCAGCCGCAGCAGTTCGCCTGCGTTGCAGTCGTCGCTCGTGTCGATCGGCGGCGTTTCGGAAACGCTCAGGATCTTGAACTCCTTGACCTTGACTTCGACCTCGCCGGTCTTCATGTTCGGGTTGACCATGTTGCCGGTTCTTGCTTCCAGCGTGCCTTTTACCGCGAGCACATATTCGGAACGGATCGTGCTTGCGCGATCAAAGTCCTCTTTGCTGAGTGTCGACGAGTCGAATACCACCTGCATGAGACCCGAACGGTCGCGCAGCTGTACAAAGATCAGCGCGCCGAGGTCGCGGCGAACATTCGTCCAACCCATCAGCGTTACTTCTCTGCCGACGTCTTCTTTCGAAAGCTCCGTGCAATAGCACGTGCGTTTCCATCCGCTTAAAAATTCTCCCATATTATCCCTCTTTTCCGATCGATCCGGCGATCGCCGCCGCATCGAGTTTTACCATGATCGATTCGCCGCCGCGCATGGATTTCAGCGTTGCGACGCCCTGTTCCAGTTCCTCCTCGCCGATGACGAGCGTATACATCGCGCCTGTCTTATCGGCGTACTTCATCTGCGCTTTCACGCTGCGATCCATCAGGTCAAAGTCGACTGAGACGCCGAGCGCGCGCAGTTCTCTTGCCAGCACGAAGCACCGATCCTTTGCCTGCTGTCCGAGACCGATCAGCATGATGTCGTAGCGCACGGGCTTCGGGATTTCCACCCCGAGCTTATCCATGATGAGCAGCAGCCGTTCCATGCCGAGTCCGAAGCCGACCGCCGGCATTTCGGGACCGCCGAGTTCTTTGATCAGCCCATCGTAGCGTCCGCCGCCGCACAGCGTGCCCTGCGCGCCCGGCATGCCGGACACGATCTCGAACACGGTCTTGGTATAATAGTCGAGTCCGCGCACAAGCATCGGGTCGATCTCGTAGTGAATGCCCGCGAGATCGAGCAGCCGCATCAGTTCATCCATGTGTGCGCGGCAGTCGTCGCAGATGTAATCCATCGTGTGCGGCGCGTCCTTGACGATCTCCTTGCAGGTATCGACCTTGCAGTCCAGGATGCGCAGCGGGTTCGTCTCGTAACGCGTCTTGCAGGTCTCGCAAAGCTCGTCGTACCGTCCGCCGAGGTATTCCTTCAGCGCCTGCTGATAGCGTCCGCGGCACTTCGGACAGCCGATGCTGTTGAGCTTGATCGTCAGATCCGAACAGCCGAGCGTCTCGAAGATCTCGGATGCGATCGAAATGACCTCCGCGTCCGCCGCGGGGCTTGCCGTTCCGAAGATCTCGACGCCGAACTGGTGATGCTCTCTGAGTCGTCCGGCCTGCGGGCGCTCATAGCGGAACACCGGGCAGTAGAGATAATACATCTTGGTCGGCTGTGCTTCGGAAAAGAGTCCGTTTTCCACAAACATGCGCACGGCGCCTGCCGTGCCTTCCGGTTTCAGGGTAATGCTGCGATCGCCCTTGTCCGTGAAGGTGTACATTTCCTTCTGCACGATATCCGTCGTGTCGCCCACGCCGCGCAGAAACAGTTCGGTGTGTTCGATGCAGGGCGTACGCGCTTCCAAAAGCCCGTATTTTCTCACGATGCCGCGGATCGTGCGTTCCAGATGCTGCCAGCGATAGCTCTCCTCCGGGAGAACGTCCTTTGTGCCTTTCGGCGCTTTGTATGCCATAAAAACCTCCTATAAAAAATCGCGGTCTTTCGCCCGTAATAGGGACGGAAGGACCGCGGTGCCACCCTGATTCGCAGCAGTTTGCTGCGCGCTTTTCCCCGATAACGAAGGGTCTCCGGCATGCCTTTTTCTTCCGGCATGCAGCTCGTGGATGTCCTTCCCGTGCTCTCCGTTTGCATGTCTCTCAGCCGCGGACACGCTCTCTTGAAAACTTCGAACCGGTACTCTTCCGTTCAACGCTTTGCGCTTATTATACCATGCAAAACGGGCTTGTCAAGCAAAATCACTGCAAAAACAGCGCGCGTTTTTGCGCATCCAGCAAATCAAGCTTTGCACCGTAGGTCGGCACGTCCTTCGGGTTCGGGATCCGCTCCACGCGGTTTGCCCCGCAGAACACGCGCTTGGTCATCGCATTCGCACCGTGCGCAAGGATCGAGGTCGTTTCCTCCATCATGTCGATGTTATAAATGCAGAGCTTGCCGTCCGCCGCATAGCCGACGTTTTCGAGATTGCCGTTCTGGTATTTCTGACGATACATATAATACGGCCAGAGTCCGATCTCCTTCGCCGCCGAAAACCCCATGTCGATCATGGTCTCAACGTCCTCCCGCGAAGGCAGCGGATACCGGTCGAGCTGATCCTTCAGCCGGCTTGAACGCTTGATCGCGAGCGTGTGTACGGTAAGATTGTCGGGTCGCAGTGTCTGAATCTCGGAGAGCGTTCGTTCCATATCCTCAACGCTCTCGCCCGGAAGCCCTGCGATCAGATCCATATTGATCGACGAAAAGCCCATGCTCCTTGCAAGCGCAAAGCTTTCTTTGATCTGCTGTGCGGTATGCAGCCGTCCGATCCGCTGCAGCGTTTCGTCCGACATCGTTTGCGGATTGATCGAAATACGGTCGACGCCGTGCCGTCGCAAAACGTCCAGCTTCTCTCTTGTGATCGTGTCCGGTCTGCCGGCTTCCACGGTGCATTCCGTGCCGTACGTCCCGTACGCCGCTTCATAGCGATCCAGCAGCGCATCAAGCTGCTCCGCCGAAAGCACCGTCGGCGTACCGCCGCCGATATACAGCGCGCGCACCGAATAACCGCCGTCGCGTGCGAGCCGCGCTCCGTTCTCGATGTCCCGGTACAGCAGCGGCAAGTACTCGTCCAGCGCATTCCGTTTTGCAAGCTCCGCGCCGAACGAACAGTACAGGCAGCGCGTTTTGCAGTACGGAATGCCGATGTATACGTCCAGATCGTTCGGCTTCACCGAAGCGATCACCGGCTTCTGCACGGCGTTGATCGTCGCCGCAAGCCGCAGCTTATCGATGCGCACCGAGAACACGTCCCGAAACTCGCGCACCGCTTCCTCGTCTCCTACGCGCTCGCAGAGTTCCCGCAAAAGCTTGGTCGGACGGATTCCCGTCAGACTGCCCCAAGGCATCTCCGTGGGCTTCACGCGCTGCATCAGTGCGAATGCGGCACGCTTCAGCGCACGCTTTTCCTGCCGTTTCCGATCCAACGGGTCGGTTTCATCAAAGGTGTATGCGATTGTGATCGGTTCACCGTCCGGCAATACGCGCGCCGTCGCCGTGCGCTGTTCCGGTGAAAGGGTCACCGAAAGAGAGAGCTCCGTGTCCGGATCCTCCGTGTCCGTGATCGGCACGAGTCCCAGAAACATGCGGATCTCCTCTGCGATATCGTTCGCGTATTGCGGTGCATCGGTCTTCAGATAAACCACGGTTCTTCCTCGCTGTAAATCGGATTGCAGCTGCGTTCATGCGCAACGGTCGTCACTTCATCGTGTCCGGGATAGAGCACGTAATCCTCCGGCAGTCGAAGCAGCACATCTGTAATCGAATGTCTCAGCGCACGAAAATCGCCGGTCGGCAGATCGGTGCGCCCATAGCTTTCACGGAACAGCGTATCGCCGCAGAACGCACATCGCTGCTCATCGCACACGAATGTGATCCCGCCGACGGTATGTCCCGGCGTTGCAAGTACGCGAAACGGAAGTCCTGCCGCCTCGAACGTGTCGCCGTCCGACAGCTTGACGTCCGCCTCGACCGGTGTGATCGGGATGCGCTGCATCAACGATAAGCTTTGCAGATTGCTCTTGAGTCCCACGGCGTCCGCTTCGGAAATATAGATCGTCGCGTTCGTTTCGGCTTTCAGCTTTGCCACGCCGAGGATGTGATCGAAATGCCGGTGTGTGATGAGAATATCGGAAAGCGTCCAGTCGTGCTCCTTCAGAACGGAGAGCGCGAGGTCGGCATCCGACGGGTCGATCACGGCGACCGTCTTGCCGCCGTCCCGTCCGACGAACATCATGTTCGCCATGACCGGACCGCAGGGATAGATCGATAACTGCATATCAAAATCCTTTCCTGGAATCGAGCAGGATCGTAAACGGTCCGTCGTTTTGGATCGAGACCTTCATGTCCGCGCCGAACCGTCCGGTTGCAACCGGAACAGTCTTTTTAAGCGTTTCGATGCAGGATTCATACAGCGGGATCGCCGTTTCCGGGCGCGCCGCGTCGAAATAGCTCGGTCTCCTGCCCTTTCTTGCATCGCCCATGAGTGTAAACTGCGAGATCAGAAGGATCGCGCCTCCGACGTCAACGACCGACTTGTTCGGAACACCGTTTTCGTCGTCGAAAATGCGGAGCCCGATCAGCTTATCCGAAATATAATCCGCATCCGCCTGCGTATCGCCTGTCGACACACCGAGCAGCACGCAAAGTCCGTTTCGGATTGCGCCGATCGTTTCGCCGTCGACCGTGACCGACGCCTCGGTCACGCGCTGTACCACTGCCCGCATACTTCCTCCTATACGCGAAATACGTCCACGACCTGTTTGAGTTTTTTCAGGTTCGAGACGATCACATTCAACTGTTCCGCATTCGAGACCGTGCAGGTGATCTCCATCGCCGCATATCCGTCCTCGGTCGAGCGGCTCTTCAGATCGGTCATGTTGACGTTCAGACCGAGCAGCACCTTGCTGACCTCCATGAGCGAGCCCGGTTTGTCCTCGATGAACACGCGGATCGTTGCGGAGAAGCTTGTCCGTTCGTCGATCGCCCACTCGACCTCGATCATCCGTTCGGGATCCTGCATCAGATTCTCCGCGTTTTTGCAGTCCGCACGATGTACCGATACGCCGCGTCCCCGCGTAACGTACCCAATGATCGGATCGCCCGGCAACGGGTTGCAGCAGTTCCCGAAAAACACCGCCATGCCCGGATCGCCGTGTACGATGATCCCCTTTGGATTCGCCTTATGCAGCGGTTTCTTCGGCGTCTCGATCTCGCCGTCTTCGAGCTTTTTCTGCAGCGCATCGAGCCGTTCTTCCTTGCGATGCAGATCGATCAGCTTGTGCAGGACCTGTCCCGCCGATATGCCGCCGAAACCGATCGAAGAATACAGATCGTCGAGCGATGCGAAGTTGTGTCGCTTGAGCACCTCATTGCAGTACTCCGGCTTCATCAGGATCGCCAGGCTCTGGGCGTGGCGCTTCGCCGCTTCCTCCAGCATTTCGCGGCCGCGCTGGATGTTTTCCTCGCGGTTTTCATGCTTGAACCACTGACGGATCTTGTTTTTTGCCGACTGTGTCTTGACGATCGACAGCCAGTCGCGGCTCGGTCCCGTCTGCGCATTCGACGTGATGATTTCCACGACGTCGTTGGTCTTAAGCTTATAATCCAGCCGCACCACGTTGCCGTTGACGCGCGCGTGCTGGCAATGATGCCCGATGTTCGTATGGATGCGATACGCGAAATCCAGCGGCGTTGAGCCGACCGGCAGATCGATGATCTCGCCCCTCGGCGTCAGCACGAAAACGTATTCTCCGAGGAAGTCCTTTAAGATATTGTCGACGAATTCCTTGCTGTCCTCCGCCGTCTCGTCCGCCTCCAGCACCTGCTTCAGCCACGAGGTTTTGCGGTCGAGTTCCGTCATCGCCTGACGGCCTTCCTTGTACATCCAGTGCGCGGCGATGCCGTATTCCGCGGTCGCGTGCATCTCTTTCGTGCGGATCTGGATCTCGAACGGAATGCCGTTCTCGTTCATGACCGTCGTATGCAGCGAGCGGTACAGGTTCGGCTTGGGCATCGCGATATAGTCCTTGAACCGTCCCGGCAGCGGCTTCCACGTTGCGTGAACCACGCCCAGCGCCGCATAGCAGTCCGTGACGGTGTTGACGATGATGCGGATGGCGATCAGATCGTACAGCTCATTGAGCGTGCAGTTGTTGCGCTGCATCTTGCGATAGGAGGAATACAGATGCTTCGGACGTCCCGAGATCGTTCCCTCAATGTTCGCTTCCTTCAGAAGCTGCTTCATCTTCTCCATCGCGCTGCTCAAAAGCTCGAGTCGCTCTTTCTGCTGTACGTCGACCTGCGCCTTGATGCTCTTATACTCCTCCGGCATCAGATAGCGGAACGAAAGGTCTTCGAGCTCGCTGCGGATCGCGCCCATGCCGAAGCGGTCCGCCAAAGGCGCGTATACCTCGAGCGTTTCCTTGCTCTTTTTGATCTGCTTCGCCTGCGTGCACACGTCGATCGTGCGCATGTTGTGCAGACGGTCCGCCAGCTTGATGATGACGACGCGCACGTCCTCTGCAATCGCCAGAAAGAGTTTGCGAAGGTTTTCGGTCTGCTCCTGTTTCTTGGTGACGTAGGTCTGCTTTCCGGAGATCGTCAGCTTCGTAACGCCATCGACCAGGAACGCGACCTCTTTCCCGAACATCCGTTCAATGTCTGCATTCTGCACGTTGTCGCCGTCCTCGACGGTGTCGTGCAGCACGCCCGCGATCACGGTCGGCGCGTCCATGCCCATGTCGAGAAGATAGGATGCAACGGTCAGCGGATGTGTGATGAACGGCGTATCGTCGTCCCTGCGTTGATTGCAGTGCACGCGCGATGCAAACGCGATCGCCTCCGCCATTTTTTCGGATGCTTCTTCCCCGAACCGTTCGCGAAACCGCGACAGTAATTCTTCTTCCATGTGCATCCTCCTTTCTTCCCTGAATATTTATTTTACTCCAAACACAGTACCGGATACAAGAGGGCTTTTTGAATTTGTTTCTTCTCCTGCACCGGCTGTGTCAGAAATGTGCCGTTTTCATATCGCAGAACGCCGATTTCAAAAAGCGGCAGCAGTGCCGAGCACTCGCGCTCCGAAAGAGAATCGAGCGAAACGCCTGTTTTCAGCGGCGAAAGCAGCCGCACGTACGTTTCGCGGATCTCCTGTTCGGAAACCTTCGGCAGTACGGACAATGCCTCCTTCGGCGGAAGTTCCGTTCCGAAGCGGATGCTCCTGACGCATTCCGACACGACATGCGCCGCTTCGTCGCCGATCGGCGCGCGCAGCGCCTCCACGCGCAGCGAGAGCTCCGGTCTGCCCTGATAGCTGGACAGCTCGATCGAGATCAGCGCCTGCGCACGCTTCATTGTGTTCCATCGGGCGAACTGCGATCCCATTCCGAACGCCACGAGCCGCAGTTCCTTCGACTCGTCCGAGAGCCGTGCCGAAAGATGCATGCCGTCGCGTCCGATCACGCGAACGCCCGAAAGCGCGCCCTCCACGCAGAACAGCGGCATCCGGTTTTCTTCTCCGAACGGCGCAAGCAGCGTCAATTCTTTTGCAAATGCAGGCGTCACGTCGGACAGTGCGAGCCGGTCCTCGTACACGATCGGCGCTTCGGGAAGTCCCTGCGGGAACCGTTCTTCCAGATCCTTCTGCATCGCTGCTTTCAATGCTTCAAATTGTGCGGGATGCAGCGTTGCGCCTGCCGCAAGGCGATGACCGCCGAATCGGGTAAAAAACGATTGGTGACGCGTCAGAAGCGTGAACAGATCGACTGCCGGAACGCTCCTGCCGGAACCGACCAGCAAGCCGTTCACCTCGGTAAACAGCATCACCGGACAGCGATACCGTTCGACGAATCGCGACGCGACGATCCCGATAACGCCGATGTTCCAGTCCGCGCCCCGCAGCAGCAGGATGCGCGGCTCGGATTCTTTGATCTGTGCCTCCGCTTCCGCAAAAATGCGCTGTTCCTCCGCCCGCCGGCGTACATTCTCACTTTCGAGCTCGCTCGCGATGCTTTGACGTTCGTCTTCGCGCTCCGTCAGCAGCAGCCGCACCGCGCGCGTCGCATCGCCCATGCGTCCCGCCGCGTTGATCCGCGGTGCGAGAATAAACGACAGCGTGCTTTCCCCCGTTACGTCCTGAACGCCGGCCGCTTCAAGCAGCGCAGAAAGCCCGGGATCATCCTTGATCAGCGGCAGCCCTCTTTTGATGATCGCGCGATTGAACGCGCACAGCGGCACCACATCCGCCATTGTCGCAAGCGCGGCGATCGGCAAAAGCGGACCGATCTTTGCGCCGAGCGCTTGTGCAAGCAGCATGGCAACCGCCGCGCCGCACAGGCACCCGAGTTCCGGATCCTGATCGGATCGTGACGCGCATACCACCGCGCAGGCGTCCGGAAGCGTTTCGTGACAGCGGTGATGATCGGTCACGACCGTTTCGACACCGCGCGTTTTGGCATAGGCGATCTCCTCATGCGCGGAAATGCCGTTGTCCACCGTGACGATCAGCCGAACGCCGTCGTCACACATCGCGTCGATCGCACGCCGATTCAGTCCGTATCCGTCGCCATGCCGCTGCGGCAGAAGATAGGTCACCTGTTCCGTCATGCTGTGCAGCATGCGGTACAGGATCGCCGTTGCGCAGACGCCGTCGGTGTCATAATCGCCGTAGATGCAGATGCGCTCTCCCGCCCGGATCGCGTCGCGGATGCGCGACGCCGCGCGATCCATGTCCGCAAGTGAAAACGGATCGGGAAGCGCCTGCGCCTCCGGATGCAGGTACGCCGTGATCGAAGCGTCGTCAATCAGCCCCCGGCGCGCCAACATGGCGGCAAAGGGCTTCGTGAACCCGAAGCGGGTACGGATCGATTCGACGACGGCGTCCGAAACGGAATGCGCGTCCCTGCGCTGAAACTCCATACAAATAAAAAGGCTGCGGACAGATCACTCCGCAGCCACAGGTATCCTTACAGTGCGATCGCGGCGGTGTCGCGTGCAATCGCGAGTTCTTCGTTCGTCGGCAGCACGATAACGGTTACCTTCGAATCGGGCTTTGTGAGCACAACTTCTTTGCCGCGCGGCGCGGTCTTGTTCAATTCGAAATCGAAATCGATGCCGAGATAATCCATGTTCTGCATGATCAGCTCGCGCGTTGCCGCATCATTTTCGCCGACTCCCGCCGTGAAGACGATGCAGTCCACGCCGTCCATTTCAGCCGCATATCCGCCGACCAGGCGTTTGACGCTCTGCGCGAACATGTCGAGCGCAAGCGCTGCGCGCTCGTTGCCCTCGTTTCTTGCGGACCACAGATCGCGGAAATCGCTGGATACGCCGGAAACGCCGAGCATACCGGACTTCTTGTTCATCATGGTATCGATCTCTTTCGGCGTGACGCCCATGCGGTTCACGAGGAACGGAACGATCGCCGGGTCGATGCTGCCGCAGCGCGTGCCCATCGGAAGACCTTCGAGCGGCGTGAGGCCCATCGAGGTGTTGACGCACTTGCCGCCCTTCGAGCAGCTTACGGAAGAACCGTTGCCGAGATGGCAGGAGATCACGCGCACGTCGGGATCGTTTTCGCGGCCGAGGCGCTTGAGCGCTTCGCCGGTCACGAACATGTGAGACGTGCCGTGGAAGCCGTAGCGGCGAACCTGATACTTCTCATAGACCTCATACGGCAGTGCATAGAGGAAGTTTTTCGGTTCCATGCTCATGCCCCATGCGGTGTCGAACACGGCGACCATCGGCGTATTCGGCATGACGGCGCGGCAAGCGTTGATGCCCATGAGGTTCGCGGGATTGTGCAGCGGCGCGAGCGGCGTGCACTCCTCGATCATGGCGATGACTTCGTCGTCGATCAGCACGGACTTGGTGAACTTCGTGCCGCCGTGGACGACGCGGTGACCGACCGCCGCGATGGAGCTCATATCGGAAATGACGCCGATCTTCGGATCGACGAGCACGTCGAGAACCAGCGCGATCGCGTCCTGATGCGTCGGCATTGCCGCGTCCTTCTCGAGCTTTTCGCCGTTCGTGGGCTTATAGGTCAGCTTGCCGTCGATGCCGATGCGCTCGCAAAGACCCTTTGCGAGGACTTCTTCGGTCTCGATGTCGATCAGCTGATACTTCAAAGAGGAGCTGCCTGCGTTGATCACAAGAATCGATTTCATATTTCGTTCCTTTCGTTACATGTTCTGTGCCTGCACCGCCGTGATCGCGACGACGGAGACGATGTCCTCGATGCTGCAGCCGCGGCTCAGGTCGTTGATCGGCGCCGCAAAGCCCTGGCAGATCGGTCCGATGGCTTCCGCGCCTGCGAGACGCTGGACCAGCTTATAGCCGATGTTGCCCGCCTGCAGATCCGGGAAGACGAGTACGTTCGCCTTGCCGGCAACGGGGCTTCCGGGGCTCTTCAGCTGACCGACGGATTCGACCAGCGCCGCGTCTGCCTGCAGTTCGCCGTCCACCATCAGTTCCGGTGCGCGTTCATGGACCATTTCGGTCGCGATGCGGACCTTATCGACGTTGTCGTGCTTTGCGCTGCCCTTCGTGGAGAACGAGAGCATGGCGATGCGTGCGTCGATGCCGCAGAGCGCCTTCGCGCTCGCCGCAGAGGAGATCGCGATCTCGGCAAGCTGTTCACTCGTCGGATCGATGTTGACCGCGCAGTCCGCAAAAATCATCAGACCGTCGTCGCCGTACTTCTTGTTCGGGATCTCCATAATGAAGAAGCTCGAAACCGTGTTGATGCCGGGACGCATTTTGATGATCTGCAGACCGGGACGAAGCGTGTTGCCGGTGGTGTTGATTGCGCCGGAAACGAAGCCGTCACCCTTGCCGTCCTTGATCATCATCGCCGCGAAGAACAGCGGGTTCTTGATCATATCGGCTGCCTTCTCAGGCGTAACGCCCTTTGCCTTGCGCATTTCATAGAACCGATCGACATACGTCTGATAATCGGGATGCGTTTCGGGATCGATCATATCGATGCCGTCCAGAGAAACGCCGAACTTTTCCGCGACCTTTTGAATCTCTTCGGGCTTGCCGAACAGCGTAACTTTCGCGATGCCTTCCGCCGTGATGCGGGCAGCCGCCTGCACGGTGCGTTCTTCGGTTCCTTCGGGCAGCAGGATATGCTTCTTATCTGCCTTTGCTTTTGCCTTGATCGAATCCATCAATGACATGAACAAATTCCTCCAAAATAAATTTTCAATTTATTCTAACATATCTGTGCAAAAAATGGTATACTTGAATTGAAAAAAGTTTGAAATGAAAGGAAGCGTTCCTACATGCGCGTCATCGGCATCATCGCAGAATACAATCCGCTGCACAACGGGCACATTTACCACATGGAAGAATCCAAAAAACAAGCGGGCGCGGAGTTCTGCGTGGTCGCGATGTCCGGCAACTTCGTCCAGCGCGGTGAGCCTGCCTGCACCGACAAATTCACGCGTGCGGAGTGGGCGGTCATGGGCGGCGCCGACATCGTTGCCGAGATCCCGACCGCATTTGCCGCATCCAGTGCGGAGCGCTTTGCCCAGGGCGGCGTGATGACGCTTGCGGCGACCGGCGTGGTGACCGACCTTGCCTTCGGCGTTGAGACGGACGACCTCAATGCGCTCTACCATCTTGCGGATCTTCTGGACCGCGAACCGGGCGGATTCCGCGTATACCTCAACTATCATCTGAAGCAGGGCAAGTCCTTTCCGCGCGCGCAGTACGATGCGCTCGCGGACCTCGGCGTGCCGGACAACGAGCTGGCGATCCTGCAGCAGCCGAACAACATCCTCGCCGTGGAATACCTGAAATCCATACGTCGCTACGCGCCGCACATCCGTCCGCTTCCGATCCGGCGCATCGGCAACAGATACAACAGCACGGTCCTGACCGGCAGTCTTTCGAGCGCAACGGCGATCCGCGAGGCGCTGCTCGGCGGCGACGAATCGGTTTACGATACGATGCCGATGAGCGTTGCCGCGGCAATGCGCTTTGACGAGCAGTTCCCCGTTACGTTCGACCGGTTTTCTCAAATGCTGCTGTATCGGCTGCGTACGATGTCCCTCGAGGAACTGAAAGCGCTGCCGGACGTATCCGAGGGATTCGAGCAGGTGCTGCACCGCGCCGCGCGGCAGGCGACCGACCTTCCGTCGCTTCTCGAAGCAATCAAATCGAAGCGATATACGCTTGCACGGTGCAAGCGCATCCTCGTTTCCGCGCTTCTGCACATCCCTGCGGGCATGACCGACGCACTCGGCGACAGCTACGACAACCTGTATCTGCATGTTCTGGGGCTGAAGCGCATCGGACGCGGATTGCTGTCCGCAATGGCGAGCCATGCCGTATCCCCTGTCATCCTGCGAAACTCCGACGTGCAGAACTGCACCGACGTTGCGCGCGCGTCGCTCGCGATCGACGCGCTGTCCACCGATCTGTATTCCTACGCATTGAACCGCGAGCTGCATCGCGATTCGCAAAGCGCGATCACGGTATAACGATTTTCACACGGGATTAAAAAAGCTCCGAACCCGGTTCGGAGCTTTTTGGTTTGTACCCGGGCTGAAAACCTGCTGAAATACACCTTTTGCACAGCAAAACGCTCCGGTTTTCACCGGAGCGTCTTTGTCAGTGTACTTATTTGAACGTCAATGTTTCGGTCCAGAACTCGTTGTGATACAGATCGGTCAGGCAATAGCTGACGTCGCAGACCGCGTCGCCGAGATCGATGTAACCGACCTCGAAGCTGCCGTCGTAGATCACCTGCTCTCCGAGAAGGTAACTGTTCTGATACGAACCGTCCGCGCCGTAGTAATCGCAAAGGAAGTCGATGCGATCGCCTTTGTTGAGCGGAGTAAAGCCCTTTGCGACATTCTCCGTCTCGCCGTTGTCATAGACGCGCTGCGCTCCCGCGACATAGCCGTATTCGTGCCCTTCCGTCTCGTTGTCGAACACAACGATCAGATCGTAGCGCACATCATTGATCATCGCCGGCACGCGTCCCACCGTCGCCCAATTGCTGCCGTCCTTGACGTTGCCGATCAGGTAGTATGCGACGACGTTTCCGTCGAGCGACAGCCATGTGTTGTCGAACTCGATCAGAAGCTCGCCCTCATCGATCGAATATGTGTCGTCCATGCCGAGATCGATGTATCCGTCGCCGTCCTGCACGAACACGTTGATCTGCACATTTTCCACGAGCGCCCATTTCTCGTCGCTCAGCGCAAGCACATAGGTTCCGTCCTGCTTTTCGGTCAGTTCCATATCTTCGACCGTCAGCGAGTTTTCATCGTACATTTCGCTGCTTCTCAACACGCGTCCCGAGTCGAACCAGCCGTAATCGCTGCCGCCGAGAATGCTGCCGAGGAAGTCCGTCGAACTTGACGCCTGCCCCGCTCCGCCGAACAGGGACGAAAGCAGATCGCCCGATCCGGATCCCGAACCGCCGCCGAGCAGCGTGGACAGGATATCACCGGAGGAATAGCTCGACGTGCCGCCGGAATAGTCGCCGAACAGCGAGCCGAACGGTGAATACGAGCCCTGCCCGCCGGTTGCGATCTGTCCGCCTGCCGCCAGACTTGCGAAGCTCTTGATGCAGCGTGCGTAATCCGCATCCATGCCGATCGAATCATACAGCGCGACCGCCGAATTCATGCTCTTGAAGCTCGAATACGGGAAGTAGATCGAAACGCCGTTCGAATTCTTCATCGAGACCGAGGTGCGATTATACTTGACGCAGCCCTGCAGCGCCTTTGCGAACGCGTTCGCCTTGCTCGTGCCGATCTGTTTTGCAAAGTCGATCAGATCGATATGGTTGACCTTTGCGCTCGTGCCGAATTCGCGTGCATTCGCGCGCGCATCCGCGACCTGCTTGTATTCGGACGCATCCAGCATGCCGGAAAGTTCCCCGGAGAACGCATTGAACGATTCGGGAATCGTGCCCGCGAACTCCGCAAGATCCACGATCGAAAGCGTCGTGTTGCAGCCGGGATAGTTGCGCTTGCAGACGTTGGTAAAATCATCGATCAGCGTCTTCGAAAGCTCGACCGTGCCGATGGACGGATTTGCGGAAAGCGCGGACAGCCAGTTCGTGTAATACCAGCCGCAGCCGGGCTCGGATTCCTCGGATGCGATCAGATAGTCCGCATACGGTTCGGTGATGACTGCCGTCTCGAGTGTTGCCATCAGGCAGGCGTCGAAGCCGATAAAGTCAAACTTCACGCCGCTCTTTTTCAATGCGCTGTTGATCTTGTCGAGCGTCATGCTGCCGCTGTAGTTCTGATCGTAGCCGTAGCCGGAGATCGAACCGCCGCCGTGATCCCAGAGGATCAGCATGTTGCGGTTTGCGGGATAATTCGATGCACAGTAGTTGATAAACTCGACAAGCGTATTCGGATCGATCATGCTCTTTTTGCCGAGATCACGATCAAGCACCTGCAATCCCTTGCTCGTCACGCGGTACAGCTGGTTCGTCTTTGCGGAAACGACCGAGTTGTTCCACTTCTTTGCGCCGCCCGTTTCGATGATGATGTTGACATGCTCATCGTCCAGATTGGCATGCAGCATTTCATTGATATCGGCGGCCGCCATGCCGTTCTCGCTCTCGAGGTCGCTGCCGCAGATGTAAACCATGACCGTGACTTCGTCTTTTCCGTTTCCCTTGATCGACGTATACCGCGAGCGTGCCTTATTCGATACCGTAGTATCCACGGTCTCGTATGACGTGGACGCCGTAACGGCAGTCGGCGCGCTGCTGTCCGCCGCATCGTATTCGCCGCTCAAAAACTGCGACAGAAGCGAGGACATATCGCCGCTGTCCGTACCGGTCGACGTACCGGAATCGGTATTGCCGCCGAGCAGGCTTCCGATGTCGAGTCCGCTGCTGCCCGTATCGGTCGTATCCGCAACGTCCGAAAGCATGGTGATCGGCGAACATCCTCTGCACAGACAGCTGCGCACAAAGATCAGCGCAAGCACGATCACCGCAACGATCAGGAGAATGCGGATCAGCTTGCCGCCGCCTGCCGCGCGGCCGGCGTTCTGCGTATTCTGTTGATTGAACACGTTTGTCGTGTTCTGCTGTGTGTTCGTATTCTGCTGCGCGGACTGCGGGTTCGTAAACACGCTGCCCTGCTGTGCCGTGCTTCCCTGACTGCCCGGTTTTTGCGCGGAATACTGGTTCCGTCTGCCTTGATATCCGTCTTTCTTTCCGACCGGACCGTTCGTCTGAACAGGCGTTTCACTGCGTCTCTTCACCGTGCCGGTTCCGGAAACGATGCGTTTTTTTCTTCCGTTGGAATCCGAAGAACTGTTCATTTGCTGTTTCCTCCCGTTGGATTGTTTCCATTATATCAAATTTGAACGGAAAGAAAAGAGTTTTTTTGATTTCGCCGCATACGAACAAAAAGATACCCTCCCGGTTATGGGAGGGTATCTTTGATTCCGAATGCTCAGAATGCTTTATCGATGATGAAGTGATCCTTTTCGGGATGCTTCTCGTCGTATTCCGTCACATTGGTGAACGGATTGACCGTATCGACCTTGATGGTCTGATCCTTGCTGTTGAAGGACAGGATCCGTACGAAGCCGAGACCGTTCTCTTCATCCGCAGTGTAGTTGTACATCAGCGCGGTGACCTTGCGTTCGCCGTAGGTCTTCTCCCACGTTGCCGTGCCTTCCGCGTTGCCGCAGAGGACGAGACGTACGTTGCGGTTGTTCTTCACGATGTTCTCTTCGATCAGCTTACCGAACTCGGTGAGCTCGCCGTTTGCATCGATGAAGTCGTTGACCAGCAGCAGGACGAAGTAATCATCATGCGCGTAGATCGCCGTGTTGAGGAACTTCAGCCATGCATCCTGGCGTTCCTTCTCCTCGTCCGTTTCAGCGATCTTCTGATAGCCGATACCGACCAGCAGCACGGGCTGCTCTCTGAGCGTCTGATACCAGATCGCTTCGTCGCCGTCAGCCTTCGTGACCGTCTTGAACGTGCGCGTGCCGTTGTTGAGCTTCGCCTCGAGGTATGCCTCGTAGTTCATCTCATTGCCGTTGACGTCCTTCGTACCAGCTACGCTGTAGAACGGGAACTGCGGGTTCATCGCCTTGAACTGCATGAGTTCATCCTTCATCAGCATCCACGAGTCGGTGTCGTTGTACGTTTCGACCATGTTGCCGGAATCGAGCATTGCGATGGCGCCGAGCTTTCTCGCATTCTCGGCGACGTACTTCGCGATCGCCTTGAACGCATCCGTCCGCTTGCCTTCGCCCGCAACCAGCGTATCCGAGAGCCATACCAGCGAGAAGTCGCCGAGACGCTTCTCCGGAATCTTCGTGATCGTCAGCGTGCCGTCCACAAACACGACAATGTAGTTGCCCTGTTCTTCTTCGCCCGCCGGCGTGATCGCGTAGCTGCCGAGTTCTTCGCCCTCTACACGGCTCAACGTGTAGTCGATAACGCTCTCATCGTCGCCGTTTGCAAGACCGTCGATCTTCGCGGTGAACGTCGGATCGTCCTCGCCTTCATGCTTCGTGAAGCTGTCGGCGGTGACGGTGACAGTCGCCGGAGTGATTTCGAGCGTGCCGTCAACGAACTTGATATTGTAGTTGTTGACGTCGAATGCCGACTTCGTAGCACGCATCGTCTGATCAAAGATCGCCGCACCGCGTGCTCTCATGATGTTCTTCGCCGCGAGCTTGCCGTAGATCGTGTACGTTCCGACATCCTCGCCTGCGTCACGATACATCGTGATCGCGCTCGCCGGGATCGTCTCACCTTCGACAAGGCCGTTCGCCGTGAAGGTGAATGCCGGATCCGCTTCACCGTAGACCTTCGTCTTGTCGTCGACCGTGATCGTCAGATCCTTCGGTGTGACGGTCAGCGTGTAGCCATCCTTCACAACATCCACATATGCCGGATGCGTTGCCTTGATCGAGAACGGCGTTGTTCCGACTGCCGTGCGGCTCGGTGCCGTGGTGCTCCAGGTTGCGCCGCCGTCCGTGCTGTACCACACAGTCGAACCGGTCTTTGCTGCTGTTGCACTTACGGTGTGTGCCTTGCCGTCGTACACGACCGTGACATCCTCGGAATTGACATCGTTGTCCTTGCCCGGCTGAACCGGTTCGGGATCTTCGCCCGGATCGACCGGTACGTCGGGTTTGTCCGGATCGGGGCTCGTGCCCGTTGCGGTTGCAACGTTCACAACTTCATCACCCGCAATGACGTCTTCCTCAGTGACCACATACTCTGCGGTGAACTCCTCGCTTGCACCCGGTGCCAGGGACTTGATCGTCCACTTGTCGCCGGTCAGTTCGTCGGTGACCGTGATGTCTGTGACAGTCAGGTTACCGTCGTTCGTTACCGTGATCTTGTAGGTGATCGTCTCGCCGACCGTGTAGCCGCCTTCCGGCGTCTCGCTCGTCGTCTCCTTCGTGATCGTGATGTGACCTTCCGGTTCCTCGGTCGGTTCGGGATCTTTACCCGGATCAACCGGTACGTCGGGTTTGTCCGGATCGGGGCTCGTGCCCGTCCCGGTTGCTACGTTCACAACTTCCCCCGCCAGGATGTCCGCTTCGGTGACAACATAGCTGGTCTCGAACTCCTTGCTCTCGCCCGGCTTCAGGGACGCGATCTCCCATTCGTCGCCGGTCAGTTCGTCGGTAACCTTGATGTCTGTGATCGTCAGGTTGCCGTCGTTCGTTACCGTGATCTTGTAGGTGATCGTCTCACCCAGCGCGTACT
>ODAI012259176.1_pt1 | contig 17669 bp, 18 predicted proteins | sample 1539321 | NCBI WGS metagenome assembly ODAI01 (sample SAMN02144231, study PRJEB22623) | gut metagenome | biome: sheep rumen | host: Ovis aries | place: New Zealand | reverse complement strand
GCTTTGGTATAAAAGACACATTTCCAATCTTTCATCTCCCGTATATGATATATTCCTTGTGGCAAGAGCTCCCCATTTATATCATAAATAAAACCGTCGAAATCCGACATGTAACTTGCCCAATAATCATATACGACATCTCCGTTCCATGTTCCCATAAAAACAGTTATTCCACCCTTATAATCTCTCATGACTAAATCTCCAAGGGTACCCTTAAATGAAGAAATATCAATAGGATTATAGGGAACTTTAGTCTGTAGGGGCGAATACATCACCATGGTCACATCATCATTGTCGTCATGGCATCCCGAAAGGGCCAAGGTCGATAGGATCAATACTAATGTTGCTGGCATCAGCAGCAGGGCCTCTACGATTTTCTTTCTCATATGCGTTCCTTCCTTTTATCATGGTTAGATAAAAATGTGCTCTTTTAATAAGTAATACTGAATAAAGGCTGAAATGTAACTGGAATTTAAATTATTTAACCTAAAACACGCCTAAAAACACAAAGCAATTGCCCTGTCAGCCATGGATTTCACCTGATAAAAAGAATAAAGGAGCTACTAAAAATGGTGTCGCCTCGTGCAAACAATTTACAAAAAATTGCACGAGGCGACACCAACGTATTTGATCCCTGAGCAAAATCAGAAGAAGGTCATGAGAGTTTGGTTCTCACTTTGTCCGGGTAAGTTTAAAGCTGGTTTTCTTGTCAAACTTGCCATAAACATACTTTCCGTCGTTGCTGATAGTGAGCGTGTCTTTATCTTTGCCGTCGCTACAGATAATCATATTGCCTTTCTGCACATAAGTGCCTTTTTCAGAAGAGGGAGCAACGGCCAGTGCCGCCTTCATGGCCTTGCGCTTAATCCAGCTCACTCCGGCCATCTTCAAGACATCGTCACTAACACTCACATCAGCCTTTAACACCATGTTTGTGGCGTCCTTGAACTCAATAGTAATGGCGGTCTTCATGCCCTTATGAATGGCTTCCATCATTTTGCGGGCTTTCTCCAACTCTGTATCTATCTTAGCCAGCTCTGCAGCAGTGAGTTTCCTGCCTTTTTCTTTCTCCATCTTGGCAACCGCCTTGGCTTTGGCTTCTGTCATTTTCTTTTCAGCATCTTTCACCTCCTTGCCTATTTCGGCGGCCAAGATGTTGGGATTATGATACACACGGCCTGCAAGACTTGTCTGGGCCTTTACTGACACGATGCCGCAAAGCAGCATAATGACGAACAATGCGTTTCTCAGGTTTTCCATAATCGCAACTTTTAAAAATGCCTTATTTCTCATTTCTTCAACCATTATCCTCGGCCTCCTCGCGCGCCTTACGCTCCTCGTCGAGCAACTGGAAGTCTTTCTTGCGCAGCACGAAGCTGTTACTGAGATACTTCTCGCGCACAATCTTATTGGCAGCCAGTTCCTCAGGCTTTCCCTGGAACAGAATTTTTCCCTCAAACAACAGATAGGCACGGTCGGTGATGGTGAGTGTCTCCTGCACGTTGTGGTCGGTGATGAGGATACCTATGTTGCGGTATTTCAGCCGCCAGACAATGTGTTGAATGTCCTCAACAGCAATGGGGTCGACGCCGGCGAATGGTTCGTCGAGCATGATGAACTTCGGCTCGATGGCCAGACAGCGCGCTATCTCTGTACGGCGGCGCTCACCTCCCGACAACTGGTCACCCTTATTCTTGCGGACTTTGCCCAGACGGAACTCGGCAATCAGGCTCTCGAGTTTCTGCAATTGATAGTCGCGGGGCTTGCCTGTCATCTCGAGCACGGCCATGATATTGTCCTCTACACTCAGTTTGCGGAACACCGAGGCCTCCTGCGGCAGATAGCCAATACCGGCACGGGCACGTTTGTAGACGGGATAGCCAGTGATATCTTTGTCGTCGAGATAGATATGGCCGCCATTGGGCACAATCAGACCGGTGGTCATATAGAACGAGGTGGTCTTACCAGCTCCGTTAGGTCCCAGCAGGCCTACAATCTCACCTTGCCGAACTTTGATCGACACATCGTTGACAACGGTTCGCTTGCCATAGCGTTTGATCAGTCCCTCGGTGCGAAGCACCATCGAGGGTTCTTCATCAGCCACGGGATTCTCTGCCTCAGCAGCATCCTCGGGCTCGCCGGCAACGATAGCCTCAGCCGCATCAGACTCTCTTTCGAGCACCTCTTCGGGTTCTGCTGCAGCTTTAGGCATCACTTCCGGCTCCTCCTGCACGGGTAAATCAAAGTTTTGAAGTTCGTCCATAATAGAATATTTGCGTGCAAAATTACTAAAAATGTCGGTAAATACGTTGATAAAATGAAAAACTCTTGCAGATATTGCAGTTTTTAATTGATTTTTGGTTACTTTTGCAAAGGGAACGGAGAGTTTAGACAATCCTCCCACCCACCCCATTCACTTCGCAAAAAGAAACAAACGATGCTATTACAGAAGTCTTTAGAGTCTTTAGGCAAATATGTCATGCTGATGGGGCGCACCTTCTCGCGTCCCGAACGGTTCCGCATGTTCTGGAAGCAATATGTGAAAGAGATGTCGGCACTGGGCATCGACTCCATCGGCATTGTACTGCTGATTTCGTTTTTCATCGGTGCCGTCATCTGCATTCAGATGAAGGTGAACATCGAGAGTCCGTGGATGCCTCGCTGGGTGGCAGGCTACACCACGCGTGAGATTATGCTGCTGGAGTTCTCCAGCTCTATCATGTGTCTAATTCTGGCTGGTAAGGTAGGTTCAAACATCGCCTCGGAACTGGGCACCATGCGTGTCACCCAACAGATTGACGCACTGGAGATTATGGGAGTCAACTCGGCCTCTTACCTCATCCTTCCGAAGATATTGGGCCTTATCACCATCATGCCGCTGTTGGTAGTCTTCTCTTCGGCTTCAGGCATTCTGGGCGCTTATGGCACGGCTTACATCGGGCACATCCTCTCGCCCGACCATCTGACGCTGGGTTTGCAGCATGCCTTCAACCCCTGGTTCATGTACATGAGCATCATCAAGAGCCTTTTCTTTGCCTTCATCATCGCCAGTGTCTCGTCGTTTTTCGGCTATACCGTAGAGGGCGGCTCGGTGGAAGTGGGTAAGGCCAGCACTACCGCAGTGGTAAACAGCAGCGTGCTCATCCTTTTCTCAGATGTTTTCCTCACGCAGTTGTTATCATGATTGAAGCAGTAAACAGTTTTTCCACCTGTAGAGCAAAGCTCACCAACGCCTAATAAGTCATAGAAAATGATAGAAGTAAAACACCTCTATAAATCGTTTGAAGACAAAGATGTGCTGATTGACATCAATGCCGTCTTCGAAAACGGAAAGACGAACCTGATTATCGGACAGAGCGGATCGGGAAAGACCGTACTGATGAAAAACCTGGTGGGACTGTTGGAGCCGACCAGCGGACAAGTGTTGTACGACGGGCGCGACTTTGTAGCCATGAGCAAACGCGAGAAGGTACAGCTGCGCCGCGAGATGGGCATGATTTTCCAGAGCGCAGCCCTCTTCGACTCGCTGTCAGTACTAGAGAATGTGATGTTTCCGCTCGACATGTTCTCCTCGATGAACTACCGCGAGCGCGTGAAACGGGCACAGACCTGCCTCGACCGTGTCAACCTCATTGAGGCACAAGAGAAGTATCCGGGCGAACTGTCGGGCGGTATGCAGAAACGCGTGGCCATTGCCCGCGCCATCGCGCTGAATCCCCAATACCTGTTCTGCGATGAGCCGAACTCCGGCCTCGACCCCAAGACATCGCTTGTCATCGACGACTTGCTGCACAGCATCACCCAGGAATACGGCATCACGACCATCATCAATACCCACGACATGAACTCAGTGATGGGCATTGGCGAGAATGTCATCTTTATTTACGAAGGCAAAAAGGAATGGCAGGGCGTCAGCAGCGACATCATGGGAACCAGCAACAAACGGCTTTCCGACTTTATCTTCGCCAGCGACCTGCTTAAAGAAATGCGCACGGTGGTGAACGAGCAAGCCGAACATGCCGATCACACCACCAAATGAACGCCTAACGGTCGTACAGATAGAACATACGCTCCATCATCTGCCACTTTTCGTCTGATGTGGCGGAGGCATCACACTGCTGGAACTGAGCCACAAACGCCTCCCACTCAGCCTGTCGCGGCAGCGAGGCCAAACGGTTCATCGCCTCGTCCCAGTTGAAATCGAGCGGAGTCTCGACTATCATCACAAGTCTGTTGTCCTTGATATAAATCTCCATCTCGAGTATTCCCACTTGACGAATGCCATCGAGTATTTCCTGCCAAGCCTCATCCTTGCTGTGAGCCTGTCGATAACGGACTATTAAGGCTGGTTCGTCTTTCAGTTCCATGGTCTGACAATAGCGCTTCACGGGCTGTCCGTATTGGCGCACTTGATATCCTTCTGTCATTTCTTCACTAATTTAAGATGTGAGCGATATCCATAAATACCAATGATAACAAAGCAGATGAGCGGCAGCACAAACGACACATTCACGGCCGGATGGCCCAGAATGGTCTGCTGGTCGATAATCATGCCCTGCAATGGCGGCATCAATGCGCCACCGACAATGGCCATGACGAGGAATGCCGCGCCAAGAGTCGTGTCACGACTGTCGACACCCTCGAGTGCTATACCGTAGATGGTGGGGAACATCAACGACATGAAAAAACTGATACCTATCAAGCAGTAAAGTCCTGCCATTCCTACTATCGTGATGGCTCCCAGCGCACAAAGCCCGGCACCGACTGCAAAAATGGACAGCAAGACACGCGTATTCACGTATTTCATGAGGAAGGTAGAGATGAAACGGCTCGTCAGGAACAGTGCCATCGCGATGATATTGTAGTTCTGCGCGGTAGCCTTGTTGATGCCCAGATTGTCGGCATATTGGATAATAAACGTCCATGTCATGATCTGTGCGGCCACATAGAACATCTGAGAGAGCACTCCCTCGCGATAGATGGTGTTGTGCCACAGGTTCGAGAGTGTCTGTCTGACGGTGTGGGTCTTACCAACATCCTTCAGTTCCTCCCCTTGCGTCTTTGGCATTTTGGTCAGAGCGATGATGACAAACACACAAAGCACAACCAATCCGATAGCCACATACGGGTTACGAATGACTGCCAGGTCGTGCAAACGGATATCGGCCTTCTCGGCTTCCGACAGCAAGGGGAAGATAATCTTACCCATCTCATCGCGCTTGTCGCTGATGAGTTGCGGCAGGACGATGAGCGATGCCACACTCATTCCGCACAACGACCCCATGGGATTGAACGCCTGGGCAAGGTTTAGACGGCGGGTAGACGTCTCCTTGGCACCCAACGAGAGGATGAACGGATTGGCTGTCGTTTCCAGGAAAGCCAGTCCGAAAGTCAGGATATAGAGCGACAGACAGAAGAACGTAAACTCCTGATAGGCAGCCGCGGGAATGAAGAGAAAGGCGCCGATGGCATACAGTGCCAGTCCCAACAGTATTCCTTTCTTATAAGAATACTTTCGTATGAACAAGGCTGCCGGTATGGCCATCGTCGCATAGCCTCCATAGAAGGCGAACTGCACCATCGAGGCCTTTGCGGCAGACAGTTCCATCAGCGTCTGGAAGGCCGCCACCATCGGGTTGGTGATGTCGTTGGCAAAGCCCCAGAGCGCGAACAACGAGGTAATCAGTATAAACGTAAACAGGTATTTACGCTCAACAAGTGGTTTCTTTTCCATAGATACTCATTTGTTAGATTATTTTCTCGGCCAAAAAAGCCCTATATCTACTTGTAAATAGGCCCGAAATTCTGACAAGCACGATAGTCGGCACCCTCCTTGTCCATGCCGAATGCGTTCCATGCCGCAGGTCTGAAGATATTTTGATCGGCAATATTATGCATGCAAACAGGGATGCGCAGAATCGAACAAAGCGTGATGACGTCGGCTCCGATATGGCCGTAAGCAATGGCACCATGATTGGCACCCCAGCAGTTCATGACGCTGTAAACATCCTTGAAACAGTCCTTTGTAGCATCCAGACGGGGCACAAACCACGTGGTAGGCCATGTGGGATCAGTACGCTTGTCGAGAATATCATTGGTCTCAGAATCAAGTTCCACAGTCCACCCTTCTGCTAGCTGCAGCACAGGACCGAGTCCCTGAACCATATTCATGCGCATCATGGTCATCGGCATGCCGCCTTTGCTCAAGAAGTGTGAGGAATAACCGCCTCCACGGAAGTAGTCACGATCGGCAGGCATCCAGTTGGTAGCCTTCAGACAGGCCTCCATATCGGCATCCGTCATGTTCCAGTGCTCCTTCATCGTAGGTTTGCCCTCAGCATCGGTCATCGCACCTGTGGCGTCAAGCGTGGTAGCACCAGAATTGATAAGATGGATAAAGCCACCGGCAGCAAGGCCTTCAGGACGCTTTCCTGCCACACGCTCCACAGCCTCCGGGCTCCAATAGGTACGGATATCGGAGAACATGACGCCTCTATTAGTGAGCAGATGGCCAAAGAGCATGGACATACCGTTAAGGAAATCGTTCTCTGTAGCAAGCACATCAGCCTCACGGGGACCGTTCCAATCGAAAGAAGTACAGAGCATTGACTCCGGGAAGTCGAAGTTTGGCTTATAGTCTGTCCACTGGCGCTGCCCCTGAACACCGCCAAAGATAGCATTATGTCCAAGCGCTTCTTCCTTGTAACCCATCTCCAGGAGTTTGGGGTTGCCGTGCATCAAATCGCGAATAATCATCATCGTTTTCACAGTGAACTCCCAATCCGCATCTTTCTCCTCGCGGTTCTTGCCTTTACCCTTACCGTTGAAGGTCGTCATCTGAGTACCTGGGAAGAGAGAACGGTCCTCATTGTAGTCGTAACCTTCCTGTGGCTTGCAGTATTTCTCTACCCAATCCATGGCCTTCTTGAACTCTTCCGGGTCGAAGATGTTGAAATCGACACGACGCAGGATCTCCACTAATGAGACATATTCCGTACGCATACCAAGATACTGCTGCAAGAAATCGGCATTGACTATAGAACCGGCGATACCCATACAGGTGTTGCCTATCGAGAGGTAGCTTTTACCTTTCATCGTGGCTACCGCCTGAGCAGCACGTGCAAAACGCAATATTTTCTCAGCCACATCGGCAGGAATCGTGTTGTCTGTCAAGTCCTGCACGTCATGCCCGTAGATTCCGAATGCAGGCAATCCCTTCTGTGCATGTGCGGCCAACACAGCTGCAAGATAGACAGCTCCAGGACGCTCGGTACCGTTGAATCCCCAAACAGCCTTCGGGTAATAGGGATTCATGTCCATGGTCTCAGACCCATAACACCAACATGAAGTAACTGTGATGGTAGCACCCACGCCCTCGCGCTCGAACTTCTCGGCACATGCGGCACTCTCAGCCACACGTCCTATCGTGCTATCTGCGATGACACATTCAACTGGAGAACCGTCACCATTGCGCAGATTACTACTGATGAGGTTGGCCACTGCTTGTGCCAGGCACATGGTTTTCTCTTCAAGGCTTTCGCGTACACCGCCCTGACGACCGTCGATTGTCGGCCGGATGCCAATTTTCGGATAAGTTGTTTTCATATGGTTACTCTTTATGATTATGTAGGTTGTCCTAAGTCAAGCTAAAAGTTTACTAAGATTCTGAACACTTTTCCCGGCCGTGCAGCCCATTTTTCCATCGCAGCGGGAGCCTGCTCTGGTGTTACTACATCACTGATGAGCTGGTCCACCGGACAGGTATGACGCTCCAGATAATGGATAACGGCACGGAAATCAGACGGCTGGGCATTTCTGGAGCCACGGATATCGAGCTCTTTCTGCACGAAAAACTTCGTCTGAAACGATACTTCCGTCTTCGCATAGCCAATACAAATCACGCGACCGGTGAAGGCTACCTCGTCGACAGCCATCTGATAGGTCTCAGCACTACCTACAGCCTCGATTACCACGTCGGGACCGAAGCCGGCTGTCATCTCCAAAACACGCGCATGCACATTGTCATTCAGTGTGTTAATCACGTAACTGGCTCCCATCTGCCTGGCCAACTGCAGCTTGTCGTCGTCGATATCGGCGGCAATAACTGTCGCACCACGCTGTGCCGCACGCACGATAGCGCCCATTCCCACCATACCGCAGCCAATAACCATCACCACATCAATATCGGTCACCTGTGCCCGCGATACGGCATGGAAACCCACACTCATAGGTTCTATCAGCGCACACTCGCGCGTCGTGAGCAGACCTGCGGGTATCACCTTCTCCCATGGCAGGCATATGGTCTCTTTCATGGCGCCATTGCGCTGTACGCCTAATGTCTCGTTATGCTGGCAGGCATTCACACGCCCGTTTCTACACGACGCGCACTTCCCGCAATTGGTATAGGGATTGACTGTCACAACCATGCCTGGTTTCAGGCCTTCGGGCACATCCGAGCCCGTTTTCTCAACAACAGCACCCACCTCATGGCCTGGGATAACGGGCATCTTTACCATGGGATTCTTTCCTAAATACGTGCTCAAGTCTGACCCGCAGAAGCCAACATACTGCAAACGAATCTTCACTTCGCCTGCCTTGGGCTCCTGGTCTTCGACTTCCACAACCTTCATCTGCCTGACGGCAGTTATTTTTACTGCTTTCATATTTCTTTTTTATTCTGACATATTCTTGATATAAGGTAATTCGGGCAAGTTCTCAAAGCCATAGAAGCGGCGAGCATTCTCGCCCAGGAAAAGCCGTTTCTCTTGGTCGCTAAGCTCCTTTGTCTTAAGCACAAAGTCGTACGACATACGATAGGTAATAGCCGTAATGGTGCGCGGATAGTCACTGCCCCACATCAGTTTGTCGGCACCCACGGTATCTATTGCCTCACGAATCACTCTGATGGCACTCGGATAAGGATAGAACTCTTCGTTATAAAGCCAGGTGATACCGCCCGATTCCAACATGACATGCTCGTGCCGGGCCAGTAGTAACTGCTCTCTCCACCCTTCTACTGTGGGCATGCCAAAATGCCCAATGGCGATTCTCAGCTGCGGGCACTCGCTGATCACCTCTTCCATCTCATCGACCTGCAGGTCGCTGTCAGCCAACGTGACCGACAGTATCACATGATGCTGCTCCATATAACGGAACATACGCATCATCTCGGCACTGTTCAGCATAACACGCCCCTCGTCGGTCAGCAGCCGATGGCCAGGAATGGCGATACCCTTGAAACCCTGAGCAATAAGCGATACGGCCTGTTCGTAGAATCCGGAATGGAAATAATCACACATGCCACAAACAAAGAAACGGTCGGGATACTTCTGAGCCACCTCCATCAGGTAATCGTTCTGAATACCGTCGATGAACTCCTGCACCACGACAGCTGCTCCCACTTGGGCATAATTCATATTGGAAAGGAACACCTCGGCAGAATTCACACCGTCAATCATGAACGGAGGGAGCATCTGGCGCTCCTCGCCTAAAAACATGGAACGCCCGTTGGGCATCGGACTGATGCGGAGACCGTTCCACGTCGTGTCTTGTCGAAGCCATAAATGGCTGTGAGCATCTATTATATTCATTGGCGGAAAGGATTATGAGTTCTTCCATCTGACGCCCATCTGGTCGCCGATAATCTGATGGACCTCCATCACTAACTGCTCGTCGACAGGCTGATTGACATACTCAATGTTACGACGCACATTCTCGGGATTGGCACTGCTGAACAATGTGGTGGCGATGCGCGGATTCAGACTTGTGGAATACTGAATAGCCAGTTTGTCAATAGGATACCCTTTTTCACGGCAATAGATTGCAGCTTTGGCACACGCTTTCTTCAACTGTGCCGGGGCGGGATGCCAATCGGGCGTACCACGCTCTGAAAGGAGTCCCATCGAGAATGGAGAGGCGTTGATGACACCGATACCCCGTTGCTCGAAGAAATCGAGATAGTCGAGAAGTAGGTGGTCGTTCAGACAATAATGACAGAAGTTGAGCACACACTCAACCACATTCTCGTCGGAATGCTCAATGACCCACTTCAGATTCTCAGGCTGTAAATCCGTGATTCCCACATGACTGACAACATGTTCATCGCGAAGCTTGACCAATGCAGGCAGGGTCTCGTCGACAACTTGCTGAAGATTGGCAAACTCGATGTCATGAACAAGAATGATATCGATATGGTCAACATGCAAACGTTCCATGCTCTCGTATACACTCTTCGTCACACGAGCGGCCGAATAGTCCCATGTGTTCACACCGTCCTGACCATATCTGCCTACTTTTGTTGACAACACATAGCGGCTGCGATCTATCTGACAGAGTGCTTTCCCCAATACAGTTTCTGCCTTGTAGTGACCGTAATAGGGCGACACATCAATATAGTTAATTCCACCGTCGAGCGCAGTAAACACCGCCTCGATAGCGTCTTTCTCACTAATATGACGGAACACGCCACCCAATGAGGACGCACCAAATCCAAGATTGGACACCCGCAGGCCCGTCTTTCCTAATTCATTGTATACCATCGTGATTGTTTAGAATTCTTCTGCAAAGATATAAAAATATTGTTTCCATAATGCCAAAAAATACCGGCATTTCATATAACAATATCGACTTTTTCCAAATTTTTATTATATTTGCAGTCGGAAAGATAAAGATTATTGGGCCTATGAATTATTCGGTAGACGACCTCCATCTTTTTACACTCAACGTGGGACTGGCACGCCATTGTTCTGACTGGAACTGGAAGAACATTCGCAGCCCTTTTGCACGCCTCTACTACGTGACAGAAGGCAGAGCTAATATTATGTTGCCATCGGGAATGTACACCCTTAGGCCCGACTATTTATACCTTATTCCCGCCTTCACGACACACAGCTATTTCTGCGACTCACCCTTCTCTCATTATTATATTCATATCTATGAAGGTCTTCAAGCGTCAAGAAGTATTCTTGACAAGTGGATTTTTCCCGTGGAAGTAAAGGCAGAGCAACAAGACTTGGATCTGGTAAAGAGACTATGCGAAATGAATCCTTTCTTCCAGCTTTCCCATTCTGACCCAGACACTTACGATAATCATCAGACACTGGCAAACAACTTGCAAATTAACCAGAACCGTCCTTTTGCCGATAAGGTTGAGTCGCGCGGTATCATCTTCATCCTGCTCTCACGCTTCTTGAACAAAGCCATACCCAACAACCATGTCAAGGACAACCGAATACAGCAAATCATCACTTATATTCAGGACCATATCCATCAGAAAATAGAAGTGGGGCAGCTTTCAGACATGGCTTTTATGTCGAAAGACCATTTCATACGCATCTTCAAAAGAGAGACGGGAGATACGCCAACGGCATATATTATCAAAAGGAAAATGGAGAAAGCCGAAATGATGTTACTGACTACAAATATGCCCATCAAAAACATCTCCGACGCATTGGGATATACAGATTTCTCTTATTTCAACAAGACATTTAAAATGAACGTCGGCACGACACCCCAACAATACCGAAAGGTCAATCAGATTGTGTCTGCCGACGCTATGGGTTCGTCAACGAACGAGAACTATTTCATCAGCCACCGCCCTTGATTCTCTACCATCGGTACCACGGTCTCCTCGATGGTACTGTCGCCAAAGCAAATCACCAGGAACACGTTCGCCGAATGGCGCGCCGTATCGGCCGTGCAATTCACGATACGCACCTCTTTCATCCCATGATGCTCCTGCTGCATTTGGTCGGCAAACATCTTCATATTGGCCACCAGTTGCTCGCGATAGCTGGCTGGAATGCTGTCGGTATTTGCCTTGCGAGCAATAAACTCATCATACTTGCCATCCAACAGCAGGTCGTAGCACTCCTTGGCTGCCTGAGCAGCTATCTTCTCTGGATGCTCACGCGAACAAGCGGACCACAATGCTGCCAGCAACAGAACAATCAGTAACTTCCTCATCACTTCTGGCGAATAAAGATATGGATAGGCGAGCCTGTCAGCTCCCAGTTCTCACGAATCTTGTTCTCCAGGAACCGCTTGTATGGCTCTTTCACATACTGCGGGAGGTTGGCATAGAACACAAATGAGGGTATCTGGGTATTGGGAAGCTGCGACACATACTTAATCTTGATATACTTACCCTTGGTTGAGGGGGGTGGATAGGCCTCTATCAGCGGGAGCATCACCTCATTGAGTTTCGATGTGCCGATGCGCACTTTACGGTTGAGATATACTTGCTTGGCAGTCTCCAGCACTTTAAAAATGCGCTGTTTGGTCATGGCCGAGGCAAAAATAATGGGGAAATCGGTAAACGGAGCCATACGGTTGCGGATGGCATTCTGGAATGTATCGATAACCTTCTGCGACTTTTCCTCCACCAAGTCCCATTTGTTCACCACCACAACCAACGACTTGTTGTTTTTCTGAATCAACTGGAAGATGTTCATATCCTGCGCCTCAATGCCGCGTGTGGCATCAATCATCAGGATGCAAACATCGCTGTTCTCAATGGCACGGATGCTTCGCATCACACTATAGAACTCCAGGTCTTCGGTCACTTTGTTCTTGCGACGGATGCCGGCAGTGTCGACCAGATAGAAATCAAAACCGAACTTATCGTATCGCGTATAGATGCTGTCACGGGTTGTTCCGGCAATATCGGTCACTATATGGCGGTCCTCACCGATAAAGGCATTGACAAGGCTGCTCTTTCCAACATTCGGGCGGCCTACAACCGCAAAACGGGGGATGCCTTCCTCCAGTTCGTCGGCATTTCCTTCTGGCAACTTCGACAAGACCATATCCAACAAATCGCCAGTACCGCTGCCTGTTGCCGAACTGATGCAGACGGGCTCACCTAGTCCTAATTTGTAGAACTCGTATGAATCGTAAATCTGCACATTATTGTCTGCTTTGTTGGCCACCAGTATGACCGGCAGCTTCGAACGGCGCAAAATCGTGGCAACATCCTCGTCAAGGTCGGTCAGACCCGTTGTCACGTCCACCAGGAACAACACCAGATCGGCCTCCTCGGTAGCAATCAACACCTGTTTGCGAATCTCCTCCTCGAAGATATCATCAGAGTTAACCACCCATCCTCCGGTATCAACTACCGAGAATTCCCTGCCATTCCATTCTGATTTTCCGTACTGGCGGTCGCGGGTTGTTCCCGCCTCGTCGCTGACAATGGCGCGACGGGTCTTCGTCAGTCTGTTGAAAAGTGTGGATTTACCAACATTTGGACGCCCCACAATAGCTACTAAATTTGACATAGTGTAATGTTTTTAATTCCCCTCGCATACAGTTGAGGGTAAGAGTAAAATGAATTACTCAGGGTTATAACCGAAACTGTCGAGCTCGCGCTTCGAGCTGCGCCAGTCTTTATCTACTTTCACATAGGTTTCCAAGAAGATGCTCTTGTCGAAAAATTTCTCAAGTGCCTTGCGCGCCTCGGCCCCCACTTTCTTCAGAGCCACGCCCTGATGACCGATGATAATGCCTTTCTGGCTGTCGCGCTCTACATATATAATCGCCCGGATGTGGATGCTCTTGGCCGACTCCTTGAAACTCTCAACCTTGACCTCCACAGAATAGGGAATCTCTTTGTCGTAGTAGAGAAGTATCTTCTCGCGGATAATCTCACTGACAAAGAAACGGGCTGGCTTATCGGTAAGCTGGTCCTTGTCGAAATAGGCAGGGCTCTCAGGCAGCAGGTCCTTGATGCGCCTCAAGAGCATGTCAACGCCAAACTTGTTTTTCGCCGAAATCGGAAGAATCTCGGCATTGGGCAGCAGAAGATGCCACTTGTCGACAATCTCAACCAACCTGGCCTGGCTGGTCTGCTTAGGCTGCCGACCCTTATTTGCTTTATCGGTCTTACTTGCCGTTTCGGTCGTCTCCAGCTCGTCGATCTTATTGATTAACAGCAAGACAGGTATCTGCATCTTCTGCACTTTCTCCAGAAAATCCATATTCTTCTCAGGATTCTCCACCACATCAGTCACATAGAGAAGAACGTCAGCATCTTGCAATGCCGACTCTGAGAAGGCAAGCATCGACTCCTGCAACTTATAGTTAGGTTTCAGCACGCCCGGAGTATCAGAGAAAACAATCTGCATGTCATCGGTATTCACGATGCCCATGATGCGATGCCGAGTGGTCTGTGCCTTAAATGTAGCAATAGAGATGCGCTCACCGACCAATTGATTCATCAGTGTGCTCTTGCCTACATTCGGATTTCCGACAATATTAACAAATCCTGCCTTGTGCATGTCTTGATTTTTATTTAAACATCAGTAAAAAACAAAAGGAATTAGTAATTATGATTACAATGATGTCGATTAAAAACCTAGTAATCACAATTACTAATTCCAAATGATTCTCTATTCATTACTTGGCTCCGTCGTACGCCCACTTGATGTAAGAGGCGCCATGAACGAAACCAGCACCGAAAGCCGTGAGTATTAAGTTATCGCCTTTCTTCAACTTCAGCTCATTGTCCCAAAGAGCCAAAGGAATAGTGGCGGCACTGGTATTTCCGTAATGCTCAATATTGACCATTACCTTCTCCATCGGCAGTTCCAGGCGCTTGGCAATAGCCTCGATGATGCGCATGTTTGCCTGATGGGGAACAACCCACTGAATGTTATCTTTATTCAGACCGTTGCGCTCGGCTATCAACACACAGTCATCACTCATGTTGGTAACTGCATAGCGGAACACTGTGCGGCCCTCTTGATAAAGATAATGCAAACGATGGTCTACCGTGAAATGAGATGGCGGGCAAACAGAGCCACCTGCTTTCATATGAAGGAAAGGCAGGCCCTTGCCGTCAGTGCGAAGATAAGAATCCATCACACCAATATTCTGCTCGGTTGTTGCCTCTACAAGCACCGCTGCAGCGCCATCACCAAAAAGCGGACATGTGCTCCGGTCTTTGTAATCGACCATCGACGACATCTTGTCGGCACCAATCACAATGATTTTCTTATAGCGACCGCTCTGGATCATCGTTGAAGCCACGTCTAATGTGTAGAGGAAGCCGCAGCAGGCTGCCCAGAAATCGAAAGCGAAAGCATTCTTCAGTCCCAGCTTGCCCAAGACAATGGACGCAGTGGAAGGGAACTTGTAATCGGCCGATGAGGTAGTGACAATCAGTGCATCAATGGTATCGGGATCTACACCAGTCTTCTGAATCAGCTGTTTGGCAGCCTTGCGGGCCATATAGCTGGTACCAAGACCTTCTTCCGCCAGTATTCGGCGCTCCTTAATACCTACACGCGACATTATCCACTCATCATTGGTGTCTACCATCCGCGACAATTCCTCGTTATTGAGGACATAATCGGGTACGTAACCGCCAACACCAGTGATAATCGCGTTGATCTTCTCCATTATTCAGCAACTTCGTCAATAACAATGGCAATTTTGCCACGATAGTAACCGCAAGTAGGACATACGGTGTGATACACGTGATAGGCTCCACAGTTGGGGCATACTGCCAGTGTGGGAGCTACTGCCTTGTCATGAGTTCTGCGCTTCAGTGTACGAGTCTTTGACTGTCTTCTTTTAGGATGTGCCATAATTTTTAATTATTTAATTCTTAAATTTTTAAACTTTTCAGTTTTTCCCAGCGGGGATCTATTGCCTTGGTGGACTCCTCATCGCTGCTTCGGTCAGCTGAGTGCTCTTCCAGAGCTTGAATCATAGCAGGATTACACTTACCAGGTGCATGCACATGCTTGATGGGTATAGCCAAGGCTATAAATTCATAGATGAGCCATGCAGTGTCGAGCATTCCTTCGTTCTCGTCAACGGTCACGACATCATCGTCGTCTGAGTTTTCTTCTCCAAATCGGGCCACCAGACGGTTGTCTGTACTGATGGGGTGTTCCATGTCGTCAAGGCAGATGTCACAAGGTATCATGACCGTGCCTTCTGTATGGAATTCAAGTTCAAAATAGTCGCTCAACTTATTGACAGAAATGACAACATGCACGTTACCCTTCCTTACTTCTGGTGCTTCGATGTACTCAAAGTAAGAGTTGTCCAGATCGTACTCCAAGGTGGTCACACCGTCTTTCAGATCCTTCAAATCTATCTTTAATGTCTCAAGACTACGCATTTGGGTTGCAAAGGTACGAATATTTTCTGATAAATAATCAATTTATCTCATGTTTTTTGCTTTATTTGAGAATTACTAGCAGTAATTATGCACACAAACTCAGCTACTTGTGCAATTCCACACAGAAAGTAGTACCTTTGCCTACTTCAGAGCTCTTCACCCATATCTTTCCATGGTGGTATTCTTCTACAATTCTCTTCGCCAATGAAAGGCCAAGACCCCACCCTCGTTTCTTGGTGGTAAAACCGGGACGGAACACATTCGCAAGGTCTTTTTTCTTGATTCCCTTACCGGTGTCAGTCACTTCTATCATCACCTTCTGCTCTTTCTCTTCCATACGAAGTGTAATGCGTCCTTCACCTTCCATGGCATCGACAGCATTCTTACAGAGATTCTCTATCACCCACTCGAACAGCGAGGCATTCATTTTCACAATAATATCATGGTCGGGGAAATCTTTCACCATTTCCACTTTCGACGAAGTGCGCCGGTTCATGTAGTCGGTGACATGGTTCATCACTTCGGTCAGACTGGATGGAACAGGCTCGGGCAACGAGCCGATCTTCGAGAAGCGGTCGGCTATCAGTTGCAAACGCTTCACATCTTTATCCATCTCAGGAATGAGCTGGTCGTCAGGATAATTCTCTTTCAAGATCTCTGTCCAAGCCATCAAACTGGAGATGGGCGTTCCCAACTGATGTGCAGTCTCCTTAGACAAACCTACCCATACTTTATTCTGTTCGGCTTTCTTCGAGGTCAACAGGGCAAAAATAGCAACAACGACAAATATCAACACAACGCCCAACTGGACATAAGGCCACGACGACAACCGCTTGATCATCACCGACTCGTCGTAGCAAACATCAATAAAGTCATTTGACAAGGTGTCATCACCTAGAAAAATGCGAATATTCCTGCCAGCTTCTTTCCACCTTTTACCTTTCTCTGTGACTGCTTGGACACTGTCAGCAGCAGTTCGAGATTTCAGGCTGATATTACGGTAAGTCTGTACCTCGCCTTTCGAATCCATCACGATGACAGGAATCGTATGATTCTCATCTATCACCTTCAGCACCAGATTCAAATCAGTATGATCATCAGCACTGTTCAAGGAGCGCATCGCCTCTGCCCAAACTGCCATTTTGTTTTGCTCCTCCACCGACAAATCGTGTACAAGAAAATGAGACACGACCAAAGAGACAACAGCGATAATCACTGCTGCCAGCACCAAAATAATCTTAACTTGTCTGATCTGGTCTGTCCACTGCATAGCAATAATAAAACGGAAAAGTGCAAATAATATTGTATGCCAAACAGATTGGAACTAAAAAGACGACAATTGACACCTTGCAATCTTCACTTAAATAAAGCAAAGAGCTAGGGCAATTGCCGGGCACAGACACACAAAAAAGGAGCCCCGGCTCGTCATCGAACCAGGGCTCCCGCATAATAAAGAAGGCGGCTACCTACTCTCCCACATTGCATTGCAGTACCATCGGCGCAAGCGGGCTTAACTTCTCTGTTCGGAATGGGAAGAGGT
>ODAI012701165.1_pt1 | contig 17670 bp, 14 predicted proteins | sample 1539321 | NCBI WGS metagenome assembly ODAI01 (sample SAMN02144231, study PRJEB22623) | gut metagenome | biome: sheep rumen | host: Ovis aries | place: New Zealand | reverse complement strand
CGCGCGCTATGCGCCGTAAAGCGGAGTCTCGTTGATAGCCTTCTCATTGCCCAGCCTCTGGATGGTGCGCTGCGCCCATGGGCGGTAGAAGATGGTCTTCTCCAGCATCCGCAGGTACTTGCGCGCCACCTCGAGCTGGCCGTACATCTTGGTGGTCTCGGCGAGGCGGTTCCTTGTACGAGTGGCCTCGGTAGTGGTGGGCAGCGGGGCGCTCCGCCCGGGGGGGGAAGAAGTTGGTCTTCCCCAGCATCCGCAGGTCCTTGCGCGCCCCCTCGTACTGGCCGTTGATCAGGTTCGTCTCGGCGAGCCGCTTCATCACACGGGCGCTCTTGTTATAGTTGGGAATGGCCTCCATCGCCTCGAAGGCCATTCGCTGCGCCGTGTTCACCATCCCGAGGTGGAAGTAGATCTCGCCCATCAGCTGGGTGGTGGCGAAGTTGCGCTCAAACCCGGGCAGGAGCCCCTCGGCGCCGCGCTGATAGAAGTCGAAGGCCCGTTCGCCCAACTGGTTGGTCATGCCCAGAGCCAGATTCGTGGCACTCACGCTCATCGGCAAGTCGGGCGTCCGCCTCTCAGCCTTGGCGATAATGGCATTCCAGTCCTTCGCACGCACCAGGTAGTCATACTCTATCAGCTCATATTTCTTCTTGTCGAAGCCCACGTCAGCGAGGACTCCCAACAGCCCCACAGCCAAGGCCACTTCTACGGCATTCACCACTCGACTGGCCTTCGGAAGCAGCCGCACAACATTACTGATGATCCAAACGACTGCAGGAAGTACCATCAGCAGATAGGGCAAGGTAGCAGGAATACGATAGTAACTGACACCCAGCATCACCCGCTGCATCGGGAACGGCAGGTAATGAGCGCTCAGCAACATCAGTGCCAGCGCATAGACAACCGATACAGGCATCAGTACGACAGCGAGCAACAAGACCATCGGTCCCGTCAGCCAGTAGGCCAGCGGCACCACCACGAGCATGACGAAAAGACGCCGCAGCAGCATTCGACGCTCATAGCCCCATGCGAGGAAAACCTTTGCGAGGATGCAGACCATCAACATGTTCAAGGCCAGTGCCACCGTGTAGGTCAGCATCACGTTCTCGTCGCCCATCGCATACCACAGCATCATCACAGGGATAAAACTCAGGGCATAATGACTCTCCGAGCGCATCAGCCGCCAGGTGAGCCGCTGCACCAGCATGAACAGCAAGGAGATGACAGCTGCTCCAGCAGTCACGCTGTTATAGAACTGCACCAGGAATTCCGCAACGTAACGTGCAAAGCCGCCCGGCTCAGCCATCCGCTCCCAGAAGTAATCGCCGTCGAAGAGGAAGAGCTGCAACTGCTCCTGGTAAGACAGCACGGCGGGATAGCGGAATCTCCAGAACAGAAACACCGCAAGGGCGAAGGCCAGCGTCAGCCCGGCCTGCCAGTATTTACTCAGAAATCTCTTCATTGGTATCAGCGTCCATTGTTACGACCCTGCCATCGGGGAACTTTCGCTTATAAGTCAGCGGGAAAAGCCCTTTGAGGAAGTCGTGGAGCACGCCCTCCTTCATATTGTCAGCGAGCTTGCGCGAATAGCGCTTGTAAGCCAGGTGGAAGCTGTCGGCACGCTGCTGGATGAAGCTCGCCTGCACGCTGTCGCCTCTCATCTTCAGGTCGGCGATGTTCTTACGCATCTTGGCCAGCTGCAGGTTGTGGATCTCCGTCTGTACCTTCCACTTCTCCAAGGAATCGTTCTGCGGTGTCCCCACAGCATGGCTGATGGTGTCGATCGTAATCCGGATGGTACCAGGCTCTCCGACGACGATCAAAGGCTGGAGGCCAAAACGGTAATGATAGTCGAGCACGATTTTGTACATCTGCACGGAATCGGGTTCGAAGTGGAACTTGCCATTCGTTATTTCCATGGAGTCAACCGTCTCCATCGTGGCCGGCCCGGAGAACGGCACAAGGAAGATGCGCTTACCCTCATACTGCTCGCCATTGACCGTTCCCTCGATATGGCATTTCCCATCGTTCTGCTGACATGCAGATAAAAGTAAAAAGGGAAAAAGGTAAAAAGGTAAAACCTTCTTGCCCATGCTTTTTACTTGATACAATACTTCTCTAATCTTCATATTCTTTGCTTTTTTACATTTTTACCTTTTTACCTTTACACCCGCCCTGCGGTTTTCAAACACCTGCCTATATGCCTCATGGGCATCGAGCGCCACCTTCGTCTTCGTGAAGTCAGGACAGTTATAGGCATCCATCAGTTCACTGTAGTATTTGCGCGGATGGCGCTGGGGCAGAAGGAAAGGCTTCGACACCCGCCCCCGCTCGTCAATGCCGGCGAGATAGAGTTTGGTGTACATACCGTCCTCGCGCTTGGAAGAGAACACGAACCAGCGGCTGTTCTCGCTCCAGTTATGATAGCTTTCGCTTTGAGGCGTATTCAACTCCTTCAGTTCCCTGTGCTCTCCTGTCGTCAGATCCATCAGCCACAGGTCAGCGTCGTTCTGGCTCACTGGGAAATTCCCCCTGCTGCTGACGCAGTACATCAGCCAGCGGCCATCGTAGGAGGGACGCGCCAAGACGTAGCTCTTGTCCGTAGCAGGCCCGTTGAGCAGCGTGTCCACCACCTCGCCAAACCGTCCCTTCGCCCCATCGAAGGCTATGCGGCAGAGCGAGCACTTCACCTTCTCGTATTCCGCAGGCACGCGGCATGGCTTGGAAGAACTATAGTAAAGCCACTTGCCGTCGTGCGAGAAGGCCGGGAATATCTCCAAGTCGTCCGTCTGAAGCAGCGGCGAGAGGATGAGTTCGTTGGTACGGGCGTCGAGCACCTCTACATTGCTGAACTGGTGATAGACCTCGATACGCTGCCCTGTGCCTGTGAAGAAGCTCTGATGGACAGAGTTCACCGCCATGGCCAGGTAATCGCCTTCGGGATGCCAGTAGCTGTAGGAGCCTGCTGCCTTCGTGGAGTCCGTCTTGGTCTCCACCCACGTCTGATGCCCGTCCTTCTGGATCATCGTACCGCCTCCCTCGCCACGCATCTGTATGGTCAGGCGATTCGGATTAGTGCGGTTTGCGGTATGGCAATTGAAGCAACGGCCGGGCACGACGGTCTCCGTCAGAATGGCGTGTTCTTCAAAGTTGTGCAGGTTACGCTGGTAGATGCCTATATCGCCCCCCACTTCATAGCCGGGCTTGATACGTCGGTAGGTAAGTCCCCAGTCATCAAGAGGCGCATCACTCACGAAAATGTCGAAATCCTTATATTGCCGCCATTGCCCGTCTTTCTTCACACAGACGGTAACGGCTATCTTTCCGCCCCGGTTCTGGGCAGTCAGCTGGTGCCAGTCATCGACATCGAAGTCGGCCCACTCACCATCGGCATGCAACTCGCCTCCCTTGCTTCCCTTAGCTACGACATAGACGGCTTCGGCATGTTCATCCGCCGCGTTGAAATTCAGCGGGGCGATATCTACAGGAACAGTCACGCCAATATAGTCAGGGTAGATAGCCGGCCACTCGTCTACCTTTGTCACCTCCGCCGGGGCCTGAGAACAGGCCGCCAGCAGGCTCATACCTATCAGGATATATAGTAACTGCTTCATGGCCGCATCCTTTCTGACATCCTTTTCACATAAGCTGCATAAGGCGAGCCCTGTACATTCCCACGAGCCTGAATGCAGCGCATCACATCCTGATAGCCAAGCGGCATCTCACGATAGCCGCCGTACTGCCGGGCCAGCCCTAAGTACTGTTGGAATCCCTGCACGTTACCCTTCAGGAGCATCTGCCCCAAGAAGTAGTCGAGGGCCATCTTGTTATCCGTATTATTCATCAAGAGCAAGCCGAACATCTTGTCGATCTCCTCATAATTGTAGAGAAAGCTATCCTTATACCTCAGTTGGCGCAGCTTGCCGTAGACAGGATGCGCATTCACCTTCGCCTCATCCTTCACCAAGCTCTCCATCTCCTCGGCCCAGCCGCGATAGAAGAGGCTCTTCTTCAGAAGATCGAGCTGCTTCTTCGCCGTCAGGTAATGCCCGTTAACGATCATGCACTCTGCGATTCGCTTCGAGCAGCGCCCACTCTTCCTACCATTCAGGATTGACTCCTGCGTATCGAACATGTAGCGCTGGGCAGAGTTCACCATTCCAAGCCGCCAGAAAGTCTCTGCGGAGGGCAGCATCGAAGTCAGGTCACGCGTACGCGGCATGATCAGTGCATCGTCGCCGCTCTGATAGAAATCGAACATACGGTCAGCCAGCAGCCGCTTCTGCGAAAGAGCCAGGTTTACGCAGTTACACCAGAAAGGTGTGCGCACCTCGAACTTACCGGCGCGACTTACGATTTCATCCCACCGTTCATTTCTGACCAAATAGTCCTGACGGATGAGTTCATACATATCCCGATTGTAACCATTCAACTGAGGACTATGCAAAGGGATACGATAATAGTTCAGCCCCATGAATACCTGCTGGAGAGGCCACTGAGGCAGGAACCAAGCATAAGCCGCCAACTGCACAGCCAACATCCAACCAGATGTCCACAGATGTTTCCACCCAAACTGCAGCACACGGATCATCACATAAATCCAGATGGCTGGTCCTATTAACCAATAAGCCAAAGGAAGAGTCATCGCATCTGTCGCCGATAATGACTTCTTGATTCTGACGCAAGCCAATGCCAAGGACAGAACGACAGCTACAGGAAGTGACAACATGACATTGATATCGCCCATCAGCCACCAGAGCAAGACAACAGGCACAATGCTCACCGGCCACCACGATTTCGGGAGTAAACGCGCCGTCAGTCGCTGTAGCGCTACATAGAGTAAACTTAACAACAAGGCGCCCAGCCACTGCACATAATAGAATTGTACGATAAACTCTCCAAGCCAGTCAGCGAATCCGCCCGGCAAAGAAACACGTTCCACGAAATAATCCCACGTCCAAAGGAACAATTGGTACTGCTCCTGATACGACAGTGCATGGGGATAGGCAACAAACCAAAACAAGAACACGCCGACGCCAACCAGCATCGAGAGACACGCGCTACCGTATTTGGTCATCACCTTCTTCATAGACGCTGCAAAATTACCACAAAATTCTGAGTTTACAAAAGTTTTATCAAAATTCTTATTTGGAGTGAACCAATATTTCCTGCAGGACAATACCAGGGTCGAGCAGATAGATACGCAGGCGCTGATGGCCGTTGGCAGCAACTGGCACAGAACGCGAAGCATAGCCCCGAAGAAATTCATTGGCAAATGCCAGCAAGGCAAACATCAGCTCGAAAATCATCAAGCAGAGTTTCTTCATATCCATTATAGTTTTGATTACCCGTTGCAAAGATAATGCTTTCAAACAAGAAAACAACACTTAACTGAAGAAAATATTTCAACGCATACCGCCCCACAGTATCCAAAGAGCTGTAGGGCGGTATGATATAAGAAGAATGTGCGAATTACTTGGCCTTGAAATGCCAGAATGTAGCTTCACCCCAAGCACCCTGTGAACCACCGTCGGGATATACCAGACACATCTTTGAGCCGCTCAGGTAAACCATCTCGAATGTGGTAGGCATGTTACCACCTGAGTTGATCTCATACGGGAAGAGGATTGTGCCTGCGGTTGTATTCAGGTCGGCCACCTTCCAGTCGTTACCTGTAACTTCAACGATTTCGAATGTTCCGCTATTGATGACAGAGCCGTCGCCAGCATGACGGGTGATGATTCCGTCGGGAGTCAGCGTCATGAAGGCATCCATGCTCTCGTCACCGTGGGCATTTCCATCGTTGGTGTGGTTAAGCTGGCCCATGAATTCCTCTTCGCTGGTGACACCCCACCACTTACCGTTGCTCTCGAGACCAACAGAAGCACCAGTGCCAGGCTGGTAACCCATGTTACCCCATACGACACCGTCGGTAGCTCCGGTATCCCAGGTCCAGTCCTTACCCTTATCATCATAGCCGTAAGCCATACCCTTGATATCGCTGCTGCTGCAGAAGTGCCAGAACGAAGCCTCGCCCCATGCACCCTGGCTGCCGCCGTCAGGATAAACAAGCGTCATCTTGTCGGATGTCAGGTATGCAATCTCGTAGGTTCCAGGGATATTACCGCCAGAATTGATCTCATACGGCCAAAGGATGGAATTGGTTACGAGGTCGCCAACCTTCATCTCACCAGCAGGATTATAGTCCTTCACCTCATAGGTGCCAGAACGGATGACCGTACCCTTGGCATCGTATGCATTAATCAGACCGTCCTCAGTGAATTCCATATAGGCATCGAGGTCGCCGTCACCATGATTGGTGCCATCCTCTGTGTGCTGCAACTGTCCGTTGAACTCGTCAGTAGAGGTAACACCCCACCATTGGCCATTACCAGTAGTACCAACAGACTTACCGTCGCCAGGCTGATAGCCCATGTTTCCCCAAACTGCGCCAGTAATTGAGGGGTCCCACTTCCAAGTCTTCTTGCCGTAGTCGTTGGAGGCAATCAGACGGATCTCAGGCTTCAGCTCAGAAGCTACCTGGACAGTGAAATCCTTTGAGGCTACAGTCTCTTCGCCATTGGCATTGATATAGCGGAAGTAGACAGTCTGGTTGGGGTCAGAACCACGAGCGGGAACGAAGTTGAATACTCCGGCAGCCGAACCGCTGGTAAGCTTAAACTCCGATCCGTCGGCCTTCAAGTAGTAGATGTACACGCTCGATGCCTTGGGAACACTATACTTGATCCAGTTACCGTCGGACTGAGGTGTAGTGCAAGCCTGGTCGGAGTATTGCGAGAACTCAGCGCCATCGAGCAGATTGCTGGCGGTGAAGCTGTCAATGGCCATGTCCTTGCTGTCCTTGATAGGGTCACAGGCCGTAAGCATACCCAGCGCTACTGCGAACAATAATATTGATTTTTTCATATTGCTATTTCTTATTTCTTAATTATTAACCCTTAATTAATAAACAGGTGTACCAGACATGCTCCAGCCTGTACCGTCGTACCAACCCTTGTTCTGACTCAGAATCGAAGGATCGTTGATCAGGCTGATCTGTGCAGGAGGCTTCGGCAGGAATCCGTCGGTATCAGCATAGCGCTGTGCCCAGCTGCTGCCACCTACGCCCTGACCGTGATGCATGGTAGTCCATGTGCCAGTGTAGTTCACACGGCTACCGTCCTGGCGCTGCAGGGCAACGGCAGCCTCACAGCCAGTACCGCCATCCTTTCCAGAGTAACGGCGCAGGTCGTTGAAACGCAGACCCTCACCAGCGAGCTCCCAGCGGCGCTCATCCTTGATGTTCTGCCAAGAATAGGTAGTAGCAGGCAGTCCGGCACGGGCGCGAACCTTGTTCATCTGGTCTGCCGTACCTGTCAGCTCAGAGTGCATCAGCATCACGTCGGCCAGGCGGAGCAGTACCATGTCAGAGAAGTGGTCGCCCTGGAACGAGTTACCGTTGGTATTTGGCGCAGTGGTATTCTTGGTACGGAATACACCCCACCATGTGTAAGCAGTGTTATGATCAGACCAGGAAGACTCTGGACATGTGATTGACATCCACTTCTTGTTATAGTAACCAGCATCCTCAGAGCAAGAGGTCGTGAATACGAACTTCTCGCACTCTGCCTGAGCGTCGAGGATGGTTGCCTTCTTACGTGGGTCGGCATCGGGCCAGTCATCCCAGAGATTGGCGTTGATGGTTCCCTGGCCCCAGCCCTGTCCGAAAGGCAGTGTCTCGACATCGCCATTTGCATGTCCGGCACCATCGTCATCGCAGCGGAGACCTGTATACAGCTCAACCTGATTAACGAATCCCATACCGATGGTACCATTCCAAGAACCAGAGTTCATATACTGTACCTGAAACATCTGCTCTTCGTTTCCGTTGCCAGCCCAGAACTTACCCTGGTCAGCCAGGTCCTTTACGAATGCGTAGCCATTCTCACCAGAAGCAGTCAGCTCGTTAGAGTACTGCCAGAGCAGACGGAAATCCTCAACGAGGCTGTAGCCGCCATTGTTGATGGCATCCTCAAGGAAAGCAACCACCTGAGCCTTTGACAGAGATGCACCAGCACCTTCCTGCTGACCCTCGGCGAAGTCGAAGGATACATCAGCCAGATTTGCCGTTGCCAGCTCACCTGCCTTCTTGTAGAATCCCTCATAGAACATGTAGGCACGAGCCAGCATACCCTCGGCGGCACCCTTTGTGGCATGACCGTCTCCACGGGTAGTAGCACCATGGGTCATCAAATTGGCAGCACTGGTAAAGTCTGCCAGAATGTGCGGCATAATCACATCCTCTGCACTCAGCTGCGGACATGGGTCGGGAGCGGCGGCAGCCCAGTATGCAGGAATATCACCCCACCACTGTACACCCCAGAGGTAGAACAGGCCACGCATGAAGTAAGCCTCGCCCAGCATCTGGTTGCGGGCAGCCTCCTGGCCAGTCCAGTCAAAAGCATCAACAGCATAGATAATGGCACTGGCACGAGAGATACCTACGTAAGTATTCTTCCAGGCATTGTCATAGAGCGACTCCTTGTTGGTCATCAGGTGACCTACGGCATGCGACTCCACGTCACCGGTACCACCGGCACCATTGGCATCGTCAGACATGATGTAGTTCGTGAACCAGGGCGTCTCCAGCGGATTTGTACTCATCTGGTTCATCACGCCATACAGGGCAGCAAGCTCCTTGTTCAGGTCGTTAGCCGAAGCAGGGTAGTTGCTCGTGTTGGCTTCTGTATAGTTTGAGGAATCGAGGAAGTCCTCACAGGAGGTAAGTCCTACGGTGAAGAGGGCCGCGATTGCCATTGAATATATCTTTTTCATATTCTTCTATCCTTATTTATGTTATGAATTAGAACTTAATGCTTGCACCAACGATATAGGTACGTGCTGTTGGATAAAGACCTACATCGATACCACGTGCCCAAGAATCCTTACCACCAGAAGAACCGATCTCAGGATCGACGCCAGAGTACTTGGTGAAGGTGTGGAGGTTCTGAGCCTGTACATAGAGACGGAGCTGAGAGAACGGACCGCTCTTCCACAGCTTGGAGAAGTCGTAGCCCAAGGTGATGTTCTGAATACGGAAGTAGTCGGCATCCTCCATGTAGAGAGTAGAAACCCACTGGTCGTTGGTCGTACCTACGGCGAGACGAGGACGTGTGTTGCTGGTGCCCTCACCGTGCCAGCGGTCGAATACGTCGATAGTGTAGTTGTTGAACGGGTTAGCCAGCAGAGCTGTGCGGTAGCACTGCATAACCTGCATACCGAAAGCACCCGATCCTGTCACGCCAAAGTCGAGACCCTTCCACTCAAATCCGAGGCTGGCACCAAGGGTAACCTTCGGATGAGGATTACCAATCTCATGACGGTCCTCAGAGAGAGAAATCATACCGTCGCCATTGTAGTCATCCCAAATCAGGTCACCAGGCTGTGCGCCGGCGAGAACGGCCTTGCCACTGGCAATTGCCTGGTCAATCTGAGCCTGAGTCTGCCATACACCGCTGTAAGACATACCAGAGAAATAGCCGATAGGATGGCCTACCTCAACGCGAGATACCCATGACGAGTTCTCGAAGAGTGCCTTGTCCTGACCATTGATAAAGCCAGAGTTGTTTGCCAGACGGGTTACCTCGTTCTTGTTGGTAGCCAGGTTGACATTAGCATGATAGTTGAAGTCGGTACCGATCTGGTCGCGCCAGCTGAGTGCAACCTCAATACCGGTATTCTTCACATCACCTGCATTCACGTATGCAGGCTCCTCATAACCAAGTACTACGTTCATCGGAGCCTGAACCAGCCAGTCCTTCGTAGTCTTCTTATACCAGTCGAAGTTCAGACCGAGGCGCCCGTTGAAGAAGCGTGCATCGATACCGATGTTCAGCTGCTCAGAAGTCTCCCAAGTTACATCGGGGTTAGGTACGTTCTTGGCGTACGCACCAGTCGTGTAGACGTTGTCTGTCACAGTGCTGATCATGTCGCTTGAGAACTTGTAGCCATAGTCGGGATAGCCGCTGGGCGAGAAGCCGATGTTAGAGAGGTAGTAGAAGTTGCCGATGTTACAGTTACCATTCTGTCCCCAAGAAGCACGGAGTTTCAGGAAGCTCAGCCAAGAAGCAGTGCTCTGCATGAACTTCTCGTTAGAAATGTTCCAACCTGCCGATACAGAGGGGAAGTAGCCCCAGCGCTTTCCGCGTGCGAAGTTGTTAGAACCGTCGGCACGGATAATAGCTGTTACCATGTACTTCTCATCGAAGTTCCAGTTGGCACGTCCGAAGAAAGAGGCGATGCTACCCTGGCTCGGAGTGTCCCAACCGCCGGAAGAAGAATGGAATGCATAGTCGTAGTTGGCGATAGTGTTGTAGTTCCATCCCTTCAGCACGAGTGAGTTCAGGTTCTCTCCCGTAACGGTAGCACCGACGTTAAGACCTGTGCTCCAGTCGCTACGCTCTAATGACTGACCAACCAGCACGTCAATGCTGTGCTTGCCGAGCTGTGGCAGGGTGTAGGAAATCGTATTTTCAATGGTGAAGCTTGAACTCTGTGAGTTGTTCTGGCTTACAGTATAGTTTGCACTTGCACTTGTGAAGCTTGAAGAATAGGGATAGCCCACGTTGCGGTAGTTAGACGCACTGTAGCCTGTGTTGAACTGTCCGCGATAACGCAGGTTCTTGATTGGCTCTACAATCCAGTAGAAGGTAGCGCCTACACCGAAGTCGCGGTTCTTGTTCAAAGAACTAAAACCGCCGTTCAGGAAGTGGTTCAGCGGGTTGCCATAGATCATCGTACTATAGCCGGCACCGTTCTTGCTATAAGATGCCAGGTTGCCGTTGGCATCGTATGGCTCTACCAGCGGAGATGCAATGTAGGCAGCCTGCATAATGTTCCAGTAACCATTGCTTTCAGCCAGATCGTGGCTCTTATGGTACCAGTAGCTTACATTCTCACCGATGGTCAGCAAGTCATGCTCCTCACCGATGAGGTCCTTACCTCTCAGCACGACATGATCTGAGTTGATACGGCCACCATAACGATTGTATGAAGAGGCATTCTCGCCACCCATGATACCCTCGTTAGAGCTGTAGTTCAGCGACATGGAGAACTTAGAGCGGTCGGTACCACCGTTCAGTGTCACAGCGTGGCTGAACTGCAGGGCGTTCTTGTTCTCATAAGCCTTGAACCAGTCTGTGCCTCCCCAGCCGCTGTTAACGCGGTTCACGATGTCAGAAGGAACCAGTGTATTCCAGTCGGGTACATAGCCGTAAGTATTGAAGTAGGTCTCGTTGATCACCTGCTGATACTGCTTGGCATCCAGCATGGCGGGCACCTTGTAGGCGTTCGACCAGCCTACGAAGCCGTCGTACTGTATAGACATCTTGCCTTCCTTACCCTGCTTGGTGGTCACGAGGATCACACCGTTGGCAGCACGTGCACCGTAGATGGCAGCCGAGGCTGCGTCCTTCAGCACGTCGATCGACTCGATATCATTCGGGTTCAAACCATTCAGACCGTCGTCGGCAGTACCAGAGTTGATACCGTCGATAATCAGCAACGGTGAAGAGTTACCGATGGTACCGACACCACGGATGTTAACCTTGAATCCCTTGCCAGGCTGAGAAGAGCTCTGGGTGATGTTCACACCAGGAGTGCTGGCCTGCATGGCTGTCAGGGCGTTGGTCGTGTTCAGCTTGGCGATATCCTCACCCTTTACCTGAACAGTAGCACCGGTTACCAGCTTTTTCTTCTGGACACCGTAACCTACAACCACCACTTCCTCGAGCACAGCGTTGTCGTCCTTCATCGTGATCTGGAAGTTGTCCTGATTACCGACCTTGATTTCCTGAGTCTCGAATCCGATGAACGAGATGACAATCGTTGCACCTGGTTTCACCGAGAGAGAGAAGTTACCGTCGAAGTCGGTAACCGTACCATTCGTGGTACCCTTTTCCACTACGCTGGCTCCGATGACGGGACCCATAGCGTCGACTACAGTACCTGTAATCTTCTTGGTTGCCTGCTGAACCTCCTGGGGAGCTCCGGCGGCGTTGGCATTTGACGAGTAGCCGAGTCCCAACAGAGTCAGGGCACTCATCAGCAGCGCTGTCTTTCTAAATTTTCGATTCATACTTAAGTATTTACTATAGATTAAATTTGGTTTGTATTTATCTATTGATAGGGAAGTATAAAAAACTACCCAAGTCCACGTTCTTATTATATAAATAAGGTACGCGCGACTCTCTTGTTAGTTAAGATGAGTTGTTTTGGTTCATACGACTTGGTCTATTTAAGTTTTATATATAGTTATAGTTCTTTCCGAACACATTGATTCGTTTGCAAAGATAAAACATTTTTATGGAAAATAACAATTTTCTTTTGACAAATATTGATACTATTTTGCTAAAAGTTGTTTTTTGCCTAAAAAAATGCATAAAAAAGCAAAAAAAGCAGCATTTTAGTCAACAAAGAATTGCATTTCTCTGGCCATTTTGTAAATAAATGTAAATATTACACTTTTAACGAACGGAAAAAGATTTTGTTACTAGGCCAGAATATGTGTTAATTGATATACAAACAGAATCAGCAGCAATGCTATCAGTCAAAATACTGACATAGGCTTTTGTTGAGTAATACTCTGGAACCCTATTTTGATCATGATGCAGAGTGATGTGATGGGTGGTGGTCTGATTTGAATTTGCAATGATTGTATCAGAGATGAAAGCTAATTGTTGTACAGCTGTTGTATCATCAGTCACTCCCGTTTTTAATTGAAGATATAGATTAAGGTATTTACCTGACTTACTGAGCCACATACTCTCAAACTTAACAGGGTCTGTACGAAGTTCTTTATTTAACTCCGCCATCGTCTTGATGCGAGGACAAGGAACTTCACCAATCGAAACCAGTTCTGCCTTCTGACCTTCCACCTTATTATAATATAACATACAACGATAGAGGGTATCAGGTGTCTTGATCCATTTACCGGCATAGGGCTCAGACAAATCATACTCTTCTCCATCGTCTGTGCAGAAAGAGATAATCCGACGATCAGCATTCACCTTGGCCTCTACGAAATCGCCTCGCATCAAGGAATACTTTCCCTCGCCTTTCTCATAAGCATCCGTAGTACAAGAAAAGACGAGCGATGCTATAGCCAAGATATAGACCAGACGTTTCATAAGACAGCCAAATGATTTATCAGAGGATTGGCATACATGGTCAGCATCCGCTCACGAAGGAAGGACTCGTCTTTCTCTGGGAGTGTGATCTTTGCCAACTGCTTTTGCAGATAGTCTTCAAAGCGCTGTTTGTCAGTAGATGTATAATGATCAGCATAGTCTGTGCTCCCGTTCAACTCGTCGAGGGCGATATAGTTACATGGATAGATTTGGTAGTTACGATGGATTTCCTTGTCCATCCGTTCACCTAATGCCTTAAAGAAGTCTGTCTTAGGAAGATCCCCCAATTCGTCAATCCAGGTATTAATGGGGGCAGCAGGACGATAAACCACATGACCCTTATAACCGAAAATACCAATACGCATATTGTCGAGATCATCCTGACGGGACTTCTTGAAACCTGCTTGATCGCGCTTCTGCTGGAACTCCTGAGCCTTCAGATAATCACAAGGATCGTATTCATAGCTGATTGTCAGTGGTACAATATTCAGATCGCGCAATTTATCTACGAGTTTTGTAGCAGTCTCAGAAGCTCCCATCGCCATCATCTTCAATACAGCATCCTGGGTACGATCGTCTGAATCCTTGGCCCTACCCTCGCGCTGGGCTATCCAGATATTTTCTTTCTTTTCAGTGACAGCATAATGGATATAACGGCTCATCAGCTGACTGGAACGCAAAGTCTCCTTCGGTGTCAGACCACGACGCACCGTAAAAGCTTTGTTCATCCGAACCAGACGTTTAATCCATGGAAATATCAAGAGGTTATCGCCAATTCCGATTTCAACAGTGGTAGGGTATCCTGCCTCTACCAGCATGACATCAAGAAAAGCAGAATCGAGGACAATGTCACGATGGTTACTAACAAATGTGAAGCGGTCATCTGATTTAGAGATGACACTCGACAACATGTTGTCGTCGAAAGAGCATCCGTCAGTATGCTTTCGCATAATGAGTTTGACGATTGGTTTCATAAAACGTTTCTGGAAGCCCAGGGGTGTCCGTACCCCCAAGAAGGCTATACGCAACAAGCCATTACGCAACGACTTGGGTAGCCAGGGAACAAACCCCTTCAGTACCAAGGCAAACTGACGGTCACCCAACAACTCATTGAATGCCTGCTGCATCTCCTCTGGCTCATACGGCCGGATCTCATCAAACTCTTGTGGTACTTTCATTTACTTAAACTGATTTTCTACGATATCGGTCAACACATCTGTCATTGAGAGACCTGCAGCACGTACCTGCTGCGGAATGAAACTTGTGGCTGTCATACCTGGTGTGGTATTGACCTCAAGCATCGATATCTTACCCTCCTTAGAGACAATATAGTCAACACGGATGATGCCATTACAATGAAGAATGTCATAGATACTGGACGTTATCCGGCTTACTCTATCAGTTACATCCTGAGACAGACGAGCTGGGGTAATCTCTTGTACCTGACCATTATACTTGGCATCATAGTCAAAGAATTCATTTGAAGTCACCACCTCAGTAATCGGGAACACGACTGTTTTATCTTGTGTCTTATAAATACCCTGTGTGATTTCCGTTCCTTCAAGCAGAGCCTCAACCATAATCTCAGGACTTTCCATCATCGCCTTACGAATAGCAGGAGCCAGCTGGTCCTTATTCTTCACCTTAGACACGCCAAAAGAAGAGCCATCAGCAGCTGGCTTTACGAAACACGGCATGCCTATCCGTTCCTCAATCTCATCATCGGACACCAGCTCTTCGTAGCCTTTACGGATTAACATGGAATCAGCCACACTTACACCATATGCCCTCAGATAATTATTGAGAACAAACTTATCAAATGTCATGGCCTCAACCAATACGCCGCTAGTGGAATATGGCAATCCGATTAGGTCGAAATAGCCCTGAAGCAAGCCATTCTCACCTGGGGTTCCATGGATGGTGATATAGGCATAGTCGAAAAGATGGGCTTTTCCGTTCTCGATAAACGAGAAATCATTGCGATCTATTTTTGCTGTGGTACCATCTGGCAACTCCACATGCCAATCCTGCCCTTTGACATCCACGATATAAACATGATAACGTTCCTTATCGAAGAAAGAAAAAAGGCCTTGAGCCGAACGCAGCGACACGTCATGCTCTGAAGAATCGCCTCCACAAACAATTGCTATTGTTCTCTTTAAGTTTTTCATTGTTTTATCTTGCTTTAAATTTCTATTCTTTTACTTTTATATATTTCCTCCACTTATCTATCAACGCCTTCATATCATCAGGCCACTCTGATGTAAAATCCATCTGCAAGCCATAGATTGGATGTACAAATCCCAGCGTCTTTGCATGAAGTGCCTGACGGGGGCATAGCTTAAAACAATTCTGTATATATGCCTTATAGCTGGCAGTCCTCTCTCCTCTCAAGATTTCAGTGCCTCCATACCGCTCGTCACCAAACAGAGGATGTCCGATATGCTTCATGTGAGCTCTGATCTGATGAGTACGCCCAGTCTCAAGGATGCACTCCACCAATGTCGTATAGCCATAACGCTCCAATACCTTATAATGAGTGACCGCAGGCTTCCCTATCTCAGAATCAGGAGCAAAAACCTCCATCCGCAGCCGATCTTTCGGGTCGCGTCCGATATTACCTTCTATCCGCCCCTCGTCTTCTACAAAGTTTCCCCACACTAAAGCATTATAACTGCGATGTGTAGTCTTATTGAAGAATTGTTTTCCTAAAGATGTCTTGGCATCTGGAGTCTTCGCAACCACAAGCAGACCACTTGTATCTTTATCAATGCGATGAACTAATCCGACCTCGGGATCATTCGGATCATAAGACGCCAGATCTTTCAGATGCCAGGCGATGGCATTAACGAGAGTTCCATTGAAATTTCCGCATCCTGGGTGAACAACCATCCCTGCTGGTTTATTGATTACCATCACATACTCATCCTCATAGACTACTTCAAGAGGAATTTCCTCGGGTTTGATTGTCGTATCGTAATGCGGGCGGTCAAGCATCAGCGTGATGACATCTCCCGGCCGTACCTTATAATTACTCTTGACAGGCTTGTCGTTTACATGGATATAGCCTGCATCAGCAGCCTTCTGAATACGATTCCGACTTGAATGTGGTTGGTGTTCTGATAAGTATTTATCTATTCGGACAGACTCCTGACCTTTGTCCACCTCCATCCGGAAATGTTCGTACAACTGGCCGTCACCTTCCAATTCTTCAGAAGAATCGTCAGTCATCAATTCCAGGTCGTCTATCTCTTCCAGCAAGTCCATTACTCCACAACCTCTTCAAACTCATCGACATTTCCACCTTCCATCATCTGATATTCAGGTTCTATATAGTCTATATCATCCCCAACATCATACTGCCCATTACCAATCATCAGCGTCAATGGTGCCTCTACGGATACCAAGTCACCTGTCGAAACCCTGCGCCCTTTGCAGAGGATACCATAAACCCAGTCTTTCTCACCCATCACATACTGAGGTGGCAGGAGTTTAAAACCGATGGCCATCAACTTAGCTTCTGCCTCACGATAACTACTATTATCCACTACGTCGGGAATAGGGAAAGAAGGAGATGACGGAGAATTCACGGTAACATAAATCGTATGACCTTCTTTGACATACGTCCCTGAGCCTGGGTTCTGAGCCAGGATACAATCTGCAGGCAGACGCTTATTATAGCCCGAGTCAGAGACAATGATATTCAATTTCAGTTCCTCAATTAGCATACGGGCATCGTGATAGGATCTCCTTTCCAGGTTAGGCACCTGAATACCCTCCCCATGATGTGTATACCAAGACAGGCCATAGTGTACACCAAACATCAGGGCAATGACCACCAGCAACATAGCCAGCAGATTGCCAATCAGGAACTTACTGCAAAATTTACCAAAGAATTCCTTTGCTTTCATTCTCGATATCCTTATTTTGCGCACAAAGTTAGTGCAAATCGAGCGAAAAACCAAAACAAAGTCACAAAAAAAACAGAAAGAAGTAAAGATTCACCCCTACTTCTTCCTGTTTTAACCTTTTTTCCTCAGAAAACCAGATTTACTTTCCGTGATTCTCGTCAGAAACTGTTAACTTCTTGCGACCCTTTGCACGACGTGCAGCCAGAACGCGGCGGCCATTCTTGGTGGCCATTCTCTCACGGAAGCCGTGCTTGTTAGCGCGACGGCGATTGTGGGGCTGGAATGTTCTTTTCATTGCTTTTAACTATTTATTTTTGTTATTATTGTCACTTTTGGGCTGCAAAAGTACTCATTTCTTTTGAATTACGCAAGTTTTATGAGAAATTTAGTGCAAGTTTTTGCGTTTTTTACTAAAAAAGAAGTAACTTTGCACCCGAAAACGATACAAAAGTAACATTTTATAGGTTTATGATTAATTCACAAGACATTAAAAAAGGCACCGCCATTCGCATGGACGGTGGTATTTGGGTGTGCATCGATTTCCAGCACAGAAAGCCAGGTAAGGGTAACACAAT
>ODAI011839659.1_pt1 | contig 17672 bp, 14 predicted proteins | sample 1539321 | NCBI WGS metagenome assembly ODAI01 (sample SAMN02144231, study PRJEB22623) | gut metagenome | biome: sheep rumen | host: Ovis aries | place: New Zealand | reverse complement strand
AGGGATGTCATTGTCACGACGGAATACGTTAGCACGAGGGTTGTCCCATGAACGGAATACGGCTTCAATAGCAAGCTTTAACTGAGGTACAGGATCTGAAGGGAAGTCCTCACCAAGCTGCTTCTTGTACTCAGCCTTGAACTGCTCTGCAAGTTCTTTAAGGTCTGCTGCTGTAAGCTCTACGTCGAACTTAACACCCTTCTTTTCTTTCATCTCGTCGATAAGCTGCTCAAAATACTTCTTACCAACTTCCATAACTACATCTGAGAACATCTGAATGAAACGTCTATATGAATCATATACGAATCTCTCGAATGCAGGATCTGGATTACCTGCTATCATAGCTGCAACAACTTCATCATTTAAACCAAGGTTAAGGATTGTATCCATCATACCCGGCATAGATGCTCTAGCACCTGAACGAACTGAAACTAATAATGGGTTCTTGAGATCACCAAACTTCTTACCGTTGATCTCCTCCATCTTTGCTACACCTTCCATAGCCTGAGCCATGATTTCGTCATTAATCTTACGTCCATCCTCATAGTACTGTGTACATGCCTCAGTAGTGATTGTGAAGCCCTGTGGTACCGGAAGTCCTATACTTGTCATCTCTGCAAGGTTAGCACCTTTACCACCAAGAAGATTACGCATGGTCATGTCGCCTTCGCTAAACATATATACCCATTTGTTTGCCATTTGTTATCTACCTCCTAAGTATTCATTTTTTTCTTGCGACACAGAAAAAGGCACACTGCGTCACGCTGACATAAATTATATCATAAAGATAATAAACTTTAAAGGTATTTTTTAACTTTTTTACAAACAGTTTTTAAAATAATAATAATTTGATTTTTTAGATAAAAAATATCCAAAAGCATAAAAACATCCGTACATTTTTCAGTACGGATGTTTAAATTAAAACAAATGATTTTATGCCGAAACATCTATGGATACTTCTGCTGCTGCCGGAGCAAAAGACGCCGTTTCGACCGATGCAGAACCTGTGCCAAAATCAGCCGATGCTCCTACGCTTCCGGAACCAAAATCCAATGAACCCGTGTTTCCGCTACCTGTTCCGAAAGAGCTTTGGGCGAGCTGATGTTTAATCGTATCCTTAAGATAATCCATATCCGCCTTAAGAATCGCTCTTTCTTCCGCCGCCCTGTGTCTGCGTTTTACTTTTTCGAGTTCCTCTTCACTCATATGAGGATTAAGAATTTCCATATCTTCAAGCATTTCCATAGCTTCTTCCATCTGCCTTAAAGCTTCTTCTCCGAGCTTTGCTATTTTTTCATTAAGCTTAGCCATCATTTCCTCGGTTATTTCTTCCTGCTCCTCTTTTAACTCCTCGTGGATTTGCTCGTAAGCTTCCTCACGTGCTTCGAAGATTTCATCTTCCGATGCCGATATCTCATCTTCTTTTTCCTGAACAATCTGTCCGTAAATGTCAGATGCGGCATCCTCTAACTTTTCCATTCTTTCGTCTCTTTTTCTTACCGCTTCCACCATTTCTTCCTGTTCGATATTGTGTTTTTTCTTTCTTGCTGCCATTTCCATACGTGTAGCATGGGTAAGTGCCAGCCGTAATTCATCGGAATCTCCGTCATTGTTCGCCATCTTTCTTTTAATTTCAATCACCTTACGCTTTGCCAAAAGCATAGCCTGACCGGCCGTAAGCGAATTCTTAGCACGAAGAATCCTATTTGAAACCTCTTTGTAATTGTAATTAAGCCGTTTTTTTATCTTCGGCTTATCCTTATCGGAAGTCTTTGTCATCTCCCATATTTCTTTCATTTTGCCATCTTTTGAATAAATCGAGAATTGATTTTCTTTATTCTTCTTGTTATTTTCAAGATCTCTGAGCATCATTCTCATCTGCTGCAAATTCGACATTTTTTCTTCTTTTTGCAGGCTTTCGTAAGAATTGTTTATCTCTGATGACATGGAGTTACCGTTCGAGTTCCGATATCCGTTCAAATATGAAGTTTTTGATAAAAAGCCAACATTCATTCTTCAACCCTCCTTGGTTAGACAAACGAATTCCTTTTCGTTACAGCTTTTTTAACAACGCCAAAAAAATCCGTCACAAACATTTTTTTGTTACAGACTGTACAACATGTAGGCAAAAATTACGGAATACAAATAAGACTTATTAATCAAGCCAAAAAAGACGCTTTTACACGCTAGAATAAAAATATAATGCCGGTCTTCCGTGACCTTCTTATATAAATCCATTTATATATTATGATTATACTACAATATACATCTAAAAGCAATAATTATTCGCTTCGGATATGTATATTCGCTTCGGATATTTATATTGAATCCAAATTTTTGTGGCATTATACTTTTTTGAGAAATCTATATATTAATTATTTTTTGACAAATCAGCATCATATTCGTATGCTCCACCATTTGCAAATGTGGTTTTTATATGAAGCGTGAGAATACTTCCATCATACTCATAGGTTCCTCCGCATGAATCAATTCCAAGCTTGTTATTCGAAGGAATATTCACACTAAACGAATTACCGTTGTCAACCAGTGAAAATGAATAGCTTTCTTCATATGCACCTTGTACAAATGAATAAATACCGGTTCCGTCGGAATTAATTTCAACCGTAAGTGCTATATCACTTCCTCCTCCTACAGGCTTACCTGAGCCTGACCAGGTTCCTGCAAGTTCATCAAAAATCGATGTTCCACCATTGCCGGTAGTTACGTTGTCCGAAGTATCCGAAGGACCGCCCGTATTTGCAGATGATTCACCAACCGCTTTTTCATCACCTACACATAACACAAGCTTATCATATTCGGTATAATCCGAAGTCTTATAAAGCATACAAATCATAGGCTGTGTCTGGGCATCCTCAAAACCGTTGGCATCACTATATACAATGTCAGGATAATTATATCTAACCAGGTCATATGTATTTCCGTACACATCTGCCAAAACAAATTCTTTCATACTGTCCGTAGTAATTTGACTGCTCAAAATAGGTGAACCGGTAGCTATAACTACCACCATTGCATAATTATTTCCGTATAGCGTTGAATATCCGTCCATAGAAACAGTTACGCCCGAAAAATTAAATTCGGACAAGCTGATGGCATCTATACTTTCAACTCTAAGAGTGTACCCCTGCCAGTTGACTATGCACGGCAGCCCTTCTAAAGAAAATGAATCTTCTTCCGTAGTCAGCTCCGTGGTAGTTTCTGTAGTTGTTTCCTCCGTCGTTTTATCCTTCTTCAAACCTATGGAATTATTATTGGAATCATCATCTTTTTTGCATCCGGATAACATAAACATAAATACTAATGATATTATAATAACTCTTTTCATCTCTTATTCCTCCTGATTCATTTAATTATCAACCCAATATCAAATCATTGTATTTTACTCGGCAGTTTTTATATACAATATAATTTTATCAAAAATAAATAAAAAAAAGTGGTCTGTCAGACCACCTTTTTCACATAATTATATCATTTATATTTTTCTTTGTTTTCAAAAACTCTGTCAGTATTTGCAAGAATAAGTGCAACATCACCGACAGTTAGATCCCCCGGTCGATTTACACCGGTTAATATACCTGTTTCTTCCGCAAATGCAACGGCTACGCGAATACCCGGATAATAGCCGTTATCATCCTTTAAACTCGACCAGTCTGCCACTATAGAAGGATCATAAGCCTTAACCGCCGCATATATCATAACATCTCTGTCTAAGGTCTGAACATCATCCCACCCCCATGGAAGAAAGAATTCATCACTTTCCTGCGGCATATCCATATTTATTCCATATACGTAATCTCTGTCAAGACCGTAAACCGAAATCATTACCTCACGCAAATAACCGATATTAGCTATATCATCGGAATTATCAAATAAATCAGTATCATATTTTTCCTTCATATAGCCTATGGCATCTTCTATTCGTTCCTCATCAGACAGATAAGCCGGTATTGCGTCATCAGAAAACGGTGTATAGGTTATTTTCTGATATATTTTTATACTACCGAGTAAAAGAAAACCTGCACATATGATTATCCCTGCTACTATTGAAGCGATTCTAATTCCTTGTGATTTAGGGTTTGCTTTAATAAGTGCTTTTTTTATTTCTTCAACATCATTAAATCTGTTCTTTGGATCAAAGGCAGTACATTTTTCAATAATTTTCTCAAGCGGACGATACAACTTAATATTTTTATTTTCCCTTGTACTTCCCGTAAGAAGATACCTAAGCAGTATTCCGAGAGAATATATATCCGTACGGGCATCGGTCTGCGAAAAACCATATTGTTCAGGCGGTGCATAGGCAACAGTACCTATAAATATTGTGTCTGTCTCATTGCAGCTTTGATATTCACGCGCTATATCAAAATCTATTAAGGCAACACTCCCGTCCGGCTTAATTATTATATTCTGAGGCTTAATATCACGGTGAATAATCGGATTTTTCCTATGATGAAGAAGCCCCAGCAAATCACAAATTTTAATACAAATATCCTTTATCTCTTCTTCCGACAAATCATTCAGCAAAGTATATTCATCAAGAGCCATCCCCTCAATATATTCACGCAAAACGACATACATAATATCATTTTCAAATGTACATACAGGCTTCATAAGTCCGATATGTGATATCTCATCCAATATATCCTTCTTACAATCAATTTTAACCGATGCCTTATAATAACACTTAGCGATATATTTTTCTTCTTCCTTATCCTGAACCAAAAATGTATCTATACCGTTTCTCTCTGCCATGCATTCCATTATGCTGTACTGTTCAAGAAAATCATTTGGATAATTGTTATCATACACATTATTCAAACAATCAAAAAACTCACTACTGTTCATGTTTTTTGCCTCCTAAAAGAGGAAGTTTATTATCATACAACGCTATTTGAAGATCATCCAATGTTTTATGGTTATGCATAAAGAACGCTATTACCGCATCTCTCTTTACCTTTGGATGTAGTAATGTATGATTTGATATTTTAAGAAGCTGCTGTGCCTCATCAACCGACATGCAAAATCCAAATGCAAGCTGTAAAACGGTATCACGTGAAGGGTTTCGTTTACCTGAAAAAAGGCGGTGTCCGAAAGAAGTATCAATATCGCTTCTTTTTATTATTTTTTCAGCCTTTTCTCCCTTTGAATCACAAAGATTTGTTATATACTCCGCAAATGAAATTCGAATTATTGAATTATCATTTTCCGATAAATACTTATTTACCGTCGGCGCTTCAAAAAGCCTTGCCCAAAGCTCCATAGTAGATATTGAATCAGATTTATTCATACAATCACCCTTTAAAATTTATGTTTTTATTTAAACATACATATTTAGCAAAATCAAGCATTGTGTATTTTTTGTTTTATACTATTTTTTTCATTCCAATATTCATTAACAATATTTCTGTAGCCCCAGGCTTTAAGCGTATCGTAACTAATCTTATAATTTCCTTTATAATGTCTTCCGGTTACGCAAAAACGTATATAGCTTTGCATATAATCATCAAGTATGCTAAGACTTCTATCTGTTGTAAGACAAGGAAAGAACCATCTGCTCCAGGAAAAACCGGAACCGTTCTTGTCACGGTAGTAATCATCAAAAAGTTTTTTGTTCATAGCTTTTATAAATGCTCTTGCAGCTCGCTCACCGGATATGTTTTTTCTGTCTGCCCAACGTCTTAGAGCATGCGCTTTTCTTTTAATCTTTGCTTTCATCTTATTTACGGTATTTTCGGAAAGATCAATTTCTCCCGAATTATATGAAAAGCCTAAAAATTCAAATACTTCACCGGGCTTGCATACTTTAACCTTCTTTTGATTAAGCGTAAGTTTGTTTGACTCTATCATCGAATATATCTTTTTTTGATATTTTTTCAGTTCATCCTCGCTGTCAGCAAAAATCAAAATATCGTCGGAATATCTGAAATATAATGCATCTTCAAAAATCTTATCCATATCGGAAAGGAAAACATTTGCAAGAAAAGGCGATACAGGTGTACCCGCCATAGCACCACGTTTTCCGGTTATAATTCTATACGCGGCTATGTCATTATTTTTTACATCTTCATTCTTATGATTTCTCTTTTCTGCATCATCAACAACATATGCCTTATCAAGCGTAAGAAGCTTTTTCAGAAAAGCATATAATTCTTCATCCGCTTTTTTTATAAATTCAAGTTTACAAAGTAATATATCTACATCAATTGAATTAAAATAATTCTGTATATCAAGCTTCAAGCACCACTTACTGTCAATATCCTTAATTCTTTTTATGCGTCTTACCGCATCTTTTACCCCGAAGTTTCTTCTAAATGCGTAACAATTATCCGCAAACTCACTATCATAAATATACAAATAAAAAGCCAGACCTTTAAGTAATAAATTAAAATCACTGTCAAAAGAATAAATCACTCTCTTCTTATCTGTATCAGCCTTGCTTATCTCTTTTTTATACGGTATCGGAGGTATATAATCCTCTTTTCTTATATCGGCAATAATTTCAAGATATCTTTTATCTCCGATAAAATTCCTAATAACAACCTGTTCCTTTTCCAAAAGATGCTGCTTTTCAATTTTATAATCCAAAAAATCCTTCCAGAAATCTTCTTCCGAAAGTCTGTCCCAAACGCACATATCAATATTTCCACCACATAATAAGTTTATATTTTCTTGTATGTTTTTTCAAACACATAGTTACTTTTCCTCGTTATATTATCATAATACAAGGTAATGATAAATGTTATTTGCTCATTTTTTCACGCGAAGCGAGTTTATTGTTTTCGTGCGAATTACAAGAAAACGAGCGTTCTGATTTAACAAATCGCCGGCAATTTACGATATCCGCCTGCTGATTTCAAAAAGCTATGGCAGAATCAATACAAAGCAAAAGCAGGCATACCCTGCTTATTCAGCCGACCTTTTAACAATAAAAAAGGAAAGAGAACTATTACTTTTGAAGTAAACGTGTTTACACAAGACTGAATATACCCCGGCTGTCTGCAAAGCACATTATAAGAAGTATACTTCGTCCACCACAGACGCAACTGTCGTTACATTTCTCTTTCCTTAATAAGCTATTAAATTATACGATTAAAAAGCAAGCTTTTCTTCAAAGTATGCTTTTAAGTCTTCTATCTTGATTCTTTCCTGCTCCATGGTATCTCTGTCACGAACCGTAACAGCACCGTCATTTTCGGAATCAAAATCATAAGTGATACAGAATGGTGTACCTATCTCATCCTGTCTTCTGTATCTCTTACCGATATTTCCTCTGTCATCAAACTCACAGTTATAGTACTTTGAAAGCTCGGCATAAATCTTCTCTGCACCCTCGTTAAGCTTCTTTGATAAAGGAAGCACGCCGATTTTAACAGGTGCTATGGCAGGATGGAAATGAAGAACGGTACGAACATCATTTTTCTCCTCATCAAGAACCTCCTCATCATATGCTTCACACAAGAATGCAAGAGTTACACGGTCTGCACCAAGTGAAGGCTCAACAACATAAGGAATATATTTTTCCTTTGACTCATCATCAAAATAATCCATAGGTTCACCGGAAGTGTTCTGATGCTGAGTAAGATCGTAATCGGTACGTGATGCAATACCCCAAAGCTCGCCCCAGTCAGTGAATGGGAAAGCATATTCAATATCGGTTGTATGATCACTGTAGAATGAAAGTTCTTCAGGATCATGATCACGAAGTCTTAAGTTTTCTTCCTTTATTCCAAGAGATAGAAGCCACTCGAAGCAGAACTTTCTCCAATACTCAAACCACTCTGTCTGGGTACCCGGCTTGCAGAAGAACTCAAGCTCCATCTGCTCAAACTCTCTGGTTCTGAAAGTAAAGTTACCCGGTGTAATCTCATTTCTGAATGACTTACCTACCTGTCCGATTCCAAAAGGAACCTTCTTTCTTGAAGTTCTCTGAACATTTTTAAAATTAACAAAAATACCCTGTGCTGTTTCAGGTCTTAAATATACTGTGTTTTTAGCATCCTCGGTTACACCCTGAAATGTCTTAAACATAAGGTTAAACTGACGGATACCTGTAAAGTTATGCTTACCGCATGAAGGACATGGAACATTATGCTCTTCGATAAACTTTTCCATCTCCTCATTTGACCAGCCGTCTACGGAAGATGTAAGCTCTATACCGTTCTCGGAAGCAAAGGCTTCGATTACCTGATCTGCTCTGAATCTTTCATGGCACTCCTTACAATCCATAAGAGGATCGGAAAAGCTTCCAAGATGTCCCGATGCAACCCATGTCTGAGGATTCATAAGTATAGCTGTATCAACACCTACATTGTAAGGACATTCCTGAATAAACTTTTTCCACCATGCCTTTTTTACATTATTCTTTAATTCAACACCGAGATTACCGTAATCCCAGGTATTGGCAAGACCACCATAAATTTCCGATCCCGGATACACAAAACCTCTCGTCTTTGCAAGAGAGATTATTTTGTCCATTGTTTTTTCCATGTGAATACCTCTTCTTTAAATTATTTATAAATTATAATGGCATTTCCCATACCATCAAACTTAGCACTGTTTGAACCGTTAATTGCCACATGAGCATTATAATACACTATCTCACCGCTTATGTTAAGTGTAAATGCATCATTGGCACAAAACATTTTATATGCTCCCGAGCTTGTATCTATTCCCGAAAGATATATATCATTTCCTGACATATCCTTAAGACCTATGTCTCCGTAAGCCCATAAATCCTGCCCGTTTACATATGATGCACCGTTAAAGGCATTGTAATCATCCAAAGATTTGTAATCAATTGCAACTCTGACGTTTCGGTTTTCTTCTTTATATTCAAGAAGCTTGACAGCATCCTTCTTATCGTTTCCGCAATACGACTTTATATCTGACTTTATATCATCCTTCAATCCTGATATATCAAAGCTTGTATCCGCAAAATTCTCACAGGCAATCTCACGAATCCCACCGTCCTCTTTAAGAGTTATAGTGTTTTCATTTGTATCATTTATATATTTTTCCTTTTTCTTTCCGCACGCAGTAAAAAGGCAGAGGATTAATATCGATAACAATATTAATATCTGCTTCCGTTTCATTTGATTTGGAAATTTTCTCTGCTTTAACATAGCTTTTCTCCGTTAAAATAATATATTTATTTTTCAGCCACAAGACCTTATACACAATATCACATTATCCAAGTGTTGACAAGGTCTCAAGTGATTTGAATTTCTTATCTACATATTCATTTCTGAATCTTTCCACAACAAAAACAAGCTCCGCCATCACATCATCCGAAAGAGTAAAGCCATAAAGCTTATTAACGGGCGTCGACACAATGTATTGAAGTGTATAAATAAGAGAATCACTTATTTTGTTTGTAACCTTAAGCTTTATTGCGCACTTCTCGCACAATACTCCTCCCGCCTTTGCATCGAAATACCTTATACCTTCCTTTTCTCCGCATTTTACGCACGAATAAGCCTGCAAACCCTGTCCTTCAATATCCATAAGCCTTAACTCGTATATGTATCTGATCAGCTCATTGGAAACTCTGTTATCAAGAAGTGCCTTAAAAGTCACATATAACAAATTTAAATTATCGGTACAGAAATCACCCTCTCTTGTATAATATGACATAAACTCGGAAAAATAAGCCGCATAGCACATTTTTTCCATATCATAAGCTATGTCATGAAAGTATTCTTTAACATCAACCTTAACAAGATTATATGCATCTCTTGTCGGTATCACCGTAAATGTTCCCATTACAAAGCTTTGACTTGCAGCACGAAAAGCCGAGCCGGGTTTTCTGGCTCCATTGGCAAATACGGTTATCTTGCCGCATTCCTTGGTAAGTATAACAAGTCTTTTATCGTACTCACCTATAAGCGACACATATAATACAATTCCTGTTACTTCTATCTCCTGTCTCATTTTCTCTCCTAAACAAATGCCCAAAAATACAGCATTTTAATTATCCGGGTCGCTTTATCAGTTCTCGTCTCTGTAACCGTAATTTTTAATGAGTGTATCGCTGTCACGCCAATCCTTCTTGACCTTTACCCAGAGTTTAAGATTAACCTTCATTCCAAGCAGATTTTCAATACTGATACGTGCCTTTGTTCCGATACTTTTAAGCATCTTCCCCTGCTTTCCGATTATAATTCCTTTATGAGAATCTCTCTCACATATAATGGTTGCATCTATATCACAAAGATTTCCGTCCGGTCTTTCTTTCATTCTGTCAATAACTACGGCTATTCCGTGCGGAATCTCCTTATCAAGCTGTCTTAAGGCCTGCTCCCTTATAAGTTCCGAAGCTATCTGTCTTTCCGGCTGGTCGGTAACAGTATCTTCGTCATAAAACTGAGGTCCTTTCGGCAAAATCTTTTTAATTGATTTTATAAGTTCATCCGTATTTTTACCTTTTAAAGCAGAAACCGGTACTATTGCCTCAAATGTGCAGACATCTTTATATGCATTTATGGCATCAAATATCATCTGTTCTTCCGCTGTATCCGTCTTGTTGATAACAAGTATGACAGGTGTACTAACGTTACCAAGTACATCTATAATATGTCTCTCACCGGCTCCGATAAATGTAGTCGGTTCAACTATCCACATAATTACATCTACTTCGTTAAGCGTACCGTGCGCAACATTCATCATATACTGACCAAGCTTGTTTTTGGCTTTATTTATACCCGGAGTATCCAAAAATATAATCTGGGCTTCATCATCAGTATATACGGTCTGTATTCTGTTTCTTGTGGTCTGCGCCTTGCTGCTTGTTATGGCAATCTTCTGTCCGATAAGCCTGTTCATAAGCGTTGACTTACCGACATTGGGTCTGCCAATTATGGCAACAAATCCTGATTTATAATTATCCATATCTAAAATTTACTTAATATCTCCTTAAAATTATCCTTAGCCGCATCAATCCTGCTCTCTCCGCCTATCGCACAGATTATTCCGCTGTCAGTTGCCGCCTCTACATATGGTGCGAGCTTTCTAATACTATCCACAGTCGAAGCAAGGACCTCATCACGTTCTCTTTGCAAATCCTCATCCGTAAGTTCCATAAGGTCTGCAATGTAACTGAAATTACCCTCCGCCGACGGTGTAAGCGGAGCATCTAATTTACTTATTGCACCTATAATGTATTTTGTCATATCTCTGTCGTTTGCTTCAAAGTTTCTTACATAATCAGGTGCCTTTTTATAAATCTCATAGGTTTCCATAAGGTTAGGATCTCTGTAAGATGTGAAATATACATTTCCGCTTCGTGAAAATGCACACATACTTCCGTAAGCACCACCCTTGACTCTTACATTTATCCATAAATAATCATATGAGAATATACACTGCAATACGGTAAGTCCGCCGTTATAGGAAAGTCCTTTATCCATAAAGTTACCCGCAGTTGCCACATATTGAACCTGACTTGCGGTTTTAAATCCTTCATTTAAAACCTTAGGCTTAATAATATCAAGTTTGTCAAATTCAAGTCTTGATGAAAGTCTCTTTGATAAATGAGTTATACTCTTACCAAGTATCTCCTCCGGCTTCTTATCCGATGTATATGAAACTGTAAGTCCGCCTCTTCTTAATACTTCTCCGAGTACGGTTTTTAAATTTGAAATTAACTCATCAGCCTTATCTTCAAAATTTTTATACAAATCATCAAGGAAACAGTAATAATCCACGCCCTCGGTAAGCTCTTTTACAACACCTATCGGAGATATATATGAAACCGCTCTTCCTCCCGCTGTCTGATGTCCGGAAGAAACAAGATCATTCTTTAAACCCGATACGGTTTCGGCTATTATCTCTTTAAGCCGCTTCTTATCATCAAGCTTTGATGTAAAGAGAATCTCCTCGATAAGTTCCATGCCCTTATCCACATTTTCATCAAGCATCTTTGCATTTACAATAAAATGTGCAATATATGAATCTTTTTCTTTTTTGTTTACAACTCCGGTATTGAATCCGATACCGCCCGTATAAAGATTTATCTCTTCACTAAGCTCGTTATAGTTGTAGTTTTCAGTATCAACATACTTAAATATCTCGGTTAATAACGAAATATAAGGATAAACCTTATAATCAATATCCGTAATATCAAAATTAAGATTGATATAGCTTATGCCGTTTGTAAAAATATCATGGCTTACGACCTTCACCATCTCAATTTCGCTGAATTTATTATTGATTGTCCTGGCCTTCTTATCTATATCGTCTATCTTAAGCATAGGAATCGTCTTTAATTCTTCTTCCGTGCTCGGAATACTCTGATATTCCTTAAGATGCTCCTCCTGCTTCTTGATATTTTCTATATCCTCTTTTGATAAAGTCTTCTTATATTCTTCGAGTCGTTCCTTTTCTTCCTTTGCACGAAGCTCGTTAAGTCCCTTTTTAGGTGCAAGGATAACATATGTCTTATGTGTATTATCAAGTATATATTTTTTAATAAGCCCTTCGAAATAACCCTTATCGGCCTCTTTCTTTAATTCATCAAAGACTTCATTTAAGGAAAACAAATCAAGAGCCTTTTTATCGTCATAAAGCCAGGTATTAAACGCATTAAGGCCAAGCATAAGTCCCTTCGGGAATCTGCCGTAGTTAGCTTCCTTATGCTTAAACTCAAAGTAATTAATAGCTGCAAGTAAAGATTTCTTATTTAACTTTTTCTCTATTATGTTATTAAGCGAATCATTTATTACATCTATAAACTTCTGCTTATCCTCAACATTTGCATTTTTTGCAATAATCGAAAGCGATGGCTGATTTATTCCATCATCAAATGAAGAGAATACATCTTTTCCGATACCTGCATCAATAAGCGCTGTCTTTAGCGGTGCACCCGGTGTTTCCAAAAGCACATGTTCAAGCACTGCAAATGCGGTACAAAGCTTCTTATCGGTACTTCTTCCGATAGATACATTATAAGCCAGATAAGTATTATCTTTTTCTTCGTCCGCATCTGAAAGAGAATAATAATCAATCATGTCTTTCGGTGCTTCAAAAGCAGGCTCAACGGCAAGACTTGAATCTATATCAAGATAATCAAAGTCATTCAAATATTCTTCATCTATAAACTCAAGTTCCTTAACAGCATCCATGTCTCCGTATAGATATATATAGCTGTTGCTTGGATGATAATATCTCTTATGGAAATCAATAAATCCTTCCTGTGTAAGCTCAGGAATATAAACAGGGGCACCACCCGACTCAAAACCGTATGCGGTATTCGGCAAAAGCGAGCTTTCGATATCACGATAAAGTATCTGTTCAGGTGAAGAATAAACACCCTTCATCTCATTAAATACCACGCCGTTATACTTAAGACTTCCGTCCTCGTCTACCTCGTAATGCCATCCTTCCTGCATCATTATCTCTGTTTTATCATATATATTCGGATAAAACACCGCATCAAGATATACATGCATAAGATTGTGGAAATCTTTTTTATTTAAGCTGGCAACCGGATAAACCGTCTTATCCGAATAAGTCATTGCATTTAAAAATGTATTAAGTGAACCCTTTGCAAGCTCCACAAACGGATCCTTAACAGGAAATTTCTTTGAACCACACAATACCGAATGCTCCGTAATATGTGCCACACCCGTATCATCTGCCGGAGGTGTTCTGAACCCTATGGTAAACACTTTGTTATTGTCATCATTTTCGATAACAACTACTCTTGCCTTTGTTTTCTTATGTGAAAGTACATATCCTGTACCCTTCACCTCGTCTAAAGTCTTTTTTTCAACTAATTCGTATGCACTTAAATCATTAATGTCCATCAACTCAATTACCTTTCTGCTTCATTTTTATTATCTTTACTTCACTATTATTATTTTTTTCTTCATATTCACTAAATTTTTTTTTTAGATAATCAATGATATTTAGTTCAAATTATCCGGGCCAAAACTCATAGGCATAAGTTCTTCCAAAGTTTTAACAATATAATCATTGTCACTTCTCGCCATTATAACATAAAAATCATTAGGTGTCACAAACTCTCTTAAAACCTGTCTGCAGATTCCGCAAGGGGATGTATAGTTTTCTATTTTATCACTTGTATCCGACTGATTTTTTGATGCATTATGCTGTATCATTTTTTCAGCATATCCGCCAAGTATAGCTATCGCCTTAAAACTATTATAGCCCTCACTCACTGCTTTAAATACAGCAGTTCTCTCCGCACAGTTTCCTGCGGGATATGAAGCATTCTCCACATTACAACCTGTTATTATATCATATTTTTCCTCGTTCTTTGCGGCATACAATGCAGCTCCTACTTTAAAACGTGAATAAGGTGCATAAGCTTTTTTTCTTACGTTATCTGCTGCTTTAATAAGTTCTTTTATTATATCATCTGAAATGTTTATCTTATTAGGCATATGTTAATCTCCCTTGAATAATTTCTCTATTTTCATATTAATTTAATACCCTTTATTAAATTAATTCTTATAACACATTACTTTTTCCAGAATTACATTTTGAACATAATGTTTGCAAATTTTCTTCTATCGTCTCTCCACCTTTTGAATAAGGAATAATATGATCAACTTGCAATTCTACTGATGAATCTTTAGCTGGAGAAGCTCCACATGCACAACATTTAAACTTGTCTCTTTGTAGAACTTTAAATCTAAGTCTTAAATTTATATCTCGCTTTGTTTTATGATTATTTATTTCTATCGTATTTATATTATTCGCTTCATTGATTTTATCTGTACCATCTTCATTAATATAATTAACAAATGCAATAAGTGCATCAGTCCATTTTCCATACTTTCGTAAATATGCACCACTTGAAATAGTTGACAAATTCTTATCATCCATATCTCTTCTACGAGGCTGCGATCCTTTTTTTATCCAGACATTTTCAATGTTTAAAAAAAGCTCTTCTTCAGTCCAAAATTGTTGTGTTACTGAAATACCTGCTTTTATAAGCCCATTATTCCAAGTTCCAAATCTTCTTATAATAGTGCTACAATCATATTTCCCATATAATGTATATTTACTTTGAGTTAATGAATCCAATTTATATTCTGTAACAACTCTTTTCATATCATTTAATAATTCATCATCTGACACTTTTCTATTGTTATATTCAATAAATTCAAACTTCATTTTTATCCCCCAATATTTCTTAGTACTTTTTACATTTTATTTCAATGATATTCCTTTATAAGTCCTGAAAACTATTTAAACAAATCTTCACCGGTTATAATTGACTGAATATTTCCGGTATATGAACTCTCTCCCACCTCGTAAGTTGTTACCAGTGTCGAATGAATTGCATACTTTGTTTTCGTAGTTTTCTTTAAATCAGATATTTTTCGTCTCATAGCTTTATCAAACGCAACATCGGGAACATAATCCGATTCTGAATATTTCATCTCGCATAAATTAATAATCTGATCTTTCCTAACAATTAATAAATCAATTTGAGACCCCTGTAACCCTTTGTCAGGATTTGCCTCACATTTCCAAGAATTAACATCTGTTTGTACTCCTGAAATTCCCAGCGCATTCTTTATTTGTTCTATGTGCTCAAGACAAACTCTTTCAAATGCTATACCGCTCCAAGAATATATTTCACTCGAATTGCTCGCACTTTTCCAAAAGTTTTCATCATGTGAATTATTCTTTAAAAACCTATTATAAAACAACGTAAAATTATCCACAAGTTGATACATAGCATTCTTTCTCTCTGAACCAAATGGTACATATTTTCTTACGAATCCACAATTTTCTAGTTCTTTCAGTTTTTTTGTAAGTTCTCCAGAGCTGGAAATTCTTGTTTTCTTGCATATTTCATCTCGTGTAATTCCTTTATTAATATCACACAGTGCTTCAATTATCTTGATGTACTGTTCAGGTTTGTTAAATAGTGCATGATACAGATTGTTATATTCATCTTGTAGAGGCGCTCCGTCCTTAAAAAAAAGCTCATCTATATTCTGAGGCAGACTTTTTCCTTTCTTAAGTAGGCTCCAATAATACGGCACTCCTCCAAGTATCATATAGCATTGAATAATCTGATGTCGGTTAAATAATATCTTTTTTGTTTTTAAATATTCTTCACATTCAGCAAGTGTAAATGGTCGAAGATTAATCTTACCTGTTAATCTGTTATGCAATCCTCCTTTTGAATTCACGATATTATCCATCATCCAATATGTTGCAGAAGCACATACAATCAAAACGACATCCTTTTCTTTACGAGCAGTTACCCAACCATTCCAAAAATGTTCAAGTGCAGAGAGCAATTCACCACCTTTAGTATCCATCCATGAGAGTTCATCTATAAAAATAACCTTTTTCTTATCCTTTGAATTTATAATCACTTCTTTCAAGCAATCAAAAGCATCATACCATGAAGTTAATTCGTTTTTAGGTGCACAACCGGTCTCAGACAACGATTTAGCGAATTCCTCCAACTGGACTTTCTTTCTTAAATTCTTCTTAATCGAGTTCGTACTAAGTCCGGTATGTTGAAAAGTAAACTTATAATCAAAGCTTTCTCTGATTAGAAATGTCTTTCCAACTCTACGTCTTCCATAAACCGCTATAAATTGAGATTCTTTCTCGCTAAGTAGTGATTGTAGTTGTCTTTTCTCCTCAGTTCTTCCTACCATTATATCCACCTCTTTTTTTCCAAATCTATTATTTTTTTTATCATTTGGAAGTTTTCTTTCAATTATAATAATATTTAGCAACTTATTTTGTCAACAAAAACTTCCAAATCGTCAAAAAAAGTAGCGATTTGGAAGTTTTTGGTCATAGTTAAGAAAAATTATTCAATTTCAAAAAGCACAACTGCTCTGTCCTCTTTGTCATCCTTACCTGTAAATTTAATTATGAATTCATTATCTGTATGATTTATGTAAACTTGAAGCTCTTCCTTATATTTGCACTGCTTCTTATAGTCAACTCTTATTCTCTTAACCTTCCCCTCCGGCACATATTCATAAGCATTAATTATATATCTTCCGTTACTCATATGGTTATTATAATCCATATCTTCTTTTCTGACTCTTATATCCTCAACATAGTCAAATTTTTCAGGAAGCTTTATCTTTCTGCTTACCTTTTCCATCGGATATCTTTCGCCCATGTCATAGCCCTCGAAATCCTCAGGCATTATTTTTGTCGGACATTGCTTTTCCGTATCCAAAAATCCCCAATTGGAATCGGCACACACACATACATTTCCATCTGTATCAAGTATCAGCACATTTCTCTGTCCCGTTACCGCTGTAAATCCGTATGCCCAGGTTCTTACTGTTATTTCATCATTAAGCTTTGGAAGCTTTTTTATCTCGATATTCCAGCTTACCGTAAACCATGCTCTGTTATGACTTTTTAAATAATCAATTCCTTTGTTTATCTCTTCGGTATGATTATTTATACAATCCTGCATATATGAAACAAGCGCGGACATAGTCATGTCACGTTTAAAATCGACCTCTGAAAAAAGGACTTTTTTCTTTATCTCACTCATTTTAACCAAACCTCTCATCTATTGTTTTAATTTATCAACTTCACTCCGATAATACATACGGCTGTTTCCGCTTTCTTTTAAATACGTCAACTCATTATTTTGAACCAGCTTACTTACATATTGCCTTGAGCATTTT
>ODAI011882011.1_pt1 | contig 17673 bp, 14 predicted proteins | sample 1539321 | NCBI WGS metagenome assembly ODAI01 (sample SAMN02144231, study PRJEB22623) | gut metagenome | biome: sheep rumen | host: Ovis aries | place: New Zealand | reverse complement strand
CACATACTTCGTAAAGTCTTGTGGACTTGCCACTCTGACCTGAAATGATAAGAGGTGTTCTGGCTTCATCGATAAGAACTGAGTCAACCTCGTCGATGATGGCATATTTAAGATTGCGAAGCACGAGCTGGTTTTTGTATATAGCCATGTTGTCACGGAGATAATCAAATCCAAGCTCATTGTTTGTGACATATGTAATGTCGCATCCGTATGCCTGCTGTCTCTCCTCGGGCTTCATGTCATTAAGGACCACACCTACGGTGAGTCCGAGGAAAACATGAACCTGGCCCATCCACTCAGCATCTCGCTTTGCCAGATAATCGTTTACAGTGACGATATGAACGCCTTCACCTGTAAGGGCATTTAAGTATGCGGGACATGTAGAGACAAGTGTCTTACCTTCACCTGTACGCATCTCGGCGATACGGCCCTGGTGCAGAATGATACCACCGATAAGCTGTACCCTGTAATGCTCCATGTTGAGCACACGCCTTGCTGCCTCACGGACTGTGGCAAATGCCTCCGGCAAAAGGGAATCAAGGGATTCTCCGTCTGCGTAACGTTTTTTGTACTCGGCTGTCTTGCCCTTAAGTTCCTCATCGGAAAGAGCCATCATGGTGTCTCTTAAAGATTCAATCTTGTCCACAATGGGAGCAATCCTCTTAAGCTCTCTCTCACTGTGTGTTCCGAAAATCTTATCAATTAACTTCATTGAAAATTACATCCTTTTAGTTATTGGCTAAAGACTAAATTAATACTCCATAGCTTTCTCTTCGCCGTTTTCTACGCGAAGCGCACCCTGTGCAAGAGCGAGGAGCTCATCCTCTCCGGGATAAACCGTAAGAGGTGCGATCCAGCTGACTTTATTCTTAATGCCTTCAATAACATATTTAGAATATGCGATACCGCCGGTAACAACGATTGCATCAACCTTGCCGTCAAGGACTGCTGCCTGTGCACCGACATTCTTGCATACCTGATATATGAATGCGTCATAAACCTCTTTGGCATGAGCATCGCCATTATCTATCATCTTCTCAACGTCTCTTGCATCGTTGGTATTAAGATATGCGTTGAATCCGCCGTTACCAACTATCTTTTTGTATACTTCTTTCTCAGAATACTTTCCTGAGAAGCACATCTTTACAAGTGCTCCCGAAGGAACGCCGCCTGCACGCTCAGGTGAGAATGCACCGTCTCCGTCGAGGGCATTGAATACGTCCACTACTTTACCGTTTTTATGGGCACCTACAGAAACACCGCCGCCCATGTGGATCACGATAAGGTTAAGATCCTCATACTTTTTGCCGTTTTCCTTTGCATATCTCTTGGCTACAGCCTTCTGGTTAAGTGCATGGAATACAGATGTCCTGGGAAGCTCGGGTACACCTGAATATCTGGCAACAGGTGCAAGCTCGTCAACTACAACGGGGTCCACAATATATGAGTGAACACCGATCTCATCGCCGATCTCTCTTGCGAGGATACCGCCGAGATTTGATGCATGCTGGCCCTGCTTGCCGATCTTGAGATCCTCAAGAAGTGCGTCAGATACAGGATATGTACCGCCGGGGATAGGCTTGAGCATACCGCCACGTCCTACTACAACATTGATATCCTTAAGATTGATTCCCTTTGATGCAAGGAAATCTGTGATAATCTTCTTTCTGAAATCCTTCTGGTCAACGATTGTAGGGAACTGTGAGATCTCCTCTGTAGAGTGACGGAGTGTCTCGTCGAAAAGCATCTTCTCATCTTCGAAAACACCGATCTTTGTAGATGTTGAACCGGGATTTATAATTAACGATCTGATCATTTTTATTCTCCTTAATATATGTATGGAAGTGACTGATTACTTGTTAAGGCTCTCTGCTACCACAGCTGCAAGAGCGATTGAGTTAACCTTTACATCAACGGTATCTGAACGTGATGTGAGGATAACGGGTGCCTTTGTACCTGTTAAGATATTACCGTTTTTGCAGGGGCACAAATGGACGATTGTCTTGTATACAAGGTTACCTGCGTGGATGTCGGGGAATACGAGGATATCGGCATCGCCGGCTACTCTTCTGCCCTGTGCGCCCTTCTCCTCTGCTGCCTCTTTATAAAGAGCGATATCCATTGAGAGAGGACCGTCTACGATGCAGTTCTTGATCTCGCCGTTAATGTTCATCTCTGTAAGCTTTGCAGAATCAACACATACGGGCATCTTTTCATTAACTGTCTCAAGGGCTGCAAGGCATGCCACCTTGGGCATCTCAACACCGCACGCATTTGCCACCTCAACTGTATAGTCTATCATGCACTTTTTATCATCAACTGTGGGATATGGCATAAATGCAACGTCCGTAAGGAATAACAGTCTGTCGATCCCCGGAATCTCAAATACACATACATGTGAAAGGGGCTTTCCTGTACGAAGACCTACTTCCTTGTTGAGAACGCTCTTTAAGAATGTACCTGTAGGGAGGAGACCCTTCATATACATATCAGCTTCTCCGTCATGCACAAGCTTGACTGCCTTAAGTGATGCCTCAACAACATCCTTCTCATCGATGATGCGATACTCAGACATATCCATTGAAAGCTCTGCGCCGATCTCCCTGATCTTGTCCTCATCACCTACGAGGATAGCGTCTGCGATCTTGCGCTCCTTTGCAACCTTAACTGCCTCAAGGACTGCTTTGTCCTGTGCTACAGCTACCGCGAGCTTTTTTGTGCTGCATGCGTTTACTCTTGAAAGTAAATCTTCAAAACTCTTTGTCATTTCCTTTTACCTCACATAAAAATCTTGTTTGAAAATTTATGAATATAATCGGTACAAAAATACCTTCTGCACCGTTACGCTCAATTTTCAATGATATCATAAAAGAGGGGTGCTTTACAAGTTTTACAAGCCTCCCCTCTTTATCTGTGATATAAAAAACAATAACCGTGAAATTATCACATATGATATTTTATCGTCTGTGCACCGGTTATCAGTCCATATAATCCCTGATATTTAACTTTTCGTTTGATGCAGTCTCTTCATCAAAGATTCCGGGTACAAGCTCTGTGATATTGGCATTGCCTGTCTCGGGATCTATGTAGTAGCGTGTCTCTGCTGCTGTATATGATCTGTAGAGAACCACGATCTCACCGTCATCATTGGTTGTAACCTCAAAGTATATGGTATACTCATCTGAATCAAGCATATCCTCTAATTCCGGTTCCTTTTCAAACCAGTATTTTTTAATTGCAGCAAGAGCCTGATCTTCGGTAATGAGATCTGTATCGGCTACACCATCGTCTGCAGTCACTTCCTCAGATCCTTCTGCGGGAGCTTCGGCATCAGTTGTTTCATCATCTGAAGTGTCCTCACCGTCTACCGGGTTCTCTGCATCAGCAGCATCTGTCTCTGCGTCAAGCTCTACAACTTCAGGCTCGTTTACTGTAGTTTCAGTTCCGGCCTGGGTATTTGAACCGCATCCCATAAGTCCTATAATAAGACTGCATACAAGTAACATAATTTTCTTTTTCATAAATATTTCCTCCGATTAAGATGTTTACCGTATAATTATAATACCCTTGTCAACTATTCATAACCTTCCTCCCGGCAGGTCTGCAAACACAAAAACGCAGCCCCTTAAGTGACTGCGTTTTATGATTTCAAGTGATTTTATTCTACAACGTTAAACTTTTGCTCTTCGTCGTCCCTGCCGCCAAGGATCTGATTTACGAGATCGATACGGTCGTTTTCAATGCCGTTCTTTACGGCCTTTGCTTTCATATCGTCCTTATTCTTATCGGAGAGATCTTTTCCGAGGTCTTTGCTGATCTTCTCGTCGTTGTCGAGATTTTCCTTTACCTTTGCTTTCCTGTCGTCGTCTGATGCCCCGGCAGTTTTCTTATCATCTCCGTCAGCTGCTTTCTCAGGTTTAACCTCAGGTTTAACCGCCGGCTTTTCAGCCTTTTCATTTTCGGCATTTTTTTCAGCTTCCTTTAACTGTTCGCTGACTTTGCTCTCTTTCTCGTCAGCCTTTGATTTACCCTCTCTGAGTTTTTCTATCTCTTCAAGTTTTTCTTCATAATCTTCTCTGCTGACTCTGCCTTCTCTGTAGAGAGTCTCAACCTGAGCGCCTGTATATCCTGTAAGGTCCTTAACCGGTTCCTTGCCTTTATCCTCTGCTGCCTTTGTGTCAGAATCCTTTTCGGCAGCCATCTCTTCCTTTACCTTTTCTCTGGTATTTTTCTCTTTCTCGATGACTATACCATCCTCGGATGCAAGAACTATCCGGCCGTTTGCAGAGACTGCACTCCTGCTGTTTTCGCTGATATCAAGGGACGCACTGTCGGCCCCGAAGGAATCGGCTTTTTTGCGGCTGTCTTCTTTATCTTCCTTAATCCTGGTACCTGCATCAAATTTCTGCTCATTAACGGCACCTGCATTAAGTGCTCCGCTATATATTTCAGTTGCATTATTCAACGGGTTTATCTGCATAATAACACCTCCTTACGAAATGTGCATACTTCTATACATTATTTTATATAATTTATATTAAAAATTCAACTTTTTTCTGCTGATATCTCATGAATTTAAGCTGATTTCAGCTTTTTACCCGAGACTTTAAATACCTCTCCAAACTGGGCAAGCAGGATAGCTAAAAATACAAGTATGCACCCTGCTATCTGCTTTCCGGTAAGGTGCTCTCCAAGGAGCATCCAACCGCCAAGTACGCAAAATACCGACTCAAAACTCATAAGGAGCGATGCCAGGGTAGGCTGAAGATTTTTCTGACCTACTATCTGGAGGGTATATGCCACGCCGCAGGATAATATACCTGCATACAGTATGGATATCCACGCGTCCGGATTTAGGAATGCGCCAAGCATCATACCCGTATCCCCTGACCATTTATCCGGCTCAAAAATAAAGGCCGGTACTGCCGTCAGGATACCGCATACCAGAAACTCTATGGCTGCCAGCCTGATACCGTCGGTATCCGCCACAAACCGGTCAATCATAATGATCTGAACCGCAAATGACAGGGCACTGAGAAGCAGGAGTATATCCGGCCACTCAAGGCCTTCGGGTCCTGTCATACTGAGCATATATATACCGGACATGGCTATGGCAACAGCTACCCATATATGGAGTCCTGTCTTTTTACCAAGAAAAAGTCCTATTACAGGAACCATGACAAGATAGCAGGCTGTGATAAATCCAGCCTTTCCCGCACTGTGGCCGTATGTGATACCTATCTGCTGGAGATTGGTTGCAAGAAACAGCACAACACCTATCAGTGCTCCGGATATATACAGTTTCTTTTTTTCTTCTTTATTATTAGGTTTTTTACCATACCCGAGCTTATCAAGAAGAGCTATAACAGGGAGCAGAACTATCGCGCCTATAATGTTTCTTATGAAATTAAATGTAAACGGTCCGACAGCATCTCCGCCGGCAGACTGGGCTACAAAAGCAAATCCCCATATTGCCGCAGTGAGCAGCAACATGAGGGAATATTTCATGGTTTTATTCATATTTAAACCTCTGATAATTATGCTTCAAGGATCGCATTGAGGAAGTTTCTGGTCCTCTCGACTTTAGGATTGGTAAATATCTCTTCCGGAGTGCCTTCCTCGGCTATAATGCCGTCTGCCATAAAGAGCACCCGGTCTGCCACCTCTCTTGCAAATCCCATCTCATGTGTGACACATATCATTGTCATACCTGTCCCGGCCAGTTCTTTCATTACATTAAGAACATCTCCTACCAGCTCGGGATCAAGAGCTGATGTGGGCTCATCGAAAAGCATTATCTCCGGATTCATCGCAAGGGCTCTTGCTATAGCAACACGCTGCTGCTGTCCGCCTGAGAGTCTGCTGGGGTACTCATCTGCCTTCTCTGAGAGGCCTACCTTTTCAAGGAGTTCTCTGGCCCTTACCTCTACCTGTTCTTTCTTTTCCTTTTTGACTACAACAGGTGCTTCGCATACATTCTGCAAAACCGTCATATGGGGAAAAAGATTGAAGCGCTGGAATACCATACCCATCTCGAGTAATAGTTCCTGCTGTTTTTCCTTAGGGAGCTTATCTACGGTATGATCGTTTTCACGATGGAGGAAGAGCTCATCCCTGATGAAAATCTTGCCGCTCGTAATCTTTTCAAGCTGATTTAATGATCTTAAAAAAGTCGATTTACCGGCACCGCTTGGACCGATGATACAGATCACCTCACCTTTTTTAACAGCGAGGTTGATATCTTTTAATACTTCAAGAGAACCGAAGCGTTTGCTCACATGTTCTGTTTTAAGAATATATTCATAACTGTCGCTCACGGTAACCTCCTATTCATAGACTGAGAATTTCTTCTCAATCTTGTCAAATATATAACCAAAGAATGCAGTGATCAAAAGATATATCACAAGAGCCGGAATAAATACGAGATACGAACCTTCCGATGTCATGATATTTTTTGATATAGTCGTGATGTCCATAAGTGATATGGCAAACACAAGGGAAGCATCCTTAAGTATCATGATGAACTCGTTGCTGACATTGGGAATCATACGACGTACTGACTGGGGTATGATGATCCTCGTCATGGTCTGGCCGTATGTCATACCGAGAGCCTTTGATGCCTCAAACTGGCCCTTGTCAATTGACTGAATGGCACTTCTGACTATCTCTGCGCAATAAGCACCTGAGTTTAAAGCAAATGCTATAAGGGCTGCCGTAAATGCACCCTTATATACAGCTTCCGCATCGGAAGCAGGGAATAAATCCCTCCATGCAAATCCGCATATACCGGGTACAGTGAAATATACCACAAAGAGCTGGATAAGGAGTGGCGTACCTCTGAAGAAAAAGATATATGCACTCGAAATCTTTGCAAGTATCTTATTCTTGCTGATCTTGCCAAGGGCAAGGAGCGTACCCAGCATCACACCGAATATTACGGTAAGCGTCGTGAGCAGTATCGTCAGCTTTGCGCCGTGCATAAGATTTTCTCCGCAACCGAGCATACGGTATGTGTAGTTGACCATCTGGCCAACAACCTTCATACCGCCCTCGTCTGCCGAGTAAACGCTGCCAAGAAGTCCTACATATTTCTCACTCATCACGTTTGCACCTGATGAAGAGAGAGATGCATAATTGATGACGAGCAGGTCGTTGTATGTAACCGTCACCCGCTTTCTCGTGCTGTTTTCATCAGCCGCTATCATCTCCTGCATAGCAGGAGATGTGCGGGACAAAAGTTCATCCTTTGCAGGCTTTAGTATCGCAAATATTATACAGATAACTATTATGACTGCTGCCGTAATAATCTGCTTTGAATATTTCTTAAAATCAAATTTTTTCATTAATAAGTATCTCCGTTGCCGGCAAAAATTATTCTGTCACTGAACCAAACCAGTAATCATATGTCTCCTGGATGAAGCCCTCTGCCTCAAGCTCTGCAAGTGCCTCATTGATAGCTGTCTGGAGTGCCTCGTTGTCAGCGCTGATAGCGATACCAAACTGCTCAGGCTCTTCTGTATCCTTGTATACGATCTTGAATGCATCAGAGCTGTTTACATATCCGTCTGCTACAGTACTGTCTACTACTACTGCGTCAATCTCACCGTTCTGGAGCTGTGTGAAGCAGCTTTTGATTTTTTCATTGGCTACAATCTGGACATCGATTGTACCTGTTGACTTGTAATCGCTCATGAGGATATCTGATGTAGTCTCCTTCTGAACTGCGATAGACATACCGTCAAGGTCGTTGAATGATGTAATCTGCGTATCATCATCTGCAAGTAATACTACTGCCTGGTAGTTGTTAATATAGGGTGTTGAGAAGAGCATTGTCTCCTGACGCTCAGGTGTGATGGTGATAGCTGAGCATGCCACATCATAGTTAACACCGATACCTGCAAAGATACCGTCCCATGCTGTATTGATGATATTTACTTTAAGTCCGAGCTTGTCAGCTACAGCTGTGATGACATCAACATCAAATCCTATAGGTGTGGTACCGTCATCTGCGAAATCCTCAAAAGGAGGGTAACCAACCTCTGCACCAACAGTGAGGACACCGTCACTTAAGAGTGTGACACCGGAGATGTCGATCGAACTTTCTGCTGCCTCGGCTGAATCTGTGTTTGCCGCATCAGTATTTGCTGTGTCTGTGTTTCCTTCGCTTGCACCGCATGCAACAAGACCAAAAGCCATGAATGCAGCGCATAAAACTGCCATTACTTTCTTTTTCATAATTATTTTCTCCTCTTAAAAAATATTTTCCGGGTCATGCAAAGATTTTTGACTTATATTCTTTATTTATAGTAGATTTTTATAAAATTTCCATAAGTACAAAATTAGGGCAAACAAAACGTCTGCCCCCTTGCTTAACCGATTAAAAATATACCAAATTATGTATAACCCGTCAAGTAAACCTGTAGTATACTCAGACTCATAAAATGTCATCTAAAGACCTGATCCTGCGGTCTGCACCTGTCGTAATGATCACCCGGTCTCCCTCCTCTATAACCGAGTCACCGGAAGGGATGATCATGTTGTTATTTTTAATGATACCTGATATCAGTACATTCTTCTTAATCTTAAATTCTTTGCTCTTAATGGGCATATTAAGAAGTTTAAAGTTTTTATCTGCCGTAAATTCGATGACCTCAGCCTTGCCCTCAGCCACACTGTAAAAGCCTCTGTATGAACCACCGGCCCTGTTCTCACTGTTTCTGATAAAGTGGAGGATCCTGTGAACAGACAGTTCCGTAGGTGATGCGGTAATATCGATATTTACTTTATGAAGAAGTCTCACATGACTCTGCTTGTCAACTCTGGTAATGACAGACGGCACTTTCCTTGACCATGCAAACATGGCGATGACGAGGTTTGTCTCATCACTTGAAGTAAGGGATATAAGAGTACCTGTTTTGTTTATTCCTTCTTCCTCAAGGACCTCAGTGATCTCTCCCTCTGAGTATGCCACATTGGCAGAGGGATATTTCTCCATGAGAGCCCTGCACCTGTCTATATCACTTTCAAGTATGGTCAGTTTCCTGCCCTCTTTTATAAATTTGCCACAAAGGTAATCACCGATTATACCGCAGCCAACCATCATGACATTGTCAGACGACTTTCTCTTAATGCCAAAGGTTTCAAGGATCTCGTTCAGATTTCCGCCGGGAACCGATATGGTCAGGCTGTCGCCTTCCTCTATGGTGAATGATCCGTCAGGGATATACAGTTTGTCATTTCTTATGACAGTACCTACCAGGATATCACTTCGCACATTCTTTCTGATATCCATAAGAGTCCTGCCGGCTAGCGGTGAATCGCGCATAACCGACATATCGATGATCATGACCTCATCTCCAAAGAGTCCCTCGAGTTTTATAAATCCCGGGAGTCCCATATTGCGATGGATCTCATCGGCTATCTCTATGCGGGGTCTGACTATGTAGTCTATGTCATATTCTTTTCTGACACTGGCCATATCATTTGCCAGGTCAGGGAGCTGGAGTCTCGCCACGGTCTTGCCTGCGCCGCACTTTTTAGCCTGCATACAGCAGAGGAGGTTGATCTCATCAATATGAGTGAGTGCCACAAATATATCCGCACCGTTTACTCCCGCTTTCATCAAAGTCTCTTTCGAAGCGCCGCTGCCTACCACACCGCTGACACTGTATTTATCAGTGATACGGTTAATCAGTGACTTGTCCTTGTCTATAACTGTGATATCGTGATTGTCTCCTGACAGTGCCCTAAGGAGCGTCGTACCTGTCTCGCCAAGTCCTACTATGATAATCTTCATGCTTTTATCCCATCCTTTTTCTTAAGCTGTCTCTCTGCCTTGTGCTTTTCAAGTGCAAGATATACCCTGCCAACCGTAAGTCCCTGTACAAGCACAGTAAAGAATATGGTCACGTATGTGACAGTAATAAATATGTCATAAACTTCTTCCGGCAGATACTCTGCTGTACTGATGGCAAGTGCAAGGGAGAGGCCTCCCTTTAATGCTGACCATGTCATTAATGTCACAAACTCCCTCATATTGTAATTGCCAGGGATATGTCTGCCTGTAAGTACTGTACTGATAAATACTCCAAGGGCTCTCGAGAGTATGATGATAATCAGACCTGTGGGTATGATGATCGCTGCATAACTGCTGATCTTTATATCAAGTACAAGGAGACCTATCATCACAAAGAGAACAGCATTCAATATGCTCTCAAGTATCTCCCAGAAATCTTTATAAAATTCCTTAGGGTCAGTAACAGCGACTCTCCTCTCCATCCTGTCAAGGCAGTAGGAGAAATACATACCGCAGACTACCGATGCGATGACGCCGGAAAAACCCAGATGCTCGCAGACAACATATACCACTGATACATCAAGGAGAGATATCAGGATATATCTGACCGGATCCCTGGTCAGCTTCATCAGTCTGAACAACAGGAATGATACGATGAGGGCGACTGCTACAGCTCCGAAGATTTCTTTAAACATAAGTACAAAGAAGTTGCCGTCGCCGCTCTTGATTATGATAGATCTCACAAATATGAAAAGTGTGACTCCCGTACCGTCGTTAAAAAGTGATTCGTTCTCTATTACGGAGCATACATTTTTTGATAGTCCGATTTTATTAAGGATACCTGTAGCCGCAATAGGGTCGGTGGGACTGACCACGCATCCGAGAAGTATGCACATCCATATATCCATAGGTATGTTAAACAGTCTGGCGATTAAATAAAAAGCTCCGCCGTATGCAAATGATGAGAGGACTGTGGTCAGAAGTGCCAGCAGACATATGGGGCGAAGGTTCTGCCTGAACTTGCCCATGTTGACCTTGCCCGCTCCCGCAAAAAGCATAAAGCAGAGGACTCCGTCCATTAAATATTCCTCAAAGCCAAAGTCTCCCAGGCCGTCAGTAAAAGATATGATTTCTTCGGTCGGGAATAAATATCTGAGTCCCAGAAGGACAAGGGAAACTATAAGGGTAAAAAAGATAAGAGCGATATCGCTCTGAAGATGAAAAATACGTTCGTTTAATATACCTATGCCTACTATGAAGCACAAAATTATGATTAAAAATACAAGTATACTCAAAGGTCTGCTCCCCTTAATTGATATGTATTATTATACACCATTGAAAAAGAAAAACACCCTGTCGGGTATAATTACGTGTGAACGTAAAATATTTATACCCAATGGGGTGTAGTATTATCATTAATGTCTTTAATTTTTAATATTTACCAAAAATAATCCCAGTATCCGTTTTATCCTTAATGGATTTCTGTTTCACACCCTTTCTATAATACAACTATGATGCTTATAGCCCGGCTCATCCGGTCGCTTATCTTTATCATAATTGACTGAAACTATCAGAATGTTGCCTGCATAGTGTTCAAGCATCTGCGGATAATTCTTTGCTCTCACCTGATCTGATGCGGTCTTTGCATCCTTGTTATATTTAAGCTCCATAAGGAGTGCCGGCTTATCCGGATACTTTGGCGACGGCAGATATACGATATCCGCATATCCCTTACCGCTGTCAAGCTCCTGTATGGTGGTATAATATTTCTGTGCCCCATACATGGCATACTGTATTCCGTAGCTGAGTGCCGCTTCATCGTTATAGGTCCTGTTCCCGGCACGGTCGTGGGCTTCCTCGATATACTCGGCTGTTAGCTTTTCATCTCCTGCCCAGATTGCATCAAGGAGTTTTAAGGATGTCTTATAGGATTTAAAACTGTCTATCCATTCATCGGATTTGGTTGATGCCTTGAATTCATCAAGTATCTCCTTATTGGGGATAGATACTTCCTTTGTCTCCGCATTATATCTGAGATATCCCAGATTGATAAGGAGCGCCAGTACATCATCCTTGCCGGAAAATGTAGTCATATCATTCTGGTAGGTGGATACATCTACCTTCACACTTCCGCCATCCATCATGACCATTACCGCATCCTTAAGACCATCAAGATTCATTCGGATATATTCAGCAAGTGCTTCATAGGTCTCTGTCTTATTCCAGTAATTTTGTATATATCCTGTAGTTACAGCCTTTACAACTGACAAAGGGCTGTAGATTTCATATCGTTTCGGCTCAATAGCTTTTCCGGTCTTATTCTGTATCTCATATCCATTATCCGCGGGCACTATGTCACTGATATCATATCCATCATACCAGTCTTTTATATCTTTATGATTTCTCCCATATATTCGGCATATCTCCGTCACTTCATCCTCCGTAAATCCTGTATACGGAGCGAGTTGCATAGGAGTTAGCATTGAATACTCATCAAACATATTTAATGCTGAATGCTTACCATACTTTTTGATTGGCAAGATACCTGTCATATATGCCAGTGCGATATACTCCTGATTTTTGAGCCAATCCCTGAGAAAATCAAGATATATTTTCTGTTCGTCTTCATCATCCTTCCTTTCTCTGAATATCGCATCCCACTCATCAATGATGATCACAAATTTAATTCCTGTCTCGGCATATAAATCGTTCATTACCTGAATAAGATCCTTGTCATCATAAAGATCAACATTCGGATACTGCTTCTTTATATCCCGGATGACCAGTCGGCTCATCTTTTCAAGTCCGTCCGACACAGTAGCACCACTTTTTACATAGTCTGTCATAACAAGCCTTACGACATTGAATTTACCGAGATATCTGTCCCAATCATCATGGTCAGACAACTTTTTCCCGTCGAACAATTCTCTGACACGCTTTTCATCTGAATTCTTTCCATAATAAGCACAGAGCATGTTGGCAGCCATTGACTTGCCAAATCGTCTTGGACGCGATACAGCCATATATTTTTGTTCTGAATTTACCACAGAATTTATATAATGTATCTGCTCTGTCTTATCTATGTATATTTTTGAATTTAAAGCTTCTTCAAATCTTCCGGTTCCCGGATTCAAATAAATACCCATAATTATCTCCGTTTCGATAAAAAACCGCACCTTCAACAGAATTATAGCATATCAGCCAATTCTGTTGAAGATACGGCATATGATCACTCTCTATTCCGATACTTTCTTGTAACATCTTGATAATGGATTAAGCCGTTAGTTTTACGATAACAGAATCATTTTTTCTTTACGCAAAATAAGAAAATTGAACCACAAACAAAGAGATACTTAAAACAGAAAAGAAAAACTAATGAAAAAATAAGTGTTCATTAAATCAAAATTATTCTTTATTGAAGCCAATTCAGTCATACTACGAACGAAATTAGTGTACATCAAAAGAGCATAAAAAACCTCCTGCCTTAGATAGTTCAAAGCAGGAGGTTAATAATTTAATTCTTTGATTAGTTATTGTAGGCTTCCCACGCATCTAAAAGAGATGAATAACTAGTGTAATTCCACAAGTCTGTATAAGCATCCGTATTAGAAAGTGATTCAGCCTCTTGTTCAGATACTTCATCGCAAACACCATCATGATAATAATTAGCAAGTGTTGGATTCATAATATCTCCGCCAATATAAATACTATACTCACTAATAAGTTGCCCATTCTCAAGCCTGCTGAAACTAACTCCCCAACCATCTCCTTCAGAATAATTACAGCAGGTCTTCCCCCCACCTTCAATCAAGCCTGTAATTCCATCTTGCTCAACATTTCCTTCCGAATTAATATAGTACATTAAAGGTATTCTGTTACCTAAATACGCAATCAACTCTGGTGTTCCATTTCCATCTACATCTACAAAGAAGCACTCATTGCTTTCAAATATATCGCTAGGGTCAATAGAATCCTTATACTTTTGGAAAATCTCATCATTAACGCCTGAAACTGCTGTTGTTCCAGCATCTTCTGGTGCCCATTCAACTGCATCTCCGTTAGATGTTTTATCATCCTCATTTATCAATTCCTCCGCAATAGGTATTCCTGCATTATAAGCCATCTCAATCGCATACTCTCCATTCCCAGCATCATAATAATCCGTGAAATCAATCCCCTGATTAATAGACATTTTCAAAACCACTTCATTTTGACGATTCATATTTATAGCTAAGTAGTTGTCACTTTCAATTCTTTCCATTGTTCCATTATCATCTACTCTTATTATGAATGTTATTTGGTCTGTTATACGTATTGATTGTTTATCGGGGTTCAAAGAATCTTTATTAGCTTCGATGAACTCATCCAAAGACATATTATCTTTAATTTTATAGTCAATGTAGTATGTATCCGTTCCGTATTTGGCAACTATTGTATGAAAATTCGCCAATGTATCATCTATTTTATCCTGCGCGCAGTCCTCTGAAATCTTTTTTCCTTCAAAGACCTTTACACTACCATCAGCAAAATAAACAATATATTTATCATCTATTTCCATTATCTGACTTATATCTTCAGATTTCAGATAAAAATTATTATACCCCACGCAACTCAATCCAGTAGATGTCCAATAATTTAATCTATACGCTGCGCAATCAACATCATACACTACATATGTATCACTACCCGATTGATAAGTTGTCGAGTGTGTATAATCTACAACATATCCTTTAAAAGGAATATAGTATTCGTCTATGTCTGTTCCCATAGATAACCAAAATGATTTTCTATCTTCTGTAACATCTGCAATTACAGTACCTTCAAAGTTTCTCTCAACAATTTTAGAGTTTTCTTCCATCACCTCTAATGCACCATTTTCATCTGTTATTTCTGTTTCCTCACTTTCATTTTGTACCGAATCAGTTGACTGGTTTCCGCAACCAGCCAGCATACTGACCGACAACATCCCAGCTATAAACAAAGCAACTAACCTTTTCTTCATGATATTCTCCCTTCTTGTTTATCATATATTTTGTAGCGTATTTGTGTGATAATCGTGATTTTGTAACATATTTTTTTAACTAATACAATAGAAAATATAACTTCCGGATTTGCTCACAGTACATCAGTTTTTCTCTCCGCATAATCTCCGTTTACGTCAGCAATAGCTATTTTCAGTATCAATTGCTATCTCCCCCGGCTTTTTATAAAAATTAATTCCTGACATTCACTGAATGTCCACCAATTTTTGATTTTATCAGAAAATAGATTAAATGACAATCAGTGAATGTCAACGAGGAAGATATGTTTATCAATAAAGCGCAAGATGGAAAAAATAATATTTGCGGGATTAATGTATATAAATACAGAAAAGAGATTGGGATTTCCCAGCGTGAACTCGCTGATCGACTTCAGGTAAAGGGTCTTGATGTCGACAAAAATGCCATTCAGAGAATTGAATGCGGAAAGAGGTTTGTCACTGATATTGAACTTATTGTTTTGGCAAAAACTTTGGGATGCGAGATAAATGATCTCTTATCTCCATCCCGTCAGTTACCTTAAATTATATTATCATAATTTCTCGGCGTTCGTCATCCATGACTCACTATTCCCTCGAAATTACGACATAACATCCATGTTATATCATAAAATTGTGAATTGATTACACTCTGCGCTGTCTTGCAACCGTTATCACATCTGAAATATGTTCTTCTCTTTTAACATAATCTGCAAGGTATGGAACACAAAACATAACCTTTCCTCGTTCAGGCGATGCTATTATTCCATGATTAATTAGGTAGGTTCGTGTTCTGCTTGTTTTATTTTGAGATACGCCCAACCTATCGGCAATTTCACCTGTTTCTGCCAACCGATCGGAATTCAAAACCTCTGACATTTTAACTAAATATTTTTTTTCTCCATTTGGCAATTCGTCCAGTAACGGTTTTAATGCGCGTTGTTCATATGCGAATAAAGCATTTCTGATTGCCTCACTTACCTCTTCATTTGTAGTTTCATGCTTCCTCTCTGATATATGATTATTAATATTTAATATCAGATAATAACCTAGAAGCTGCATAATATACGGATGTCCATAACTAACTTCATTTAATCTATCAATTAATTTCGAGCTAATACTAAACCCTTTTATCCCCGAAAATATATCAGTTAATGAATCAGTTGTTTCTTCCCATGTAAACAACCCAAGTTCTTCATGAGTAGCACGTCTTAAATATGTGCATCCCTCGTGTTTTATAACATTGGAATAACCGTAGGGAAGTCCGGCTACAGCCAGCATAATATCACATCCTTTTCTGGATGCCATTTGAAAAGCATTGCAAATAGAAGATACATCCTCTATAGAAACCTTCTGAATCTCATCAATGGTAATCAAAATACCATTTTTATACTTTGAACAAGCTTCTAATACAATTGATTTAAGATTATCCTTGCCAATATGTTTTGTTTTGGTCACTGATCCTGTGCTCAGGCCTCCACCAATTCCCAATACATTTAAATTAGCCTGTGGGCTGATTGTTTTCGAAACTTCATCATAACCTGCCAACTCATAAATAAGTTGATCTACTGTATTATCCGGTCCTAAATCGATAACCTTTCTTTTATTGGATAAGGCTCTGATTGAGAGTTGCTCCAATAATGCCGTTTTACCACTACCTCTGGTTCCGGTAATAAATATAGCCCGATCATCACTTCCTGTGTCGATCATTGCATGCTCAAAAAGATTTATTATTTTTTTACGACCAAAAAACACATCCGGCTTTCCCCCGAATATTGGCGAAAAAGGGTTTTTAAACATCTTTTTTCCTCCGATATTATTATATACCTTTTCTGTATATTCTAATTAATTCTGTGCTTTCTGTCAAATCTGTATTTTCTGCAAATTATGTATTTCTGCAAATTATGCGTTTTATGTAATACCATATATTTTATGCATTTTATTTATTCCCCTAAAAAAATACCGCTCTCCGATTTCGCGAAGAGCGGTATTTTTTATTTGAATAATAAGCATTAAACCGGGTCAGCTGTATCCCGTTTATGCTGTTTTACTGATTGCGGGGGCAACGTTGATGCTGTTACTGTCGCAATGTATGATTAATTATTTGTTTGCAAGTGCCTCTTTGATAGCTGCTGTAAGAGCGGGTACGATCTTGTTGAGGTCGCCTACTACACCGTAGTCAGCTACATCAAAGATAGGAGCATCTTCATCTTTGTTGATTGCAACGATGATATCAGACTCTTCCATACCTGCTACGTGCTGGATGGCACCTGAGATACCGATTGCAAAGTATACATTGGGACGAACTGTCTTACCTGTCTGACCAACCTGGAGCTCTTTGGGCTTCCAGCCTGAATCAACAACTGCACGTGAGCATGAAACCTGTCCGCCGAGAACTGCTGCAAGGTCCTCAAGAATCTTGAAGTTCTCAGGAGAACCTACGCCACGTCCGCCGGATACGAGGATCTTTGCATCCATGATATCCTTGATATCAGATACAGCCTTAACAACCTCTTTGATTGTGACATACTTGTTGTTAGGTGTGAATCCGGGATTGTAATCAACAACCTCTGCCTTTGCTCCTGCGATGGGATCGATCTTCTGCATAACACCGGGACGAACAGTAGCCATCTGAGGTCTGTTGTAAGGGCATGCGATTGTAGCGATTGTGTTACCACCGAATGCGGGACGGGTCATGAGGAGCTGATTGTGAAGCTGCTCATTCTCCTTGCCGGGTACGGGTACGAGAGGGAAATCACCGATCTCAAGTACTGTACAGTCAGCTGTAAGTCCTGTCTGAACTCTTGCTGAAACTGTAGGGCCGAGGTCACGTCCGATAGCTGTAGCACCTACGAGGACT
>ODAI012570347.1_pt1 | contig 17675 bp, 18 predicted proteins | sample 1539321 | NCBI WGS metagenome assembly ODAI01 (sample SAMN02144231, study PRJEB22623) | gut metagenome | biome: sheep rumen | host: Ovis aries | place: New Zealand | reverse complement strand
TGATGAACAGCAACAGGATCGGCGGTTTACCGGCCGATCCTGAGACTGTCAAAAACGATAAGAAGTGAAATAAGATAGAGTCGCGGGGGGGCGCGAGGGGGCAAGGCCCGCCTCGCGTTTCAATCATCCGCCGTCTGAAAAAGCCTGATGGTATCAGACTTTTTCAGGTAATGGCATTTTGCTCTGCAGCAAAATGCCCGGCGGCTGAAGCGCAGTCAAAAAAGCCCCGCAAGGGCTTTTTTGACAAGCTGAGGTTTACCGGCCGATCCTGTTGCTGCGTATAAACTGGGGCGAAGCATTCTCCCCGGAAAGAGAACGGCATGGAAAAGAAAAACGCAATAATCATCGCGATACTGCTGGCCCTGCTGTGTTCTCTCACTCTGCTGATTACCATAAATTGGAAAATTGGGGGGGGTGCTTGAGACCAGTTCAGCGCCCGCCGCCGAAGAACCGGAGCCGGAGCCGCCGGAAGTGACGGCAGAAGCGGCCGAGGCGCCGGCGCAGCCGACGGAGGAGCCCGCCGCGCCGGTCGAGGCGCCGGAGGAAACGCCCGCGCCCGCGCAGGCAGCGCCTGCGGATACGCGCACGACGGCGGAGAAAAACGAGGCGCTCTGCCAGACGCTCGCCGAGAGCTTCCGGGACGCCGGAGACCTGTCCTATGTGCAGTTCTTCCCCCGCCGGGGAGAGGGCGTATTCGCGCAGCAGGGCGGCAACCTGACCATCGGCCTGCCGCTGGATTACGCCGAGCGGACCGTGGACGTCATCATCTATTTCGATCCGGGCTTTTTCCCGGTTTACGGCCGGTCGCGCTACGAGTCCGACCGCGAGATCAACACCTTCTTCCAGGAGGATATCGTCGATATCATCATGGACAACAATCCCGGCGCCGTGGTCGTCACGGTCAGCTCGGACAACAGAGTGACGGTCATCTCCTATATGCTCCGCTGTCTCGAAAGGCTCGGGATCACCTCGTGCGGGAAGATCATCTGCTCCGGCTGGAGCGCGGGCGGCAACTTTGCCGTCAGCTGCGCGGCGATACTCCTGCGGGATTATCCGGCGCTCGGCGAGCCGGTCGTCGTGCTCAACGACTGCAACCATACGCCGGACATCGACGGGGCGATCTATGACATCCTCAGGGACAGCGGCGTGCCCTGCCTGGTGTTTTCGACGATGGAGCACGCGGTCACGGAGCACCGGCTATACCGCCTTGTCAACTGCCGTCTCCCGATCGCGGTGATCCATGTCGATCTTAAGCTGACGGAGGAATTCAACACTCATCTCCAGCGCCGCCTGCTGGCGATCACCGACAATGTCTACGGCTATGTGCTCGGCACGCTGCCGGAGCTGCCGGGGAACATGTACGGGGCAAGCTACCGCTACGGCCGGCACGACGCCGCGCTCAACGACACGGTATGGAGCAGCGCGCAGGAGGTCTACGAACAATTCTTCGGAAACGGAGAAGCCTGATCACAGGGAGGAAAAACCATGCCATCCAACAAACTGGCAAGAACCAATGACGATATCCAGCGCGTGCTGGCCGCGAAGCTGCGGGAGATCAAGGATCCCCGGGTGCAGCAGGGCATGATCAGCGTCACGCGCGTGGAGACCACCGGCGACCTGCGCTATGCCAAGGTGTGGCTGAGCGTGCTGGGGCTGGAAAACGAAAAGGAATTCCGCCGCGGCCTGAAATCCGCGGGGGGCTGGCTGCGGCACGAGCTGGGCCAGAGCCTGGAGCTGCGCTATACGCCGGAGCTGGTGTTCGAGGTCGATCACAGCATCGAGTACGGCGCGCATATCAGCCAGGTGATCCAGTCTCTGGACATCCGGCCCGACGGGGACGAGACGCATGAGGATTGAGGACTGCGCCCGCCTGCTGGCGGAGAAGGACGGATTTCTGCTGGTCACGCACTATAACCCCGACGGCGACACTGCGGCGAGCGCGGCGGCGCTGTGCTCGGCGCTGCGGCGGCAGGGGAAGACGGCCTACCTCTTCCCGAATGGGCAGATCGGCGCGCGTCTGCGCGGCTATGTCGGGCGTTTCTTCGCGCCGGAGGACTTCCGGCCGGACTACACGGTGGCGGTGGACGTCGCCACGGAGCGGATGTTCCCGCGCGGCTTTGAAGGCCCGGTCGATCTCGCGATCGACCACCACCCGACCAATTCCCACTACGCCTCTCAGGAGTGCATCGACCCTGAGCGCGCCGCCTGCGGCGAGATCGTGCTCAAGATCGTCAAGGCGCTGGGAAAGGGCGTGACGAAGGAGGAGGCCGATCTCCTGTACATCGCCCTCTCCACCGACTGCGGCTGCTTCCAGTACGCCAACACCGACGCGCACGCCTTCCGCAGCGCGGCGGAGCTCCTGGAGCTCGGCGCGGACAACGCCGGCATCAACCAGAGCTTTTTCCGGCAGGTCTCCCCGGCGCGGCTCAAACTCGAGGGCATGATCTACAGCGCCATGCGCTTTTACCGCGGCGGAGAGATCGCCGTCAACACGATCACGCAGGAGATGCTGCGCAGCTCCGGCGTCACCGAGGAGGAGCTCGACGACGTCGCGGGGCTGGTGGGGCGCGCGCGGGGCCATCGGGTCGGCGTCACGATCCGGGAAAACCCGGACGGCAGCAGCAAGATCTCCGTGCGCTCCGGCGCGGACTTTGACAGCAGCGCCCTGTGCATGCGCTTCGGCGGCGGCGGACACAAGATGGCCGCCGGCTGCAACATCCAGCGCCCGCCCGAGGAGGCGTGTGAGGAGCTGCTCAAGGCGATCGGGGACATGCTGGCATGAACGGCATCCTGCTCATTGACAAGCCCACGGACTGGACGAGCAGCGACGTGGGGGCCAAGCTCCGCGGCGTGCTGCATGAAAAGCGCATCGGCCACGCCGGGACACTCGATCCGCTGGCGACGGGGCTGCTGGTGCTTTTCGTGGGGCGCGCGACCCGCGCCTGCTCCTTTGCCGAGGCCGAGGACAAGGAATACCGCGCTTCGCTGCGCCTGGGGCTGACGACCGACACGCAGGACGTGACCGGCCGGGTCCTGCGCGAGAGCGACGCCGCCTTCGTCACGGAGGACGCGCTGCGTGCCGTGCTGGGGGACTTTGAGGGCGAGCTCGCGCAGATCCCGCCGATGTATTCCGCCATCAAGCAGGGCGGCAAAAAGCTCTACGAGATCGCCCGCCGGGGCGGCGAGGTGGAGCGAAAGCCCCGGCCGATCACGGTCTGGCGCCTCGCGCTGGCCGGGCGCGACGGGGGAGACTGGCTGCTGGATATCCGCTGCTCCAAGGGCACCTATGTGCGCACGCTCTGCCACGATATCGGCGAGCGCCTCGGCTGCGGCGGCTGCATGAGCGCGCTGCGGCGCGTTCGCTCCGGCGCCTTCTCCGTGGAGCAGGCGCATACGCTCGGCGAGGTCGTCGCCGCGGCGAAGGAAGGCCGCGCGGAGGAGCTTCTCCTGCCGCTGGACGGCCTTTTTGCCGCGCATCCGGCGCTCACCGTCGACCGGGAGGCCGAACGGCGCATCCGCTGCGGCAATGACGCGGCGCTGCCGGGCACGCCGGACGGCGTCTGGCGCGTCTACGGCGAGAACGGCGCCTTTCTCGCCCTCGGACAGACCGGGGCGGGCATCCTGACAACGATCAAAAGCTTTTTCGAGGTATAGAACATGCCGAACAGCAAACGGGCCATCGCGCTCGGTTTTTTTGACGGAGTACATATCGGACACGCGGCGCTGCTCAACCGCACGAAGGAGCGGGCCGCCGAGATCGGCGCCATGCCCTCGGTGCTCAGCTTCGACGTGCACCCGGACACGCTGGTTTTTCATAAGGACGTGCCGCTCATCAACAGCGCCATCGGCAGGGAGGAGATCATCCGCCGCTGCTTCGGCATCGAGAACGTGGTTTTTATCCACTTTAATCAGCACGTCATGCGCATGCCCTGGCAGGACTTCGCCGCCTCCGTCATCGACGAGCTGCAGGCGGCCTGGATCGTCGTGGGGCATGACTTCAGCTTCGGCTACCGGGGCGAGGGAACGCCCGGGCGGCTGCGCGAATACTGCGCCGCGCGCGGCGTCGGCTGCGACGTGATCGAGGCGGTGCGCCTCGACGGCCGCGTGGTGAGCTCCACCTATATCCGCACGCTCATTGAGCAGGGCGACATGGAGGAGGCCGCGCGCTGGCTCGGCCATCCGCATACGCTCTCGGACACCGTTCATTCCGGCTACCACCTCGGCTCGAAGCTCGGCGCGCCGACGATCAACATGTTCTTCCCGGACGGCGTGCTGGTGCCGCGCCACGGGGTTTATGCCGCTCGTGTCTTTCTCGAAAACGGCGAGAGCTACATGGCCGTCACCAATGTCGGCGTCCGCCCGACGGTCAGCGAGGGGAACCGCGTGAGCGTCGAGAGCCATCTGCTCGACTACGAGGGAAATCTCTACGGGCGGCAGGCGAGGCTGGAATTCCACGCCTTCCTGCGCGACGAGCGCCGCTTCGAGAGCATCGAGGCTCTCTCCGCGCAGATCAGCCGGGACGCGGAGAACGCCCGCGCCTGGTTTCGCAGCCATGGGGCATAAAGCACAAGAAGCTGCCAAAAAATGCCTGAAAATTGAGGAACAGCGCACGGTTTTGTACAAAATGCAAAACCGTACGTTAATTTATTGACAGAATGGAAAAAAGGTGTTATATTCACCATGGTTTCCGGCGTCAATTTTTCTTGCGCCGGGGGCTAATATCAGACTAATGGGAGAATGAAAATGAAGAAGATTCTTGCGATTACCCTTCTGGCCGCCATGGTTCTGGCCCTGGCCGCCTGCGGCTCCGCTCCCGCGAAGACCGCCGAGTACAAGCTGGGCATGGGCGTGTCCCTGAACATGGACAGCTCCGCCACCAACAACGCCCAGGTCGACGCCACCTGTGCCGCCGTCGTTCTGGACGCCGAGGGCAAGATCGTTGCCGCCCGCATCGACGTTGCGCAGAACAAGATGGACGTGACCGACGGTCAGGTCGATCCCGCCGCCACCTTCCTCACCAAGTATGAGAAGGGCGACGACTACAACATGGTCAAGTTCTCCAACGCTACCCACGAGTGGTACGAGCAGGCCGCCGCTTTCGAGCAGTATGTGGTCGGCAAGACCGCCGCTGAGGTCGCCGGCATGGAGACTGTCGTGAACGAGGAAGGCCACGCCGTCACCACCGACGAGACCCTCTACGCCACCTGCTCCATCTCCATCAGCGAGTTCCAGGAAGCCGTTGTCAAGGCCTGCAACGACGAGCAGGGCCAGAGCTTTACCTCTGACGGCAGCTTCAAGCTCGGTCTGGCGATCAACTCCACCGCTGCCGAGTCCACCCCCGCCACCGCTGAGGCTGACGGCGTTGTGAAGATGTACAGCGAGTTCGGTGCCGCCGTTGTCGGCGCCGACGGCAAGATCATCAGCGCTCTGACCGACGCGACCCAGCCCCAGATCACCGTCAACACCGCCGGTGAGATCGTCGACACCAAGTTCGGCGGCACCAAGCGCGAGCTGAAGGAAGGCTACAACATGGTCGCCTACTCCAACGCCACCCTCGAGTGGTATCAGCAGGCCAAGAACTTCGTCGACTATGCCGCCGGCAAGACCGCCGATGAGCTGACTCAGGTCGAGACCAAGGTCAACGAAGAGGGCCACACCGTCTTCGCCGACGAGGCTCTGTACGCCAGCGTTTCCATCAGCATCGACGGCATGACCGCGGTTCTGGTCAAGGCCGTGAATAACGCCCGCTGAAATGGGCAAAAAACATAGGGGATGAACGCGTTGCGGTTTGTCAAAAACAGTCTGGGCGTCCTGCTTCTGCTTGCGCTGCTGGCATCCATGACCGGCTGCGGGCAGGGGGGAGCGGAGCGATCCGCGCCGGAGGCCAGCGAGCCGAAGGGCAAGGTATACTATACCTATTTTGACACCGTCTCCTATGTATACGACTATGCAGGAGATTCGGCAGAACGGTTTGACGACCGTTCTGCCGAAGTTTCTCATATCCTGAAGGAATACCACCAGCTCTTTGACATCTATCACGAGTACGCCGGGGTGACGAACCTCTGCACGCTCAACAAGACCGCGGGCGGCGAGCCCCTGAAGCTCGATCCGCGGCTGATCGACTTCCTGCTGCAGGCCAAAGAGATGGAGAAACTCACCGGCGGCGAGATGAACGTGATGCTCGGCGCGGTGCTGCGTCTCTGGCACGACTGCCGCGAGGCCGCGTCCGAAGACCCTGCCAATGCAGCGATCCCGTCGGAGGAGGCGCTGCGCGAGGCCGCGGCGCACACGTCCATCGAGCTGCTGGAGATCGACGCTGAGCAGGGCACCGCCCGCATCAGCGATCCGCTCGCGTCCATCGACGTCGGCGCCCTGGGCAAGGGCTACGCGGTTGAGCGCGCGGCGGAATACCTCGAGCAGGAGAACGCCGAGGGCTACGTGCTCAATGTCGGCGGCAACATCCGCTGCATCGGCGCGCGCCCGGACGGCACGGGCTGGGTGACGGCGATCCGTAACCCCGACCGGGCCTCGGAGGACTTTGCGCTGCGCATCAATATCCGGGACACCGCCTGCGTGACCTCCGGCGTCTATGAGCGCTATTTCACCGTGGACGGGCAGCGCTATCACCACATCATCGACAAGGACACCCTGCTGCCGGCGGCCTATTACGAGTCGCTGACGGTCATCACCCGGGACAGCGGCCTGGCCGACGCGCTGTCTACGGCGCTCTTCTGCCTGCCCTGGGAGGAGAGCGTGGCGCTGGCGGAGAGCCTCGAGGACGTGGAGGCGCTGTGGATCTTCCCCGACGGGGAGCAGCGCGAAACGTCCGGCTTTTCCGTCTACACAGAAAACCGATAGGAGGAGATACCTTGAGAAAAAATATCTCGACCCTGAAATTACCCCACTATAAGGGTACGGCCGGCTGCGCCGCCGTGCGCATGCCCGTACCCAAAGAAGTACTGCTGCCGATGAACATGCACTCCGGCCAGGCGGCCGAGCCCGTGGTGCAGCCGGGCGATCATGTGCTGGTCGGTCAGCTCATCGCCCGCGAAGAGGGCAAAAACAGCGCCCCGGTGCACGCCTCGGTCTCCGGCACGGTCAAGGCCATCGAGCCCTACGCCGTCGGCGGACGCAAGACCACGGCCATCCGCATCGAGAGCGACGGAAAAATGGAAAAATACCCCGATCTGCCGATCCCCGAGCCCACGAATCTGGACGAATTCCTCCAGTGCGTGCGCCAGAGCGGCGTGGTCGGTCTGGGCGGCGCGGCCTTCCCCGTGTGGGCCAAGCTCGCCGCGGCGCAGAAAAACCACATCGGCACCGTGCTCATCAACGGCGCCGAGTGTGAGCCCTTTATCACCAGCGACCATCGCACGATGCTCGAGTGCGGCGACCTGATCGAAAAGGGCATCGAGCTCATCAAGCGCTTCATGGGCTCGGAGGAGTTCATCCTCGGCATCGAGAAGAACAAGCCCGACGCCATCGAGCAGCTCACCGAGCGCTTCAAAAACGACCCTGCCGTGAAGGTCATGCCCCTCGGCAGCGTCTATCCGCAGGGCGCCAAGCAGGTGCTGCTGTATAACGCCACCGGCAAGGTGGTCGGCCCCGGCCAGCGCCTCGCGTCCCTCGGCGTCATCATCATCAACGTCACCTCCCTCGTCAAGATGGCGGAGTATTTTGCCACCGGCATGCCGCTCGTCGAGCGCATCGTCACCGTTGACGGCAGCGCCGTCAAAGAGCCGAAGAACCTCATCGTCCCGATCGGCGCCTCCGTGCGCGATCTGGTCGAGGCCTGCGGCGGGCTCAAGGAGGAGCCGGGCAAGATCCTCTTCGGCGGCCCGATGATGGGCAAAACCGTCGATACCCTCGACGCCTCCATCCTCAAGGCCACGAACGCCGTCGTCATCATGAACCGGAAGGACGCCGAGCGCACCGCGCCGAGCGCCTGCATCCACTGCGGCCGCTGTGTGGCCGTCTGCCCGCTGGGGCTCAACCCCACGGCCTTCGCCCGCGCCATGGAGCTCCAGGACGAGGACAAGCGCGCAGCCATATTGCAGGCCGAGCAGGTCTCGCTCTGCATGGAGTGCGGCTGCTGCAGCTACGTCTGCCCCGCCCACCGGCCGCTGGCCGAGAACAACAGCGCCGCCCGCCGCTTCATCCGCGGCTGGGAGAGCGCGAAAAAGGAAGGAGGGAAGTAAGGCATGAATAAACCCGTCATGGCCGCAGGCCCTCATATTCACAGCAAGGACAGCAGCCGCCGGATCATGCTGGACGTGATCATCGCGCTGCTTCCCGCCACCGCCGCCGCGCTGATCCTCTACGGCCTTCCCGCCCTGTGGATCATCCTCGCCTGCGTCGTGAGCGCAGTCGCGGCCGAATTTCTCTTTAACCTCGCCGCCCGCCGGGAGCAGACCGTCGGCGACCTGAGCGCCGTCGTGACCGGATTGCTCCTCGCGCTGAACCTGAGCGCCAAGGTGCCGGTCTGGCAGTGCGTGCTCGGCTCTGTCTTTGCGATCGTTCTGGTCAAGGGCGCCTTCGGCGGCCTCGGCAAGAACTTTGCCAATCCCGCCATCACCGCCCGCGTCTTCCTGCTTGCGGCCTTCAGCTCCACCGTCGCCGGCGGCGCCTTCCCGAAGGCGGTCGACGCGGTGTCCTCCGCCACGCCCCTCGAGCTCATCGGAACAGAGGGCGCGGAGCTGCCGAGCCTGCTGGACATGTTCCTCGGCCTGCGCGGCGGCGCCATCGGCGAGGGCTGCATCCTTGCCCTTCTGCTGGGCTTTGCGTACTTGCTGCTGCGCCGCGTGATCCGCTGGCAGACGCCGGTCATCTTCATCGGGACCGTGTTCGTCTTCTCGCTGATCGTCACCGGCAGCGTGGTGAGCGCAACATACGAGATCCTCGCCGGCGGTCTGGTGCTCGGCGCCGTCTTCATGGCGACCGACTACAGCACCACGCCCATCAACCTTGAGGGCAAGCTCCTCTTCGCGCTGGGCTGCGGCCTCATCACCTGTGTGATCCGCTTCTACTGCGCCTATCCCGAGGGCGTGTCCTTCTCCATCCTCTGCATGAACATTCTCGCGCCCTGGCTCGAGAAATGGACGCGCAGAAAGCCGCTGGGAGGTGTCTGAGATGAATAAGACGATCCGTTCTCTTCTCTGCCTCGTGCTGCTGCTGGCCGTGATGCTCGGCGCCGTCTGGGGCGTGAATGCAGCGACCGCGCCGATCATCGAGGCCAACGCCAAGGCCCTGCTGGGCGACGCGGTGGATATCACCGCGGAGCTTGCGATCAGCGCGGGCACCGTGCAGAGCGTGTACCGCGACGACACAAAGCAGCTCTTTACCGTGAACCTCAGCACCAGCGAGGGCTATTCCCACGGCCCGATCGACCTGAAGCTGACGGTCGATTTCGAGGGCAAGATCGCCGGTCTGGAGCTCGTGCAGAGCTCTGACGACAAGGATCTCGGCGAGAGCTTTATCCCGAGCTTTGCCGGGCAGGATTCCGCCCTCGGCGGCGTGGAGCTGGTCGCTGGCGTGACCTTCTCCTCCTCCGCCATCCGCAATGCCGTATCCGACGGCATGAACACCCTGATTGAAAACGGGCTCATCACCGCCGGTCAGAAGAGCGCCGAGCAGCTGCTGACCGAGCTGGTCCCGAGCGTCTATCCGGGTCTTGTCAACAAGGCCGGCGCCATCCAGGGCGAGGAGCTCGCGGGCAGCGGCGTCGTGACCAAGGGCTACAAGGCCGCCAATGGCAGCGGCTCTGCCTGGTTCATCGAGGACGGCGAGAACGCCTTCCTCGGCGTGGCCGATGTTGTCGGCGGCGTGATGATCTTTGATCTCGAGGGCAATCCGGTCGACGATTCCGCGCTGCTGAGCGCGGTGGCCGAGCTCGCCGCTCCCGTCAACGACGACCTGCACGAGGCGCAGCAGAAGGCGCTGGCCAGAATGCTGCCCGAGGGCGCGGAGCTCGTGCCGATGCAGCTGACCGGCCTTGCCAACTCCGTCACCGGCGCCTATTCCGTCGAAACCGCGGACGGCGCGCTCTATGCCTTCGCCGCGCGGCCCTACGGCTATGCCAACGAAGTGATGGAGCTCTACTTCGTGCTCGATGATACCGGCGCGATCGTCTCGATGCGCGCCAAGGAGCTTATCCTGCACAGCGAATATTTCAGCAATTACACGCTCGACGAGGCGTCCTACAAGGAGGGCTTTGTCGGCCTGACCGAAGACGCCTTTACCGGCGAGCAGGCGCTGATCACCGGCGCCACGATGAGCAGCGACGCGGTCGATACCGCGACGCGCGATGTGTTTGAGGCCTTCCGCCTCAGCACCGAGAACTGAGGGGGTGTGAGCGCATGAAGAAAATCCATCCGGTAACGGTTTTGTTTCTGGCGGCAGCGCCCATCCTGGCGGCCTCAAGCAGCCTGATCGGCGCGCTCTGCATGAGCCTTGCCGTGCTCCTTGTGATGCTCTGCTCGATGCTGCTGCTCGCAGCGCTTCGTAAGATCGTCCCCGCGGAGGCGAAGCTCCCGGCCGTGCTGCTGACGGTGGCTGGCTTTGCCTCGATGGCGCAGATGCTCGTCAGCGCCCTGGTGCCCGCCATGCCCTCTGCGCTTGGCGTGTATCTGGCGATGCTCGCGGCCGATCTTCTGCTGGCTTCCTATGCCGGGCAGGCCTTCGACCGTGGGCTGAAAGAGTCCGTCGTCGGCGCGGCGGCCGCCGCGGCCTTCTTCCTGGTGTTTACGGTGCTGCTCGCCATCCTGCGGGAGCTCTTCGGCGCGGCGAGCTTTGCCGGACATGAGATCGAGGCCCTCAAGGCCATCCGCATCCCGCTGCTGCAGCAGAGCGCGGGCGGTCTGATCCTCTTTGCCGTGCTGCTGGCGGTCGTCAACGCCATCTTCCCCGCGGAGAAAGCGGAGGACGACCTCGCCCTTGCCGCCGCGGGTCTGACGGAGCATAAGGAGGGCTGAGCATGAAAGAAATGATTTTACTGGTGCTGGGCTTTGTCCTGGTCAACAATTACGCGCTGACGGCCTATTTCGGTCTGACGCCGCTGCTGGGCTTTGCCTCCCGGCGGGAGAAGATCCTTGTTCTGGGGCTCTCCGTCACCGGCGTGATGCTCGTCGCCTCGGCGATCCTCTGGCTGCTGCGCGGCCTCATCCCGGCCTGGGCGCAGATCCTCTGCGGTGTGACCGTGGTGCTGATCCTCGTTTACCTCCTGCAGCTGCTGCTGGGCAAGCGCCTCGGCCTGTATTTCCCGCTGATCGCGCTCAACAGCGCGGTGCTGGCGATCGCGCTGCAGCTCATGGCCGCCGAGAGCATCGTCACGCTGCTCCTGAGCGCGCTGGGCGCGGGCCTCGGCTTCCTCTTCGGCCTGTTCCTGCTGAGCGGGCTGGAGGCGCGCATCGAGGACGATCAGCTGCCGAAGGCCTTCCGCGGCCTGCCGATCCGCGTGCTTGCCGCCGCGATCGTCGCGCTGGCGCTCTCGGCGTTCAAGTTCTGATGTTTGCCAACAAAAAGCTGGTCGCCGATCTCTGCGTGATCCTCGCGCTGCTGCTTCTGGCGGGCGGCCTCGCCCTCGCGCTCCGGCTGGGGCGCGAGGCGGGGGGCTGGGCCGTCGTGCGCGTGGACGGACAGGAGACCGAGCGCCATCCGCTCATGGTCAACGGCGTCTTCCCGCTCAACGGCGGGACGAACCTCCTCGTGATCGAAAGCGGCGAGGCGTACTTATCCGAGGCAAACTGCCCGGATCTGCTCTGCGTCAAACAGGGGAAGATCCGCTACAACGGGCAGACGATCACCTGCCTGCCGAACCGCCTCACCGTGACGGTGGAGGGCGGCGAGTCCGACGGCGTGGACTTCGTAATGGGGTGACGGACGATGAAGGCAAAGAATGTCACTCTCATGGCGATGTGCATCGCGCTGGCGATGATCCTCTCCTATGTCGAAAGCCAGGTGCCCTCGCCGGGCATCCCGGGCGTGAAGCTGGGACTGGCCAATCTCGTCGTGGTCTTCGCGCTCTACCGCCTCGGCTGGAAGGAGGCCGCCGGCATCTCGCTGCTGCGCGTGTTTCTCGTCTCGCTCCTCTTCGGCCACGCGGCGAGCCTCGCCTACAGCGCCTCCGGCGCGGCGCTCAGCCTCGTCGGGATGATCCTGCTGAAGAAAACGGACAGGCTCAGCTGCGTCGCGGTCAGCGTGATCGGCGGCGTGCTGCACAATGCCGGACAGATCCTGATGGCCTGGGCGCTGATGGGCGCCAACGTCGTCTGGTACCTGCCGGTGCTGATCCTCAGCGGCACCGTGGCGGGCGTCGCGATCGGCCTTGTCTCCGCGATCCTTGTCAAACGCATCAAGCTGTGATACAATCAGGACTCAACCGACGGTTGAGTCCTGATTATTAGTCGAATCAACGAATGGTTTATTGCTTTTTTGCGCGTGCTTCGGTAGCATTTGTGCCAGAAACGGAAAGGAGGTCATCGTATGAACGAGACCATGGGCGCGATCATCCTGCGCAAACGGAAGGAACTGGGCCTGACCCAGGAGCAGCTGGCCGGGGAGCTGAACATCAGCTATCAGGCGGTCAGCAAGTGGGAAAACGAACAGACCAGCCCCGACATTTCGACCCTGCCTCTGCTGGCGGACGTGCTCGGGCTGACGATCGACGAGCTCTTTGGGCGCGAGCCGAAAACCGTCCCGGCGGAGCAGGCGCTGATCCCTGCGCCCGCGCCGGAGCCGGAGCAGAGCGCCGGGCCGGAGCTTCCCTGGCCGGACGACGACACCCTGCACGCGGTGCTCTTCGTCGGACATACGCTCGTCGGGCACGAGAGCGCGGGCGACCGCATCTTCTCCAGGCGGCAGATCAGCTTTTGCTATGAAGGCCCGGCGCTGAACGTGGAGAGCGACTTTGATCTGACTGTCGAGGGCGACGTCCAGGGCAGCGTGACCGCGGGAGGCGACGTGGACTGCGGCGAGGTCGGCGGCGCGGTGACGGCCGGCGGAGACGTGGACTGCAAAGACGTGGATGGCAGCGTGATGGCCGGGGGCGACGTGGACTGCGGCGTGGTCGGGGGCAGCGTACAGGCCGGCGGCGACGTGGACTGCGGCGCGGTCGGCGGCGACGTGCGCGCCGAGGGCGACGTGGACTGCGGCGTGGTCGGCGGCTCGGTGAATGCCCGAGACGAGGAGGATTTTCATTCCAACCTCAAGGGCAAGAAAAAAGGCTTCAGCTTTGAGCTGAAGCTCTGAAAGAAAAGAACACAGATTATGTAAACTTCCTGCACCGCAAAGCATAGCTTGTTTCCTGCGAAACCGGAGGCCCAGTGGCCTCCGGTTTCTTCTTATGTTTCTGAATTTTTCTCAGGGGCTTGCAATTACGGAGAAGAATGGTAAAATAAAGTGATATTTTCCTTTTAGGATGGAAGCAAGATGAAAACTGTCAGAAAACTGATCTGTCTCTGCGCGGCGCTCTGTCTGCTGCTGACGCTCTGCCCCTTCGCGCTGGCGGAGGACGCGGCAGTGAGCGACGAGGAGCGCTTTGCCGGAAAGACCTGGGAGCAGGTGGTGGACGCCTTCCTCGAGGAGCACCACGCCAAGAGCGAGCTGGTCGGCCTCGGCTACTACAACACCGTCACCGGGCAGGAGGAATACCACAACCCGGACACCTATTTCATCGCGGCCAGCATGTTCAAGGTTCCGCTGAACATGCTCTTCCTCGAGCGCATCTCCAAGGGTGAGATGGACTGGAACAGCGATGTGCGCGGCTACCGCTACGAATATCTGCTGCGCAGCACGATCATCGACTCCAACAACGAAATGGCGGAGGTGCTCTGGCGCGCCTACGGGCAGGGCCAGATGGTGCCCTACCGCTATTACCGCGAGCAGATCGCGCCCTACATGGGCGAGGACGCCGAGACGGTGGAGGACACCTATTACAAAAATAACCTCTTCACCTCCCGCCAGATGATCCAGTGCCTGCATCTGCTCTACGATAACCCCGACCGCTTCCCGAAGCTCCTGGACACCATGAAGGAGGCCGAGCCCAACCGCTACTTCAAGAACCATCCGCAGAAGGTGGAGGTCGCCCACAAGTACGGCTATGTGGTCGAGGACGAGGCCTTTTATCTCAACGACTGCGGTGTTTGCTACACCGAGGACCCGATCTGCATCGTCGCCTTCACCCGCGGCATCCCGCAGCCCTACGCCTTCCTCGCCGACTACTGCACGCTGATGATCGACTACACCGAGTATCACACGGCCGAGCGTCACGCGCAGGAGCTGGAGGAGGCGCGGCAGAACGCCATTTTGCAGCTCAACGGCCCGGCGCCCGAGACAGAGCGCCCCGAGCAGCTGAGCGCCGAACAGACCGGCACCCAGCCTGAGACGCAGCCGGCCGAGGCGCCCGCGGCCGAAACCGCCGCGCCGCAGACGGAGAAGGCGGAGGAGACGGAGGGTGCCTCCTTCCCCTTCGGGCAGATCCTCGTCGCGATCGGCGCTGTGATCGGCGTCGTCTTCGTTCTGCGCGCCGCGGCGAAAAAGCGCCTGCGCGCCGTCTGGGGCGTGCCCGCGGTGATTTTCACGGCGCTGGCGCTGCTGTGCTGCTTCTCGGCGCAGCGGATGGCCCCGGCCATCCCCGCCGCCCAGTCGATCGGGGACCCGGCCGAGACCGTCAACGCCTTCTTCGACGCGATCCTCGCCGAGGACTATGACCGCGCCTGCGGCTATCTCGGCGACTATGTCTCCCTCGGCCTCGAGCAGGAGCCGGAGAGCGAGGCCGCGCGCCTGATGGCCGACGCCCTGCGTTCAAGCTATACCTACAGCCTCTACGGCGAGAGCCGTGTCAGCGGCATGCAGGCCAGCCAGCAGGTGCTGCTGGAGACGCTCGATCTGACCGCGCTGCAGGAGGATCTGAAGGCCGGCACGGAGGCCGCCGTCCAGAAGCTGAGCGAGGAGCTGCCGGAGAACGAGGTCGTGGACGCGCAGGGGAATTACCTCCCGGAGATCACCGACCGCGCCTATCTGGAAACGCTGCGCGAGCTGCTGGAGCACGCGGAGAAATATCACACCATCGTCGGCCTGGACATCAATCTGACCTACACGGTCGAGGGCTGGCGCATTACGACGAGCCGTGAGCTGCTCAATGCCCTGAGCGGGCGCACGGCCTACACGGGAGGAGGGGACAGAGCATGAGCGAAAAGACTTCGGGCCGTGCGCGGCAGAGCGTCTCGACCGGAACGCTGATCTTATATCTCGTGCTGATCGTCGCCTCCGCGCTGTGCCTGCGCTGGCTGCTGCTGAGCATCCACTCCGACGCCAAGCCCCGCCAGTCGACCGGCGTCGCCGCGCCGACCGGCGTCGCCGTGACGGAGAAGAGCGCGAAGGCCGAGCTGATGGGCGGTCTGGACGTGTTCGCCAACAACTCGGCGGCGGACGCCCTGTCCAATCTGGTTTACATCAAAAAGATCTACAAGATCCCCGAAAACGATCTGGTCGCGCCAAAGCCTGATGAGAGCAAATTCGGCGTGACCGACGACCCCGAGGAGGTACAGGCTGTCGTCGACTCCGCCGCGGCGCTGCTCGACGGGCAGGAGATGATCTGGAACAAGGACATCCAGCGCATGGAAAACTCGGTCATGCGCTACTACTGCGACGACACGATCCTTGTCGTCACCTGGAAGGAGGGCATCGACGGCGCTGCCGTCACCTTCGCCGAGATCAAGATCGCCGACGGCTCGCAGATCCGCCGCGCGCTCTCCGGCAACAGCTACGGCTCCGGCATCCGCATGAAGGCCACCGAGATGGCCACCGCCGCCAACGCCGTCATCGGCATCAACGGCGACTTCTACGACAACCGCCAGATCGGTCTGTCGGTCTATCAGCGCCAGATCTGCCGCAACAAGGGCCAGGCGCTGGACTCCTGCTTCGTCAACTCCGCGGGCGACCTGCTGATGACCCATCGCGGCGAGCTTGTCAGCGACGAGGACGTGGAGCAGTACCTGCGCGACAACGACGTGCTCTTCGGCATCTCCTTCGGGCCGATCCTCGTGGAAAACGGCGAGAAGCAGACCATCGACAGCTACTCGGTCGGCGAGATCGACGCGCTCTACTCGCGCGCGGCCATCGCGCAGAAGGGCGAGCGGCACTATCTGCTGATGACGATCGGTCAGGAGGGCAATTACAGCCGCCGCTGCACGATCAACCAGTCCGCGGAGATCATTTACAACAAGGGCGTGGACAGCGCCTACGCGCTCGACGGCGGCCAGACCGCCACGATGGTGATGCAGGGCCAGACGGTCAACCGTGTGGACTGGGATGAAGAACGCACGATGAGCGATATTATCTATTTCGCCACCGCGCTGCCGGAAGAGGGGTGAGCCGATGAATCCGATTGCCATGATCCTCGGCGGACACGTGATCTATTGGAACGCGATTGTCGTCGCCCTCGGCGTCGCCGCCTGCTTCTGCCTGACGATGGCGCTCTTTACCGCCCACGGCGGACAGGCCGCGGCCATCTGGCTGCTGCTGCCGCTGGCGATCCTGCTCTCGCTGCCGCTGGCGCGCTTTGTCAACTGGTACTGCCACAGCGAAAAATATCTGAGCTTCTGGAAGGCCATGACCGATTACAGCCGCGGCGACTACTGCCTGGCGGGCGTGATCCTCGGCACGGGCCTGGCGGGCCTGGTCGTGTACGCGCTGGGCTTTACGCAGAACCTGCGCCGCCTGTATGACTGCCTCGCCCCCGGCGCGGCGCTCGGCATTGCGCTGATCCGTTTGAGTGAGCTCTTCACCAACGCCGACCGCGGCAAGGCGGTCATCACGAACCCCGCCTTCCAGCGCCTGCCCTTCAGCACCGAGATCACAAGCTCCGGCGAATGGCGCATTGCGACCTTCTTCTTCCAGTTTCTGATGATGCTCATCATCTTCGCCCTGCTGCTGCGCTTCTTCGTGCGCCGCCGCCGCTGGCCGATGAAGGCCGGGCAGCCGCGCGACGGGCATGTGGCGCTGATGTTCCTCTCGTGGCTCTCGGCGCTCGATCTGATGGCCGACAGCAGCCGCTATGACGCGAGCTTCCTGCGCCTCAACGGCTTTGTCAGCATGGTGCAGATCGTTTCCGCGGTGACGCTGCTGGCCGTGCTCGTCATTTACAGCCGCCGCTCCATCAGGGCCAACGGCATGCACGGAAAGCTCATCGTCCTCTGGGCGGTGTTTCTTGTCGCGGTCGGTGTGACAGGCTTTCTCGAGTGGCTGGTGCAGCGCCACGGCAACTGGTATCTGTTCTGCTATGCGATGATGAGCCTGAGCTGCCTCACGCTCGCGGTGGTGGATTACCTGGCCTATCTCAGCGTCTGCGGCGAGAAAAAGAGAAAACGCCGCGCCGCCTGAAATCATCTTATTCAACCCCTCTGTTCGGCACCTGTGCGGACGGAGGGGATTTTTTATGCCAAATTCTCCCCGCGCTCTTGCAATTGCGGATAAGGATGGTAAAATAACTTCGAATGATACTAGTCTCCCATAAAACGCTATCAAAGCGTTTTATAGCGCCGAAGGCGCGTCGGAGACTGCATGAGACGTGTTTTGTGCCCTGAGGCAAAAAACTGCCAGCGCGTTTTCCGCGATGCCTTTCCAATAAAATGAAGCATTTTATTGGAAAACAGTATCAATGGTAGATAGGATGGTAT
>ODAI010259922.1_pt1 | contig 17675 bp, 19 predicted proteins | sample 1539321 | NCBI WGS metagenome assembly ODAI01 (sample SAMN02144231, study PRJEB22623) | gut metagenome | biome: sheep rumen | host: Ovis aries | place: New Zealand | reverse complement strand
TGATAATTCTCTTTAAGCGGTCTTCCGGATCGCTGTAAATGAATACAGATACAGTATTTGGGTCGTCTTTCAAAATGAAATCCCCGCAACGACCAACGATAACTGAACTTTCCAAAGACGCGATACCTTTAATTAATTCAGAAGCTTTTTCAAATACAGCTGTATTAACAGATAAATCTGTCATACCGGAGAAACCGAATCCACCCAATAATCCGGCAATACCGCCTACATGGTACATTCCGTCGTCAGTCTGATTTTCCTCTTTAAAGAAATCCGGATCAATTCCCATATCTACAGCGATACGCTCCATAATTTTCTTATTGTAGTATCCGATATCTAGGTATTCAGCCACTCGTCGTCCAATTTCACGTCCATTGGATCCATATTGACGAGATATAGTAATAGTTACATTTTTTGACATTATGAATCACCTACTTTCTTTCATTTTACAATATATTTTTTTTCTTTTAAACTAGAAATATGGAATAATATTGTTAAATATTGAGAATCCTTTTACAAAGATAAAACAGAAAAGAGGTGCGATTGTGAAACCAATCATGGAATTTAACATCAAAATTAAACCGGAAGAAATTACCCGTATGGAAACTCCTTCCGGAAAGGTAACAGTGATTCCTTTTAGCGGAAATGTTGAATCGGAATTGTTTACCGGAACCATCCGCCCGGGTGCTGCCGATGTACAGGTAACCAACGCTGCCGGTATACGCCACATGAACGCAAAGTATATTTTTGAAGGAAAAGATAAAAACGGAAAAGCCTGTTATTTGTTTGTAGATAATAACGGCTATTTTGAACCAAACAGTGAGCCTTCTCCATTTCACGCCTATCCGACATTCATGAGTGACAGCCCATTTTTAGCAGAACTATTAGAACGCTCTTCCTTTAGAGCAGAAGGACATCCGGCAAAAGAGGGTGTAACCATTAAGATTTTCAATGTATTAAATTAAAAAAAGCGGACTAATCCGCTTTTTTTCCATGATAACTGAGAATTCCACCGATATTGGTAACGTCGGTAAAGCCATTTTCTTTTAAATAATTGGTTGCCTTTTGCGATCTGTTTCCCGATCTGCAGTAAACATACAGCTTTTGGTTTCGATCGATTTTTAATGCATCGCTAATCGCAGATAAAGGAATATTTTGAGCTTCCGGGATATGTCCTTTCTTATATTCATCGATTTCACGAACATCAATTAACAGGCCATCTTTATTCTGCTTATAAATTTCAATCCATTCATCAATGGATTTATTTTTCTTAAAAAACATCGTCTCACCTCAAATGTATTGAATCATTTTCCTTAACTTCTGTCTATAAAAAAAAAGGAAGCTTTGCTTCCTTGGACATTACGCGTTAACTTCAGAATATTTTCTACGTTCTGGACTTAAGTTGTCTACGTAATAACGAACAGTTAATTTACCTGCGATTTTTGTACGAGATTTCGGTTCTTCGATGAACTCGTCTCCTTCTAACATACCGTCTAACATAGCCTTGCAGCAGTTAGTGAGGTTCTTTACTTTCGGTTCATTTTCCTCCATGAAATCCTTCGCATTTACCTCAATATATAACCACATTTTATCATGTGCTTCCTGCTTAAGTTCCTGTAGACGAGCTGCATACTGTTCCTGTGTCCATTTTTCCATAGGTTAGTTCCTCCTTGTTACGAAAAGCATTCTAACCGAATCAAAAAATCATTGCAAGCATGAAAGGGCTCACAAACGAGATTGAATCTATCAATTTTGAAATTTCTTTCGTTTTTTTCAAGATTAAACAAGAAAAACAGTACCTTTTCCTCTTATATAAGTTAATCTCGACACAATTTTCGATAATAAATAAAGTATGTAGTAACCATTCGCTATCCATAATCAAAACAAAAAATGCCTTATGAATTTTCTGATTTATTTTGTTTCATTTATACTATATTTATCTTACGGAGGTTATCGCTATGGGAAGGTATTATACATTAGAATGTCCGAGCTGCGGATATCAATTTGAAGCTCGTTACGGTGCCGGAAAGTCGGGAATTGAAGATGATTTATTGGTGAAAAAACGCCTTATCAAACAAGAAGCCGATCCGGATCTTCAAGCGATTTATAATGTTATGAAAAAACTTGAAGCTAATCCGGATGATTGTGATGAAGAATCAATCGAAATTACCGATAATGAGATAGAACAAGAAAACTTTTACTAAGCTGGCCTCGTGTATCAGTCGATTCCTCTCTCTATCAATGTGAAAGCTGTTTACATCTTTTCAATCATAAACGAATCACTATATTTACAAACAAGGGAAAGTATATTGAAACTTATCAGTACTGCCCTTCTTGCGGCCGTCTTGATGCTTCTCCTGTCAATGAGGATGAGTTTAAAAATTCATACAACTCTGCAGTAGAAGTCTACTGCCCGAATTGTGGAAAATCGCTCATATTCTCCTGTTTTGCACTTTTTGATTAAAAAAAGCAGGATTTTGTCCTGCTTACCAAGCTATAATCTCGACACCTTTTTCAGTGACATATAATGTGTGTTCCCATTGAGCGGATAATTTACCGTCAGCTGTATAAGCTGTCCAGCCGTTATCCGAATCCACAAACAGTTTATGGGTTCCCTGGTTCAACATCGGCTCGATCGTAAATACCATACCCGGTGCAATGACCATACCGGTATTGCGAATTCCTACATGATGAACATATGGATCTTCATGGAATCCGTTTCCAACACCGTGTCCACAGAATTCACGAACAACACTGTATCCGTTTTTATGCGCAAATTCCTGAATCGCTGCACCGATATCTCCGAAGTGTCCCCAAGGACGAACGGCTTCAACACCAATCTTCAGGGCTTCTTTTGTTACTTCGACAAGACGTTTTGCCTCATCATTTACATTTCCGATCATAAACATACGGCTGGCATCCGCATAGTGTCCATGCACGATGGTTGTACAGTCCACATTGATGATATCTCCGTCTTTCAATACGATATCCTTACTTGGGATACCGTGACAGATTTCATCGTTAATCGATGTACATACACTTTTTGGAAAGCCCTCATAATTAAGCGGGGCAGGTGTTCCGCCATGAGATATTGTATATTCATGCACCAAAGTGTTGATATCCTCTGTTGTCATTCCGGCACAAATTTTTTCGCCGACCAGATCCAGCACACCGTTGTTAATTACGGCAGCTTTTTTGATCCATTTGATATCTTCTTCATTTTTAATTAACTCATGACCCGGTACAATCTGTCCCTGTAAGCGAAGCACATTTACCGTATTATCCCACTCTTCATGGCAGGCTTTATACTTCTTTCCGGAACCGCACCAGCACGGTGAATTTTTACTGATTAACATATGAATTCCTTCTTTCTACAATTCAATTGTCAACATTCTATCTTTTCCGCTCATATCCTTATGAACTGTCACTTTTCCGTTTGGAAAATGTTCCTTTGCCAGAGAAGATAAGGCTTTTCCCTGGTTATACCCCATCTCAAAAGCTAAAAATGACTTAGGATTTAGTACCTGCGGAGCTTTTTCAAACACATCTCGATAGAATTTCAACCCATCATCCCCACCAAACAAGGCAACATGTGGTTCGTAATCAACCACGGAATGTTCCATCTGTTCTGAACTTGGAATATATGGAGGGTTACATACTAAAATATCGCAATGAAGATTTCTTTCAATAAATGGATCCAACATATTACCGCAGATAAATTTCACATTCGCCTGTAATTTTTCGTTGTTTTTTTCGGCTACGACTAGTGCTTTTTGGGATATATCCGATGCCGTAACATCCATTTTCGGCTCTTCTAAATTCAATGTGATTCCAATGGCACCCGATCCGGTTGCCACATCAAATACACTGACCTTGTCACGATCCGGAAAATAGTCATCGAATAGGCCTAATACTAAACCGACAAGTTCCTCGGTTTCCGGACGTGGAATCAATACATCTTCATTGACAATAAAATCATATCCATAAAAGGATTCATATCCTAATACATAGCTTAACGGTTTGCCTTCTTCCATTAAGGCAATATCTTTTAAATATAGAGAGGCAAGATCTGCATCCGCTTCTTCTTCCATCTCCAAATATAAATTTATATTTTTCTGCCGGCATAACTCTGCCATCAGCAGCTGAGCTGCCTGATCGCCCTGACCGGCATCAAATAAACGTTTCTGTCCCTGGTGAATCAAATCACGATAGGTCATACCTGCTTTTCTCCTGCAAGTTTAGCCTGCTGGTCCGCAATGGATAAGGCGTTCATCAAATCATCCAGACGACCATCGATAATACGGTCTAACTGGTTCACGGTATATCCGATACGATGATCGGTTACACGGTTTTGCGGATAGTTATAAGTACGGATCTTTTCAGCACGGTCTCCAGTACCGATCTTAGTACGTCTTTCCGCTCCGTTTTTCTCATCGATTTCGCGCTGTCTTTCTTCATATACGCGGGCGCGGATCGTCATTAACGCGGTAGCGCGGTTTTCATGCTGGGAACGCCCATCCTGACATTTTACGACAATACCGGTAGGCTTATGCACGATACGTACGGCAGAGTCTGTTTTATTGATATGCTGTCCGCCGGCTCCCGATGCACGCATGGTATCAATTTCCAAATCGTTCATATCGATTTCAAAGTCTTCTTCCTCAATTTCCGGCATACACAATACCGTAGCGGTTGAAGTATGAATTCGTCCCTGTGACTCTGTCTTCGGTACACGCTGTACACGATGTGAACCGGATTCAAATTTAAAGGTTCCGTAAGCTCCATCTCCGTTAACTTTAAAGGAAATCAAAGAATAGCCTCCGGCTTCACTTTCTTCACTTTCGATGACCTCTACACGCCATCCTTTAGTTTCACAGAATTTTAAATACATTCTGAATAAGTCACCGGCAAAAATATTTCCCTCATCTCCACCGGCAGCCCCACGGATCTCTATAATACAGTTATGAGAATCGTTTGGATCCTTCGGTACCAGAAGCAGTTCTAAGCGGTCCAGATAATCCTGAATCAGCGGCTCCAGACGTTCAATTTCCATCTCTGCCATTTCACGGATTTCCTTATCATCTTCTGTCTGCAGTTCTCTTGCGTCTTCTAATTCGCTCTTTGCGCTTTTATATTCTTGATATGTTTCCACAATCGGCCGGATCTCATTCTGTTCCCTGCCGAGTTTTGCCATCGTCTTACGATCGGAAACAACATCGCTTTTCATCATTTCCTCATTAATTTCGTTATATCTATCTACAATTGAGTCAAGTCTTTCTTCCATTGATGCCATATGTGTCCCGTCCTTTCAGCAACCATTAATATACCATGAATTCTATTCAAAAGACAGTAAGGTAGCCCTATTTTCATTTTTTTGATAAACTGTTTCCATGAATATACAAAAAGAATGGGAACGTATTCGCGCATTTTTAATGAAGTACACAAACTGGATTGCCTTGTTCGTCTTTGGTTTGATGTGCTTAATCATCATCGTGTCGCTGTTTAACTCCCCTAAACATACATATTCGGTTATCGATTATGACCATCCGGAATCCGGTCCGATTGACACCTTTGATCATTTTTTATTTGCGGAATCCAAAATGTATACCACCGAAGGTGACCGCATTGTGGTTGTCGATTCCAGCGGTAAGGTACTGGCTGCCAAAAATGCAGTAGTGAGTTTAAAAAATAATCAGGAAGATCATATCGTTCATTTCACCAATAAATACACCAAGGTGGATGAAGTGGTCAATGGAGATTATGCAGCCGATGCTTTGTATCTTGATACCAGTGCCGATGGCTCCCGCATCCTTTTTGAGATTGCCGGAGTGCAGGGATGGGCTAATGCCAAAGATGTTGAACTCGTATTGTATACAGATGCACTGCAGCTTTCGTATTACTATCGTTATGAAAACTCGCTTGTTCACTGTATATCACGGGATATAAATGAAGATGTCCATACATCGTATTCCATCGGTCCCTGCCCGGAATATGTGAAAGAAGATGTGATTTACTACTCTTATAACGGACATTGGTTCTATGATGACTTTCATGAAATGTATTTGGATAAGCAGGCAGGCTCTCACCAGCATGCGGTGAATCAAATTGCCCATTATTGTTTCTATCAATATCTTCCGTATCGAAGCTATACCGAATTAACACCGGATGATTTTAATAATCACATTACGGAAATGACCGGAATCGTATCTTCCGATCAATCTGTCTTGTACAATTCGGGCTATATATTTATTGATATCCAAAACCAAACCGGAGTCAATGCGGCAATGATGTTTGCCTCTGCAGTAAATGACAGCGGATACGGTCAAAGCGAACTGGCCATTTCCAGCAACAATATTTTCGGTCATCAGGTGTATTCCCGAGAAGGCGGAGCAGATGGACGATACAATTCTCTGTATGACTGCATCTACCAGCATGCCTATTATTTTGTACAGGGAAACTATTCCAATCCTTCATCGGACACCTACCACGGTTCCTGGTTTGGTGATAAAGATTCCGGCATTGCCTTAACCTATTCCGGAGATCCTTACTGGGGAGAAAAAAATGCCTCCATCTACTACCAAATTGACAGGCTGGCCGGTATGAAAGACTATAAAGAGTACAAAACGATGACATTTAGAACCAATCACGATATTGTTGTTTATTCCGATCCAAAGAATAAAAACGAATTGTACCGCTATCAATCCGGAGAAACGGTAAGCTTTATTATTTTAGGTGAGGAAGGCTCATGGTATAAAATCTACAGTGAGGTACCTATCACCAACTATAAAGCCGATCCAACCGCACAATATATCGAAACGATTGCGTATATAAGAATCAAAGACGTCGTATAAATAAACGCTGAGGACTATTCATCATCCTCAGCGTCTTCTTTTTCGCTGTCATCCAAACGGTATCGCAGGATATACTTTTCTACATCCTTAATCATTTTAGTTGCCTTGCGTTTGGTATTGATTTCTTTTAACTTTGTGAAGTGGTCTTTTTTCTTAGTCGTGCGGACTTCGCTGTAAGTCACTTCACATTCTTCTTCACCTAACTCTTCAAAATGGTATGTGATCGTTACACGGTCAATCTCTGTAGAGAATGTAGCTTGATAATCCAAAGGTGGCTTAAATTGGCTGATGCGAACCGTAATACCTTCACCTTTACCTCCGCGCTGTACTGATTTTTTATTGTATCGGTAGCCACGGCTGATTTTTGTGATAGGAACCTTTTTTCCGGTATGGGTTTCAATATCATTCAGTAAAGAATCCTCTATATAATCAAAAAACTGTCGTGCACTCACGTCTAATTTCAATTTGACTTCCATAGCTCTCTCCTCGCTTATGTACTGTATTATAGCACAATTATTCAAAAGTTGAGTTATAATCAAAATATGTATATTGACAGCCACTGCCACATCACGTGTGACCAACTTTACTCCGATCTTGATCAAATCCTTGAAAGAGCCGAAAATATATCCGGCTTTTTGATCATGTGTACAAATGAAGAGGAATTTAAAAGGGCTCTGCCGCTTCGTAAAAAAGATCATCGTTTTAAGATCGCATGGGGATGGCACCCTCAGGATGTATTATCTGTTACCGAAAACGATATAGAGCGCTTGGAACAAAACGCCCATCTTTTAGATTGCCTTGGCGAGATCGGATTGGATTATTATCGAGATTCTTCCAATAAGGAACTTCAAAAAGAATTATTCATCCGACAGATTCATATCGCCAATCAATACAATTTACCGATATCGATCCATATGCGTCAGGCAACAAAGGATACTCTTGATCTCTTAAAAGAGCATTCTAATACAAAAATAATTTTCCATTGTTTCTCCGGAAGCAGAGAAACGATGAAAGAATGTCTAAAGCTTGATTCCTTTATTTCCTTTGGAGGACCTGTAACCTTTAAAAATGCCAGACATGCACCGGAATGTGTAATAGAGTGTCCTATATCACGATTATTAACAGAAACCGATTCTCCATATCTGGCACCGGAACCGGTAAGAGGTACACAAAATGAACCATCCAACGTGCGCTTTATTGCCCAAAAAATAAGCCGGCTGAAGGACTTGGATGAAGCCACTTTCTGCCGGCAGATTTCTGATAATTTCTATTCTATTTTTAAAGATTTGTAGGCATCGATTTGATTGCCAACCAAAATCGTATCCGACTGTAATACAATAGGGCGTTTGACCAGCATGCCATCCGTTGACAGAAGATCAATAATCTGTTCGGTGGTCATGGTTAGACGCTTTTCTTTTAGATTCAGCTCTCGATACAATTTACCGCTGGTATTGAATAATTTATCCGGAGATATACCTTTATCAATCCAGCTTTGAAGCTCCTCTTTGGTAGGATTATCAGTCTGAATCTTTCGATACTCAGCTTCAATCCCCAATTCCTGTAATGCCTTATATGCCTTACGGCAGGTAGAGCATTTCGGATATCCGATAAAGATTGTTTCCATATTAATGATGGATAGAATCAGCTAATGCAGCAGATAAAGAAGACTGGTTTTCTACTGCAGAGATTACAGCTGCCATCAATGGAGCAATGGATAATACAACCATCTTATCGTATTCTTTTTCTTTATCAGTCTGTGTAATAGTATTTGTGCAGATAAATTCAGTTAAACCGCTATTTTTCAAACGTTCGATTGCAGGTCCGGATAATACACCGTGTGTACATGCTGCATAAACCTCTTTAGCACCTTTCTGCTTCAACATCTGAATTCCGGATACCAGCGTTCCTGCTGTATCTACCATATCATCAATAATTACTGCAACCTTGCCTTCGACATCACCTAAAAGGTTCATCGCAACTGCTACGTTTGGACGTGGGCGTCTCTTATCGATAATAGCTAACGGAGCTCCCAAATAGTCAGCTAAGCGGCGGGCACGAACGGTTCCACCATGGTCCGGGCTTACAACAACGATATCATCTAAATTCTTTTTCTTGAAATATTCACCGATCAAGCTGTTTGCGGTAATATCATCTGTCGGGATATTAAAGAATCCCTGAATCTGAGTGGCATGTAAATCCATCGTAACGACGCGGTCAGCACCTGCAGTTTCCAATAAGCTTGCGACAAGCTTTGAAGAAATTGGTTGACGTGGTGCAGCTTTTCGATCCTGACGTGCATAACCGAAATAAGGGATAATGCAGTTGATGGTGGCAGCAGAACCTCTGCGGCATGCATCGATTCCGATCAAAAGCTCCATCAAGTTGTCATTTACCGGTTTGCTGGTGGACTGAATAAAATATACGTGTTTTCCACGAACTGATTCACCGAGCTGAACTAAAATTTCTCCATCCGCAAAATGATTTACATCACATTTTCCTAAAGGAATATTTAATTCTTTACAAATGTCCTTAGCTAACTGCTGGTTTGATGATAAAGCGAATACGATAGTGTTTTCCATTCTTTTTTCTCCCTGTTCTTTTATCTTTCTATAATTACTGTGTTTGGATCGATTGTTGTTCCTGATTTTACTGTCGTATTTTTTAAATACGATCCAGGCAGGATTTCAACAAAATCTTCAATCACGGAATTACCTAAAACCTCTACATTTGGATGAATGATGACATCATGGCCGATCTTTACATCTTTGCCGATGACGGTTCTTTCCGGGTCAACAATCTGGACTCCGTTTTTCATCCAATCAATATTAATTTTATGCTGCATCCATTTATAGGCTCGATTCAATTCAACACAGTCGTTAATGCCCATGACCTCATCCCGGTCTTCAATAATACTGGCATTGACCGTTTTTCCTTTGGATACAAGAATTTTAACCATATCTGTCAAATAATACTCTTTTTGAGCGTTATTCGGCTTTAACTCTTTAATATATTCAAACAATTCGCGGTTTTTGAAACAATACATACCGGCGTTGATTTCTCTGATTTCTCTTTGTTTTGGAGTACAATCCTTCGCTTCAACAATTGCTTCTACTGTACCGTTTTCATTACGGACAATTCTTCCGTAATGAGCTCCATCCTCCAGAACAGCACTCAACAATGTGAGCGATGCGTTTTCGTTATCTTTATATAGCTTTTCTAAAGTTTCCGGCTGGATGCATGGTCCATCACCATTAATGATGAGTGTGTCCCCATCTGCATCTGCCAGCTGTGTACATTGCATAACTGCATGACCTGTTCCTAATTGAGGCTCCTGAAGCGCAAATTCAAGTTCCGGAAAAGCTTCTTTAATCGATTCAGCCTGATAGCCGACAACGACTACGATTCTTTCAACATTGACAGCTCTTAAAGCATCAATAATATATGCCAGCATGGGACGGTCAATAATCGGATGCATCAATTTACTCAGTTCCGATTTCATCCGGGTTCCCTTACCGGCAGCCAATACAATCGCATTTCTCATACAATCACCCGACTTCCTTTTACCATTCTAACAAAAAATCAATTACTATTAAACAAAAAACGGAGAAGTCTCCGTTTTTATTCTTCATCTAAGGCGTTTAGCTTCTCCTGCAAAGGAGTAATTTGATTTACATAATAATTAACATCTGCCTGGGCAGCATCAAGATCGCTTTGTGCCTGATTTAAAGCACTTTGGGCGCTTTCTAAATTAGAAAGCAGCGTATTTAAATCATATGTCGCAATTAATTCTCTGTTAATACGAATCTGCGCTTCGATTTCCGATTTCTCATCTTCCGATGCCCCATCTAAGCGTCCTTCCAGCTCCGCAATCTCCGCATTGATCCCGTCTACTGCGCTTTGCGCATTGGTATATGCAGTATTGGCCGAATCAAATTTCGCCTGAGCTTCATTATATGCAGTCTGAGCCTGCGCCAAAGTTTCATTTGCGGTATTCAAGCCGCTTTGATATGTTGCGATTTCTTCTTTCAGTTTTGCCTTTTCTTCTGCCTTCTTTGTATTGTTGTTGGTGGAATCCGTCTTAGTTCCGGATTTTGCTTTCGCAAGCAGAGTATCAAATGAACTTCCTGCCTTTTCTTTTAGGATCTCGTTGATCTTTTGTTTCTGATCATCTGTCATTTGATTATATTTCTGCTCATATTCGGTGATCCGTGCCTTCTCCTCATCGGAATAGGTATCGTAATTTTCTGCCCATTCTTTTAATTCGTTGTAATACTCATTGCTGTCGGAAGAAATAATTTCATTTTGAAATAAATTCCAAACAAACCGACCGGCGCCGAATATCAATGCACATCCAACAATAACCGCCAATACAATCATGGCAACTCTGCCTATTGTCTTTGATTCGTCATTTGATTTTCTTTTTATATTTTTGACCTGCTTTTCTTTTGATGTATCCTCAAGCAGTTCTTTGATCTTATTGTCGCTAATCACAACTGTTTTGTTCGAACCATCCGTGGTCGACATTTCTTCCGGTTTCCATACCGCCGTCATTGTCTTTTCAGCTTCCGGAATCGCAGCTTGCGACTCTTCTATAACCACCCGGGTATCCCCATAACCCGGCTGTATTGTAGCTGTCGCCGTCTCATCGATTGTCGAACCGGTATTCAAAGGTTCAATTTGAACAGTAGCATCTGGACTTGAAACAACCTCAGGTTCAATTTCTGCCTGGATTTCTGACTCACTTCGTTTATCAGTTCGACTCAATTTATCTTTTTGGAACTGATCCATCTTAATGTTTAATTCCGTTTTCCCTATATACGAATCCAGCAATTCCGAAATTTCATCGCTTTGATTATTTCTTGCCATATTGCCCCCCTTTCGTGAATAGTTTACCAAAAGGAAGACCTTTTTTCTATACTTCTTCTTTCTTTATGTAACCATGCAGGATGTGCACACAATAAAAGCACCTTTTTAGGCTTTAAAAGCTTACATGCCCGCTTCATCGTATTCCCTGTTGTACATACATCATCCACAAGGAAGATGGGCTTATTATTTAATGGATATAAATCTTTGCGAAACAAAATTCCGCTTATTTTTTCTCTCTCTTTTCCGATTTTATTATTCTGCTTCCAATCGGAATTCTTATACAGGGGAGAATGGAATTCAATATGATGCGCTTCTAACATCTCTTTTAAAGGTTCAAATCCTCTCTCCATCCTTTTGGCATCCGAACTGCATAAGCCGCATATGCAGTATTTCCTTTGACAATTTTGAAGTTGATCTGCGATCTCTTCAAAAAATACAGGCGCTAATACAATATCTCTCTGCTCCTTGTAGCGAAAGAGCAGCCTTTCAAGCTGTTCGGTATATTCATATAGAACATGCCATTCAATTCCTTCAATACGATATGTAGTTTTACAGGGATGAAAGATCTTCCGGCAGTTTTCGCAGATCGGATAGGGATTGATCATAAAATCAGAAATCTCATGAAATTCATTTAAGTCTTTTTGACATATCAAACAGGTTCTTTCTTTCGGATACCATAACGAGTTAATCTTGAATTTCATTTTTTTGTGCATTCATCCTTTCTATCTGACTGACACATTGATTTAATGCAGAAGACCTGCTTTTACACAAGGCAAGACCTACTCCGGAAGGATCCTTAAACGTTCTTCCGATACGTCCGAAGATCTGAATCAGACTGGCGGTGGTAAATACGCTGTGGTCGGCCTGATATACGATAACCTGGACACTTCCTACCGTAATTCCCCTTTCCAGAAGCGTCGTACAGACAAGAACATCCAAATCGTGTTTTCGAAAGCCAGTCATAATCTCATCTTTGTCATCGGATTGGGAATGAATCGGCTTACTTCGAACAAATATGCCAAGAAGATACGATAACCATAAGCTGTCTTCTTTTCGGGGCACAAACACCAATACCTGTTTCCCTTTTCTTTTCCAATAAATACATCCGATCAATATGATCATCAACTGTATAAATACAGATACCGGTATGACTTTAGGAACAACTAAATCATGACCGTGCGGTCTTTCAAATAATTCGATCAAAACCATCTTCCCTGATTCGATGGCTTCCATATTTTTTTCATCCGGCGTTGCGCTTAAATACAGTTTCTGTCCGATTGACGCTAAATCTACAATGTTCTCCAATACCTCGTTTCCCGCAAAAGGAAAGGCATCCACTTCATCTAAAATTAATAAATCGAAGGCATAAGGATAGCGGTACAATTGATGCATGGTACAGACGATGATATCACCATCGGTATCATCGGTATATCCTTCAGCTACCGCAACTACTTTCAATTCCGGAAAAACCTTTTTTAAACGCTCGGCAATTTCGAGTACAACCTGTCTGCGGCTGATCGCAAAGGCGACCTTCTTTCCATAAGATAGATAGAAACAAATACTTTGAAATGTGATCTCTGTTTTGCCGGGCACCGGTGGATGCATAGACAAATACATCCTTACCCTGTTTTAAATTTGACAGAACCTTTTGGGAAACATAAGCCTGGTGTTTCGTTAACTGATAATCCATTTGCGGTTTGCCTTTCCATATGCGATGTGACAATACAGCAGGATGGATATGATCTCCTACATTAATTCGCGAAAACGCAATACACCTTCGGCAGTACCAAATTCCTTTATCATACGCAAAATAGCGCATATCTTCATTTTTACATCGAGGGCATCTCATATTTACTAATACGAAAAAAACGGCAATGCGGACGCATTGCCATCTTATTTTTTTAAATTTTCATCGCTGTCTCATACGCTTTCCAAATTACTGTACGAAGGTTTCCTACACGATCACAATCTCCAACCAGGTATGCGTTTTTCTTTTTAAGCGTTGCCAATGGTGCCGGCAGATAGCCGGTCGATGCGATTACAGAATCACATGGAATGATAATTTCTCCATCTTTTCCTTCACATACGATTTCATTATCACAGATTTCTTTCAGCTTTGTTTCCAGATATACCGGTACCTTTTTCCATGCGAAGTATTCACGCAGATAAGAAGAATTCGCAAGACAAACACCTTTCTGCTTCACCAAATCATCTAACATTTCTACAATAATTGGGTTTTTACCCTGCAGATACAGCTCATAGGCGATCTCGCAGCCGGTTAGTCCACCGCCGACTACTACCACTGTCTGACCTACTTCTTTTCCTCTTAAATAATCGCAGGATTCAATCATCTTTTCATTGCCTTTGATGGAATTCATGCGTCTTGGAGTAGATCCGGTCGCAACAATAACTGCGGCATCCCCAAATTCCAGAATCGATCGTACTTCATAATTGTAGTGGATTTCTATACCCATCTTTTCCATTTCACGCCGATACCATGCCAATAATTCCCTTAATTTGCCTTTGTATGACTCTGCAGAAGCAGGGATAAAGGTTCCTCCCAATACATCACTTTTCTCGTAGATAATCGGCTTATGACCTCTTAATTTAAGGACGCGGGCTGCCTCCATTCCACCGATTCCGCCACCGACAATATGTACTGTCTGCGGCTTATCGGTTGGCTTGATATAGTGTTTGTTTGTCTGCATCGTTTCGGCATTCACTGCACATCTTGCCAAATGCAGGGAATCCATCAAATCCTGATCGTTAGGAACCCCTTTATAATGGCACATGTTGAAACATCCGTTATGACATAAGATACATGGGCGAATATCTTCTTCACGCTCATCTATAAGCTTGGTAACCCATTCTGTATCTGCCAAAAACTGTCGGGCAAATCCGGCTCCGTCGAGTTTTCCTTCCTCAATGGCCTTAGCGGCAACTTTAGGATCAACTCGTCCCGCACACACAACCGGAATATCGCAATAATTACGGATATGGATCACATCATCCAAATTACAGTTTTCCGGCATATAAATCGGCGGATGTGCCCAATACCATGCATCATAAGTTCCGTTATCGCAATTAAGCATATCGTAACCGGCATCCTGCAGATATTTTACGGCGCGTTCGCTTTCTTCCATGTCACGTCCGACCTCTTCAAATTCTTCTCCCGGAAGTGCTCCCTGACGGAATCCTTTGGTCTTAGAAAGGATACTGTAACGAAGAGATACCGGGAAATCCTTTCCACATACTTCTTTGATTGCCTGTACAATCTCTACCGCAAAACGATAACGATTCTCAAAGGATCCACCATATTCATCCGTGCGGTGGTTTACATATTTAAGGGTAAATTGATCCAACAAATATCCTTCGTGGACCGCATGAATTTCTACACCGTCTACGCCTGCATCTTTAAGCAGTTTCGCGGTTTTCGCAAAGGCTTCGACAAACTCATGAATCTCATCTTTTGTCATGGCACGGCTAGGCACCTTATCGCTCCACCTGTTCGGTGATGGAGATGCGGTGGCGGTAATTTTATCCAAATCCATAAATGGTTTGGATACAGCTCTTAACACCTTGTTGGAATATAATTTTTCCATCATTTCGGAAATGGTAAAACTGCGCCCAAATCCGGCTGTTAATTGAACAAACAGCTTCGCTCCGGTTTCATGGAACTTCGGCATCCATTTTGCCAGATCGGAATACATCTTCTTATTTTCATACAGCCATTCCCCACCCATCGGGTTATAGACCGGCTGACATCCCGGTAACACCAATCCGACATTATTTTTTGCGACATTATATATAAATTCAGCTCCCGCCTTATCGAAATGGTTTTTCTCCATCCATCCAAACAGATCGGTACCTCCCATGGATGTTAGAACGATTCTATTCTTGATTTCACAATTCCCTATCTTCCATGGCGTAAACAGGGCTTCATATTCTTTTTTCATCTTAATCCTCCACGTATATTTCTTGATTTCATCATACCAAAAAAGCCCGTAAAATGAATTACGAGCTCAACTATTCCTGTTACTTAGTACCCAGAGATCCCGGTCTATGGATCCATTCCTTATCGGTGTCTTCCTTGATATATAAACGGATGATTGTCTTACAATTCGCACAAAGATCGGCATAAACCTGAGCAACCCCTGTAAAAATACCCGCTGTCGTATATTTTAATCCAACATTGCCGGTCTCTGACGATTTTCCCCAGGCAATATCCGTTTCAATCCTTTCGCTTCCACAATAAGGGCATTTCATAATTATCCACTCCTTTTTGTATTATTATATCCTAAAAAAAAGTTCGCATGCTGAGATACGAACTTTATAATCTAGCCTTCTTTACGTTCCGAAAGAATTTTCTTTAGACTGGAAATACGAACACAAAGTGTAAAGATTTCCAGAGCTGCTTTTAAATCTTCGATGCTTGGATATGTCGGTGCAATACGGATATCTGTATCGTATGGATCATATCCATATGGCCATGTAGCACCGGCCGGTGTAATCTTCACGCCTGCCTTTTTAGCACGGGCAACGATATCCTTTGCACATCCTTCCAAAGAATTAAACATGATGAAATATCCACCTAAAGGTTTAGTCCATGTTCCAATCTGTAATTCTCCAAGATCTCTATCCAAAATATCTTCTACCAATTCAAACTTCGGACGGATGATATCAGCCTGCTTACGCATATGTTCTACCATTCCGTGGATATCTCCAAAGAATCGTACGTGACGAAGTTGGTTTACCTTATCATGACTGATTGTTTGATACTTCAAATGTGTCACAAAGTCTTCCATATTGTTTGGGCTGACTGCCATTGCCGCAATACCGCTTCCCGGGAAGGTAATCTTAGATGTAGAGGCAAATTTATAAACTAAATCCGGATTACCGGCACGTTTACATTCCGCTAAGATTTCAATCACATTATCCTGCTTATCATCGTATAAATGATGAATACCATAGGCATTATCCCAGAAAATACGGAAGTCTTTAGCTGCCGGATGTAGTCTAGCTAAGCGGCGTACCGTTTCATCGGAATAAGTGATACCCTGTGGGTTGGAATACTTAGGTACACACCAGATACCTTTGATACCTTCATCGGCGCTTACTAAACCTTCTACCATTTCCATATCCGGTCCGGTTGGAGTCATCGGTACCGGAATCATAACGATGCCAAAGTATTCACACATCGCAAAGTGTCTGTCATATCCCGGAACCGGACACAAAAATTTTACTTCCGGAAGCTTGCCCCACGGGGTATTTCCCATAATACCATGTGTCCAGGCACGGCTGATCGCATCAAACATCACATTTAAGGAAGAGTTTCCGTAAATAATAATATCTTTTGGATTGTTTTCCATCATATCGCCAAGTAATTGACGAGCTTCTTCAATACCGGTTAACTGACCGTAGTTACGGCAATCCGTTCCATCATCACAAGTCAAATCAGAGGAAGAATCCAATACATCCATCAACCCCATTGAAAGATCAAGCTGTTCCTGGCTCGGTTTTCCCCGGCTCATATCCAAATTCATTCCCTGAGCCTGAATTTTTTTATATTTTTTCCTTAAAGTTTCGAGTTCTTTATTTAACTCTTCATTTGTCATTTCGATATAAGGTTTCATCGTTCTACCTCCTGTTTCCAATGTAAATATAATACCGTTAAATTAAAAATTTTCAAACGATTTATGTAAAATTGTTACATCATATTCAAACAAATCATTTTTATCGATACAAAACAACATTCAAGAATATGAACACAAAAAAAGATACCCGCAGCTTATAAAGCTTTGGGGATATCCTTGACCAACACTATGACATTCTCATCGAAGAATATGATCGGGGAATCACGCCTGACAAACTAATAGATTTCCGTGCTCAGGCACTTTACTTTTTTACTTTTTGGAAAAACCATAAGGATTATGCCTTATTGTTAGAGAAAAGTGGGAT
>ODAI011056529.1_pt1 | contig 17676 bp, 14 predicted proteins | sample 1539321 | NCBI WGS metagenome assembly ODAI01 (sample SAMN02144231, study PRJEB22623) | gut metagenome | biome: sheep rumen | host: Ovis aries | place: New Zealand | reverse complement strand
TTCCCCCATCAAAATGGTGAAATCACCAGTTAAGCTTCTAAACTGCAGACAAACGGTCAAAAAAAAGGAAGTGTGACGATGAATCACTTCATTTCGTTACACTCCCTTCTTTTTCTATTGATTCAGATAATTGAGATATTCCTCATACGTCATCTTCGGCGTGAAATTCTTTTTGATCTTCTCCACCTTTTCCGGATGACTCAGTAAATCGACAACGATATCCGCCACCAGTTCGCTCTGCACCAGATACACTTCTTCCTTATCAGCCACAAAGAGGTCTTCCCCGTGGATGCGGCCCGTAAAGCCGCCGTAGCCGTACTGGATGATCGGCTTGAACATGCAGATGTCCCCGACATCGCCCGCCGCGGCTGAGATCTCATTCCACTTGATATTCTTCGCTTCCGTGAAATGCAACATATTCTCATAAACCACTTCGTTGAGCTCTTTGCTCTGATGTAAAGGTAAGTAGCCCGGCGTGTCTTCAATGATGCAGCTGCCGCCCAAGGCTTTGGCGCAGCACTCCGCCGCATTGGAAAGTTTCCGGTTCAGATCCAGCACCACGTCCGGATTGACCGAGCGCACATAGCACTCATAGACGACCTTATCCGGAATGGAGTTGACCGTCTGTCCGCCTTCATCGATGATGCCGTGCACCCGCACCACATCCTCATCGCGGAATGTCTCCCGTAAGAGCGCCACCGCATTTAAGAAGAGCGTGCATTCATTTAAGGCATTGATGCCTCTGTCCGGGGCCGCTGCCGCATGGGCTGCCCTTCCTTCAAAAGTGATCTTCTTATAGGCAAAGCCGCTTAAGACGGAGTTGACGGAGAAGCGGCAGTCGCTCGAACCCATCGCGTGGAAATGCAGGATGCAGTCCACATCGTCAAAGAGCTTCTCATACAACATATTCTCTTTCCCGCTTAAGTAGCGGATCTTCCCCTCGTTGCGTAACTCTTTCCGGTAGTTCAGATCAGTAAATTCCTCTGCCGGCGTAAAGAAGAGCGTGATTTTTCCTTTGAGGTCTTTGCAGTTTTCTTTCAGGGCGCATAAAGCCGCTAAAGCGATCACCTGCTGCGTGGAATGCCCGCAGGCGTGCGCTGCCTTGCTGACCGGATCGGCGCAGGGGTGTTTCGGCGTCGGAATGGCATCCAGCTCCGCGATGATCCCGATATGCGGCTCTCCTTCCCCGATGGAAACGGAGAAACCCGTCACGGCATATTCCTTTTCAACTTTCAGCTGATATTTCTCCATGAATTCTTTTAAGATCCTGCCGGTCTCAAATTCCCTGAAACCCAGCTCCGGATGAACAAACAGATCATCTCCGAGCGCAATGATCTCTTCCGCATGGTCTTGGATCCACTGATGTATCTTCTCTCTCATATCATTCACCTGCCTGTATTCATCATAACAGATTTCTTTCGCTTCCCAAACAAAAAGGAACGGCGGAGCGCTTCTTCCGCATTTCCGCTGTTCCGTTCTTCTCTTTTCTAAACGATTTCCACGCGGGAAACCGCAAAGGCAATTAACGCCACGCCGTCAATGTCGCTTTCGCGGCAGTAGATGCGGTAGATTCCCTGCATCATGGCGACGTCTCTGAGTCCGCCCTTTCCTTCATATTCCTTGAGAATATTGGTACCGGCTGCCTCGATATCCGCTACATGGATTCCGTAACGCTTGATGTGATAGGAAAAGGCGATCTTATCCAGATACGGCTCCAGGGAATAACCCTTTTCCGCGATCATATCCCATATGTTCTTTCCATCCACCTTGAAGTAGGACTGGTCGATCAGGCTGAAGGTTTCCGAACCGTATTCCGTGGTCGTCGTATGGCTGACTTTGGAAGTAAACGACTTTCCTGTCAGACGGTTGTGAAACGTATAGATGTACTGATTGACGATTCCCATCTTATTGCAGTTGATCTCATAGACCGGCTCTCTCTCCGGTGTTTCCAGAATGTAGCTCTGATTGAGCTTGCCGCAGAAATGGAAGTAGTATTCCTTCTGTTCCTCATCGCTGTTCCGGATCGTTTCGATCACTTCCGGATCCGCCTTGCTCGCATCCACCTTGTCAAAATAGTTCATTTCATCCAAACTGGTTCCCATCCGCTTTTTCAGATTGTAGATCGCAAAGACTGCGGCCAGCGCACCGAGAGCGATTCCGCCGTAGGTTAAGAGCGGACTTCCGCTTTCGTCAATAAACTTCCCCGGCATTACGATCGGCAAAAGATTGATTACCACAAGTGCCAACCCCACCAGAAGGAGTCCGATATAAAAACCGCCCTGCTCGATTTTTTTCAACAGATTATAAAATTTCATGAAGAGATACCTCCTTTTTTCATTATAGCACACTCCTTTTCCCGAAAGAAAAGCCGCGTGTAACGCGGCTATTTGTGTTATTTCTGTTTCGGAATGCTCTGAAGCAGACGGTTGAGCTGCTCGATCTGCTCCTTGCTGACGGCTTCCCCGGCGCTCTTGAGTAAGCTTTCCATGGTCATCCGTGCCATCATCTTCTGCAGATTGGCGTTGCCCTTGACGCTCTGCGCCACGTCTCCTCTTCTGGCACTCATCTGTTCCATCATTGCCCCGACAATCGGTCCCGCCTGCGGATCCTGCATGATTTCTCCCATCGTATCCTTAATGGAGAAATACGCCGGGTCGATCTCGCTCTGATCGAACCAGTTGACGACTTCCGCCTGCAACATGCGGTAGGAGGCTTCCGGCGCATCCACCTTTTCAATCACCATCTCGTCGCAGCATTCTCCCGCAACGGCTTTGACCTTCATCATTTTTGACATGGCCATGTCAAAAATGAAGACACGGCTGCTCTGCTTGGTTTCGACAAGTTCGTCATTCACGTACAGGGATACTTCCGGAAGGTTACTGTACACCTTGATCTGTGTGGCTTCCTCATGGCGCTTGACGTAGCGCTTCAAGCAGAGATGCACAAACGGTTCCTTACTCCAGTAGGCTTTGTAGAGATAGAAGGCATCCTTACAGATCTTGCGGTCGGCTGTAACCAGACCCTTCTGATTGAGTCCGTTCTTACCGCCTTCGTCTCTGCCGTCGGCCCCGAAGTCAAACATGTTCCAGACATAGGTGCACCAGAGATACGGGCGCTCTTCGATCATCTTTAACATGTGTTCATGATAGACGCACTGATACTCTTCCGTATAGTCCCCGCGTTCCGGCTTTATGGAATGGAAGGCCGGATTGGCATCCGCGCCGTATTCGGAAAAACCGATCGCCCGGTTCGGGAACTTCGCATGGTATTCATCAAAGAATTCCTCATTCTGTTCCAGAGCCCCGAGATACCATCCGTAATAGAGGTTATAGGCTCCGACATCCGGAATCTCCGTTAACGGGGAATCCGTCTCCAGCATGAAGACATGCGCCATGGTGGTCGGACGCGTCGCGTCCAGCTTATGAGCTAAATCGTTCAGCTCTTTATGGTTATTTAAGAGTTCCTCATTCACTGCGGAAGCTGCCGAAATCTCATTGGAGAGACCCCAGACCGCAATGGACGGATGATGATAGAGCTGGGTGACCATCTCTTTCATCTGACTCAATGTGTTTTCCTTGCCGTTTGTTAAGTGCTGGGTGATATACGGAATTTCCGCCCAGACGATAATACCCGCTTCGTCGCAGAGATCGTAGAATTTCTGATCGTGCTGATAGTGCGCTAAGCGGACAGAATTGGCGCCGATACTCTGAATAAAGGAAAGATCTTCCTTCATATCGTCATAGGAGATGGCGCTGCCCTTTCCCAGACGGTCCTGATGGCGCGAGACGCCGCGCAGCGGTGTCACCTTGCCGTTTAAGATAAATCCCTTTTCCGGAGAGATCTCCATGGTGCGGCAGCCGAAGCGCACTTCCACCATGTCGTCTTCCACTTCCGCTGTTAAGGGATAGAGATACGGATCTTCCGTTCCGTTCCAAAGATGCACGTCTGGAAGTACCAGTTCCGCTGTCGCGTAACCGTTGACGGACTGTGCAATAGCCGTTGTGTTACCGACTGTGTAGCGGACTTCCTTATCGCTGTTCTGCCAGGATTCCACAATCACGCGGGCACTACTGCCTTCCACCTTTGGTGTTACCTTGACGCCGAGCGAGCCGTCTTTGATGCATTCAAAATGATGCTGCGGGACAAGGAGGAGATTGACGTCCCGATACAGTCCGCCATAGAAGGTAAAGTCGGCCTTCTGCGGATACACATCATCCATCGGGGAGTTATCCGTCACGATGCATAACAAATTCTCGCTCTTTAATTCTTCGCTTAAATCGACGCGGAAAGCGGAATAGCCGCCTCTGTGCGTGCATAGATGTTTCCCGTTCAGATATACATCCGCAACCGTGGCCGCCGCATTGACTTCCAGGATCACGGAAACGTCTTCCGCCGGTTTTTCAATGACTTTGCAGTAAACGGCCTTGCCGCGGTAATAGTCATTTCCGCCGTCCATGCCGTCGATCGCATTATAGGTATGCGGCAGAGTGACCTCTTCCCACTCAAGCGGGAAGGAAGAAGGGAGAAGATCTCCCTTATGGAATTTCCAGTTGGAATTGATATGTAATGTTTGTCTCATTCCGCTGCTTCCTTATTCTCTTCGCGTTCTCTCATTTCCGCTTCCATGGCCGGAATCTGCTTTTCCAGTTTAGAGAAGGCCATGGCCAAGAGGAACATCACGAAGCTCATGAGAGCCGGAACGATACTGTAGCTGGCGCGGATCATGTTCAGCGCTGCCGGAGTCATGACCGGAGCAGCTCCGCTGTAACCGGCAATGTGTAATAACAGACCCATGATCATGGAGCCGATGGCACTGCCGACGTTGGTTCCGAAGGAGTTAAAGGCACCGATGGTTCCTTCCATCCGCGGGAAGCCGATGTAGCTGGAGTAAGTTGCCAGATCGACGATCATAATACCCGTTAAGTAGGACGGAGCCAGAGAGCTTAAACCGGACAGGATGAAAGCCAGACGTAAGAGCGTCATATTACTGCCGGCGAAGAAGTTCAGCATCCAGCCGGCCACACCCAGTAAGGCACCGAAGCCGATCAGATGGGACAGTGTCATCTTCTTGCTTAAGATCGGGAAGAGGACCATTAACGGCAGGATGATGATCGTGATCATCTGCAGGGAGCCGTATAAGGCAACATCACCGACAATGTATGTGAAGTAGTAAGTGGCGGAGCCTAAGCCCTGGATCGCCTGTAACATCAATGTAATACCCATTAAGATCCAGATGTATTTATTGGTGGTGATTAACGTAACCGCGTCTTTGACCGTGACCTTTTCCTGCGGATCGTCATTTTCCACATGGACATCTTCCTTGACGAAGAAGAAGCGCAGTAAGCCGATCAGCATGAGCGGGATGCCGTAGATGCAGATCAGTTTCGTCCAGCCGGCCGGAGAAGTCGCGATGGCTTTCATGGCTCTCGGGAAGGAGACGGAAACCGTGATGGCTAAGAAGGTACCGATGATACCGCCGTAGCTCTGCAGTTTCGTCATGACTGTCTTATTCTTAAACGCACGTACCATGTACGGTGTCTGGCAGGCGGCCAGCATCGTCTGGAAGACGGACTGGGTCAAAGCATAGGTGATGAACAGCCAGATACTCTTCACAACTAATGAGGCATTGGCCGGAATGGAGAACAGCGCGATCTGGCTTAACCATAAGCCGATCAGACACAGTTCCCACGGACGGCCCTTGCCGAGTTTGGTATTGGTATTGTCTACGATAAAGCCCGCAAAGACTTCGCCGATAGCGTCCAGCACCTTGGAAACCATTAATAAGGTACCGACAAGAAGCGGCGGCATGTGAATGACGTCCGTGCAGTAAATCGTCAGATAGCCGTTGATAATCATGTAGCTGGCAGACAGGGACCAGTCACGCATTCTCCAGGCGAAGAAGCGGCCGATTGGCAGTCTGTCATCCGGATTCTTGATCTTTCTTTCTTTGCTCATAAAATGATGATACTCCTTTTTGTATTCTTACGATTTTATTATAAAAAGGAAATGTAAGCGTTCACATAAAATATTCTGCTCTTATCTTAAATATTTTGTCATCCTGTGCTATTCTTAATTTATGAACGGAATGGAAGGTTATCTCACCCTGTTAAAAGAGAGTTTAAATATCGACAGCTTCACTTTGGACATGAAGAACCTGCCGGAAGTCGCGCAGGCCTTCACCGGCGATCCGGCTTCGCTCTTTTTAAAGGGCCCTGCCATGCAGCTGCTTCTGGAGAATTACGAATGGACGGAGACTCCGGTTCTTTTAAGCGCGGAGCTCGGGGTCTACTACCTCATCGCCCGCAAGCCGGAAAGCGATACGGTCATTGCTCTGGGCCCGTTTCTTTCCGCGGAGCTAACCGATGATTCCATCGACCGCGTTTTGGACAGCTATCATGTCCCGTTAGGACTCAAGCGGGAGCTCTTTACTTATCTGCAGTCGTTACCGCTGATCCGCATCAATGAGATCTATCCCTACGGCATCATGTTGCACTACCTGTTAACGGGAAGGAAGATCGAGAGGGATGAGATCGACTTCCTCACTTCCGGATCCGTGGAATCCTCTTTGAACTTTGAAGAGAAGATCAGCCGGAAGCGTATCTATCAGGCCGAGCGCTCGCTCCTGTCATTTATCGAAAACGGTATCATGAACTACCGGGAAGCGCTGGGTCAGTCCCGCGGCTTAAGTTACGGGGTCCGCATGAATACCGGCAACCCGCTGCGTCAGAATAAAAACAACATTATCGTCTTCACCACCCTGGCCTGCCGGGCCGCCATCTGCGGAGGTCTCTCCCCGGAGATCGCCTATACCAAAAACGATGAATATATCACCCGGGCGGAGCAGGCCGCTACGACTAGCGAACTCTCAGGCATTGCCAATGAGATGTTTGATGACTTTATAATCTTGGTCAACGAAGTAAAACAGATGAACCTGTCCCCGTTTTTAAAGGACTGCTTCAGCTACTTAAAGATGCACTTAAAGGAAAAGAATGTCCTTTCCAATATGGCGAATGAACTGGGCTATACGGAATCCTACCTTCTGCGTAAATTCAAAAAGGAATACGGCACATCCGCCGTTGATGTCCTTCAGTCCTTACGGCTGATGGAAGCGGAACTTCTGATCCGTACCACGGAGATGTATCTGGAAGAGATTGCGGAAGTCTGCGGCTTCTTCTCGGAGACCTATTTCTCCACCTGCTTCCGTAAGCAGTACGGTCTTTCCCCCAAGGAATACCGAAAGCGGAACATCCTGTGATGTTCCGCTTGTTTTACATATTCTTTTTCAGATAATCAAGGCTGATCTTTGCCGATTGCAGTGCATCCTTATGGATCCAGTGATTCTGCTGCTCCAGCACCACTGCATCGCATCCGTTTTCTTTGGCCTGTTTTAAATAGGCCGCAAGATTCATATTGCCTGTTCCCAGTTCCAGCATATCCGCTTTCACGATGGAAGCCGTCTTGCCTTTTTTACTGTTTCCGCGATCATTGATGTGATACAAACGCATCCGTTTCCCGAGCTTCTTCATCCAGTAGAGCACATCCGCTCCGCTTTCGCTCATCCAGTAGGAATCCACCTCAAAGCCGACTGCTCCCTCAATCGTATTCTCTACAATTCTTTCATAGGCGATCTGCCCGTTATTTAAACGGATGAATTCGCAGTTATGGTTGTGATAAAGCAGTTCAAAGCCTTTTTCCCTGAGTTTTTGCCCCATGGTATTCAAGCGCTCAATTAAACTGTCCACTTCGCTTAGCTCCGAGTAGTCATAGTGGAACATGCCCGTGATGACGATCTTGTTGGTTCCGTAACTATTTGCTTCCGCTAAGACCTCTTCCGTGCTTTTCTCGAGCGTTCCGAGATCGGTATGCAGCGAGATGACCTGCAGCCCGGATTCCCGGATCAGTTTCGGCCAGTCCAGGTTTCCGCCCTGTCCCATCGGCATACCCATCATTTTGGTAAAGAAGCGGATCGTGGCCGGCAGCGGGTGCAACATGTACCGGTTCAGCTCGATTCCTTCCGCACCGTACTCCTTACAGGCGTTTAAGGCTGCCAGCGCCGTATCGTAACTTTTCAGATTCTCTCTCAGCTGTACCTGCTGAATACCCCTAATCATTTGTTAAGGCCTTTCCCAGAACATATAAGGATTCTTTCGGTATCCGCTTCATCGTTGTGCGGTCCACCGCAATCAAACCGAAAGTCATCTGATAGCCGGTCTGCCATTCAAAGTTATCCAGTAAACTCCAGTAGAAGTAACCCTTGATGTCCACACCGCTCTCCTTAATTCCCTGCAGCGCTTCCTTGATAAATTCGCAGCGGCGGCTGTCGTCCGATGTCGCAATCCCGTTTTCCGTAACGATGATCTCACCGTGGAAACTCTTTGCCACTTTCGCGACAACATGTCCGATGGCCTGCGGATAGTCTTCATAGCCCATCTGCGTCTTCGGACGTCCGGCCGGGACCGGCAGCTTGCCGTTTGGACCGACCAGTTTGCGGGAATAGTTCTGCACGCCTAAGAAGTCGTCGTCCTTGATATACGGCAGATAGAAGAGGAAATCCTCTTCCCAGAGTTTTTCGGCATTGGCCTCGCCTCCGCTCTCCGCCTGATAGTCATAGAGTGACATGGAGAGACCGACCTTGCTGTCAGGCATGTTCTTCTTGATAATTTCCTTGGCTTTCTGATGCGCCATCATGACAAAGCGCTCTTCTTCCTGCGTCCGCGGAGAAAGGAATGTTTTCACTTTCAACGGATTGACATGGAAGGCAAAGCCCTGCTCCACCATGGAGAGAAGGATCTTTTTCATATCCAGATTCATACCGACCTGCGCTCCGCCGTTCTTGTTGTTATTCTTGAAGTCTTCCGCCACCTTGTTCAGCTGGAAGCCCATGTTGGCTTCATTAATGGTGACGATATACGGCAGTTTGACCTTTAAGTATTTCGTAACATAATCCACATATTTCGCAAAGTAATCCACGACTTTTGCGCTGCCCCAGCCGCCTTTACTGATCAGCCAGGCCGGAGAGGAGAAATGGTACAGTGTCACGATTGGCGTCACACCCATTTCATAACAGGTGTTAATGACATCGCGGTAGTGTTCGATCTCCTTGTATTCAAACATGCCTTCTCTTGGCTCGATTCTCGCCCATTCGATGGAGAAGCGGTAGGCATTCAGCCCGGCTTCCTTTAACAGGGCAATATCTTCCTTATAGCGATTGTAGTGATCGACGGCATTCAGACTTTTTTCCACAAAGCTGGAATGCTTCAGATGTTCCTGTTTCCAGTAATCGGAATGGGTGTTGTTCCCTTCCACCTGGTGTGCGGCTGTTGCGGCACCGATCAGAAAATGATTATCGTTTAACATAAATTCTTACCTCTGACTGTATTATAGTAAATGCTGTCGTGATTGTATTTTGAATTCCAATGTTTTATTATAATTTTCAAAGGTAGCCATGACAACAGAAGTTCTCATTCACAATTTAAAGCTCCACGCGCAGCTTTTGCAGTATCCGGTCTCTCTTCTTAAAAACGAAGAAATCCTCTTTACTGCCGTCGATCCGCATTATATCCTGCCGTTTGTAAAGGAACTGACGCAGAAGCAGGAGCTTTCCTACTTCTTCAGCCGCGCTTCCGTTTTCTACGGAACTCTTCCCTATGAAGACATGCATATCGTGATCGGACCCTGCACCTTCCTCTACCATTCCAAAGAAGAGGAAGAAGAACTGCAGAAATTCTACGGAGTCAAGGAATCCGTAAATGACACCTTACAGTACCTTTCCAAACATTCCTTTTATGAGCTGATTGAGATCCTCATCAACCTGGACGGCTTTCTGAACGAGAATATCCGCTCCGCCAAGGAGATTGCCGATAAAGCCAATACGGTCCTCTTTGATGCCCTGCAGAAAGAAGCGGATTCCCTTCTGGAAGAGCGCAAGGCGTTCAGCGGCTATGAATATGAGCAGATGTTACTGCACTACGTCAAGGAAGGCAACACGGAAGAAATTGAGCGCTTTTCCGCCTATCAAGGCGAATGGAATAAGGAACTCATCTCTTTACGCCGCTATAAGAATTCTTTGATGATCTTAAACTCCCTCTGTCTGCGCAAGGCCATTGAAGCCGGTGTGGACAAGGATTCCGCATTTTTAATGGGTGAGCTCTATCAGAAAAAGATTGAAAATGCGAAGAATACCAATGAGCTCTTAGTTATAAATCTCAACCACTCCATCGCCATGAACTATGCCGTACTGGTCAAAAAGATTGCCGAAGAGGAATGCTCCTCCGCCACCGTCAATCAGGTGCGTCAGTACGTACGCAACCACTATCAGGAGAAGCTCAGTGTTTCAAAGATTGCCAAACACTTCTACCTTTCCCCGGAATATCTCTCCTCGCTCTTTATCAAAGAGTGCGGGATCTCCCTTCCGGACTATATCCGCAACTTAAAAACTAATCAGGCCAAGGTCCTCTTGAAATTTACGGACCGCAGCCTGATCGATATTTCCACCCTGCTTTCCTTTTCCTCGCAAAGCTACTTCCAGACCGTCTTTAAGGAAGTCACCGGCATGACGCCGTCTGACTTCCGCAAAAAGGGAGTCATATAAAAACTACCTCCTTGAAGGTAGTTTCTATCACATATGGCTTTTATTCAAGTGAACCATACGGGGTCCACTCTCGAAACAGTGCTTTTGTTTTGTGATTAATCTCCGGTCTTTTCACCGTCTTCCGCCGGTGTTTCCTCACCCGGTGTTTCTTCTTCGGTTTCCTCTTTGATTCCGTAGACTTCTCTTAAGTCATACTCTTCGCCGATGTAACCGCCGTCTTTATACGTTCCGGCACCGCCCGTAATATAACCGGTCAGAATGGATTCGTAGTAATCCGCATCCGGGTCGATCTTGCCTGTCAGAGCCAAATCGATCTTGCCTTTGGCAATGTTGATGTAACGGGTGATCGGGCGGGCGATATAGGCACCGCTGGATGTGGAGTCGTCTAAGCATTCGATGAAGAAGTTATCCACCGTGTAGCCTTCATGGAATTCTCTGGCGACCTGGAAGAGTACCTGCATCTGTTCCGGTGTGAAATTCGTATGGATGATGTACGGATAGAGCCAGTCAAAACCGACCAGATCGATGATCTTCGGGTTCTTGGCCACTTTGGCAACCAGACTGTCCACTAACAATGCCTGGTTACGGATCCGCCCGAAGTCGCCGCCGGCAATGCCGTTGTACTTCCGGTTACGGCAGAGAGCCAGTGCCTGTTCGCCGTACAGCAGATTTGTGCCTTTCGGTACATCGTAAGGCATCTTGACGTTCCGGGTGTGGTCCTGGTCCATATGGACATTCATCGGGACATCGACCCAGGCACCGCCGATATAGTCCATCATGATGATGAAGGACTTGAAGCTTTCCTGTGCATAGTATTCAATATCGCAGTCCAGCGTTTTACCGACTGAGGCCAAAAGGTCATCCAGACCGTTCTGGACGATGGCATTCATCTTGTCGTAATAGCCGTGCTTCGCACTCTTCATATATGTGTCACGCGGGAAGGAAACCGTCAGGATATGATTGCGGTTCGGGTCAACGACCATAACGATATTAACGTCTGTTCTGACACCGCGGGTCGTATCCGGATCCACGTTTTCGTCGATGCCCGTGCACATGACGATAAACGGTTCGTTATATAACGGGTCCGATGTGATCTCCTTCGGCAGTTCCGGCTCTTCAAAATACGGAACGTTGATTTCCAATAGCTTATTGTATCCGTCAATGACATAATCCGTACGGAAGTCGTGAACGATCTGTTCCACTTCCGGGTCCATGATCCAGGCATCCGCCGTATTGTTGTTAATGACATCCGGTACGGCCTTGTAGGAGTCCAGCATCACGATATTGTCTTCCGTGACTCCGTATTCTCCCAAGACTTCCATAATGTAGTCATTGTATTCCGATCCGTAGTATTCCTGTAAGCCGATCTTCTTGTCTTTTAAGTCTTCCAGGGCGATCTCTTCATCGCTGCATAAATAGAACGGGCCGAAGTATCCCAGCGGCTCCGGTTCCGGTTCCGCTTCCGGTTCCGGATTGTTTCCGCCTGCGCATCCGCCCAAAAAGAGCATAAGCAGCAGGACGAGCATTGACAGTTTTTTCATAATGATAATCCTCTTCTGTTTTCTAATTTTATTTTACTCTTATTTCTAAGAATATTGTCAGTGATTATGTCAAAATGCGGACGGCTTTCGGCAGAACAGTGATCTCCACTTTGTCCGTGCTGCCGCCTTCCTCTCCGTCCAAAGCCCACTTGATCGGCTGGGCGGATTCAATGGATAAGTGCGAGCACCTGAAGCTTTCCACCATTTCCGTCGGGACCAGTCCGCCGATATCGGTGAAGAAGTCCGTAATGGCCGAGAAGTCTTCCAGCGTTTTCGGCTGCTTCACCAGCATGACTTCAAACTCCCCGTCACTGAAGGACACATCGTCCTCCCGCATGCGGTAGATTCCGCCGACGGAGAGCGAATTGGTTACCATGCCGTAAAGGTAGTCCCCTTCGTGGACCCCGTCTTCCGTGGTCACTTTCAGGTGGTAGGTATTTACGGAAGTCAGCGACTTCACACCTTCAATCAGATAGGCAAAATGTCCCAGGGCATTCTTCATGTCCTGATTGGTCTCATAGGACACTTCGGAGAAGAGGCCGAAAGCTGCCACATAGACAAACTTCCGCCCGTTGAAATCCCCGATGTCCACCGCCGTTTCCTTTTCCTTCACGATGCGCTGCGCCGCCTGCTTCATATTCTTCGGCAGCTTCAGGGAGTAAGCATAGTCATTGGTGCTGCCGGCCGGGATATATCCCAAGAGCGGACGTTTGTCCGCTTCAATCTCCAAAAGTCCGTTCACCACTTCATTCAGTGTTCCGTCTCCGCCGCTGCAGACGATCAGATCAAACTCTCTGCCCCGCGCGGCAACCATTTCCTTCGCTTCCAGTGAGCGCGTGGTCGGCCGCACCGTCACGTCGTAATCCGCTTTCGCAAACGTGTTCAAAATATCCCAGAGCTGGGATTTGATCTGAATCTGGCCGGCCATCGGATTGTAGATAAAGAACACTTTCTTCATGCACTAGATTTCCTTTAACATGTCCCCCGGATTGTTCGTCGGATTGACTTTCGCAAAGGCCTTTTCAATGATGCCTTCCTCATTAATGAGATAGGTGGTACGCACCACGCCGTAATATTCTCTTCCGTACATGCTCTTTTTCTGCCAGACGTCGTAGGCTTTGATGGCCTCCAGGTCCGGATCGCTTAAGAGCGTGAAATTCAGATGGAATTTCTCCTGGAATTTCTTGTGCGAAGCCACGGAGTCCTTGCTGACGCCGAGAATGACGGCGTTCTTTTCCGTAAACTGCGGGCGCAGTTCGGCAAAGTTGCAGGCCTGCTTTGTACAGCCCGACGTGTTGTCTTTCGGGTAAAAATAAAGTATTATTTTCTTACCAAGATAGTCGTTTAATGAATGGGAATTGCCATCCTGATCCAGCAGTGTGAAGGATGGCGCTTTGATACCGGTCTGTAACATATTGCTGTACCTCGTATCTTCATTATAACAAATATCATACTGCATATCACAGAAAACACAGAGGGGTAAAACGATGTCTTATATTGCGAAAATCAAAAACCTGGACAACCGGGAAGTCGCCTTTGAAGAGAACGACAGCCTGGAATCCATCCTGAAAAAAGTCGAAAAGGATCTGCCGTATCCGGTCTATGTGGCCAAACTGGACAATGCCTATCGGGCTTTGACCCACTTATGCACCCATGACTGCACGATCGAATTTCTGGATCTCAGAAACTCCCAGGCCTGGCTAGTCTACCAGAACAGTCTCACGCTGCTTTTCATCAAGTGCGTTCACGACATTTTAGGCCCGAAGGTTCTGGTCACGGTCAACAACTCCTTAAACAAAGGCCTCTATATCACGCTCAATCACCACCTGGAGGAAGAGGAGGTCCGTAAGATCGAAGATCATATGCATGAGATCGTAGAAAAAGATCTGCCGATCGTAAAGGAGCACTACAACAAGTACGAAGCCATCCGCTTGGCCAAATCGCTCAAGCAGGAAGAAACGGTCCGCTTACTGGAAAGTATCACCAATATCGACGATATTGAGATCTATTCGTTAGAAGATGAAGTACAGATCTTCTACAATCTGGTCGTCCCGTCCTGCGGTTATTTGAAACTCTTTGCGTTAAAGCAGTTTAAAAACGGTGTCATCCTCCGCTACCCGCATCCGCAGAATCCGAATGTCATTGCGGAGTATGTGGACCAGAAGCAGATGTACGATGCCTTCTCGGAAGCCAACCGCTGGGGCAAGCTGATGGGCGTCAACTTTGCGGTGGACTTAAATGAAAGCATTATCTCCGGCCGCATTGAAGACCTCTATCTCTTACAGGAAGCACTGCACGAAAAACGCATCAGCGACATCGCCGACATGATCAAGGAAAAAGGCAGCCGTGTCGTATTGATCTGCGGACCGAGCAGCTCCGGCAAGACCACCTTCGCCAAGCGCTTATGCATCCAGCTGGGCGTCAACGGCTTCAAGACACTCTATATCGGAACGGATGACTACTATAAGGAACTCCATGAGCGCGTTTACGATGAGGACGGAGAACCGGATCTCGAAAGCATCCGCGCCATTGATACCGACCTCTTCCAGAACAACCTGATCGACCTTCTGGAAGGAAGAGAAGCCGACCTTCCGCACTACAACTTCAATACCAACAAGAAGGAATTCGGCAAGCGGATCGTGAAGCTGGAAAAGAACCAGCTGATCGTCATCGAAGGCATTCACGGACTGAACCGTCAGCTGACGGAACGGGTGGACGATGCTCAGAAATTCAAGATCTACATCTCCCCGTTAACCCCAATCGCCATCGACCATCATAACCGTCTGTCCACCACGGACGTAAGAATGTTACGGAGAATGGTCCGTGACTATAAGTTCCGTAACCGTTCCGCCGAAGGTACGATCGCGGCCTGGCCGAAAGTACGTGCCGGAGAAGATACCAACATCTTCCCGTTCAACTCGGAAGCGGATGTCTTCTTCAACTCCAACTGCATCTACGAGATTGCGGTCATCAAAAAATATGCGGAACCGCTGCTGAAGAGGATCCGCCGGAATCAGGACGAATATGCGGAAGCCCAGCGCATGCTGAGTTTCCTGAAGTACTTCGACTTCATCTACGATGAAAGCGACATTGTCAATAACTCCATCATAAGAGAGTTCATCGGCGGCAGCGTCATCGTGAAAAACTAAAAAAAACATGCAAAAGCACCGAAATCAATCACTTGGTTCCGGTGCTTTCATTTTCAAACAGTTGTGCAGCAGGCCTTCGCCTTACCACCTTTCATCTCTTCTGTATGTTCAGCCGGCAGGAAGATTAATGTGAGCCATGGTTAGCTACACCATGACGGTTAACCCGCGAGCCCTGCAGGGGATTGCTTACCCCTAACTTTCATCCACCGTCCACAGTTTTGCATTAAAAGTGCAACGGTACAGTTCCTACATTTCGTTGCTTTGGACTACTCGTACCCCTTGCCTCCGCTTATAGCCGGTATTCCCGGCATCAACAACGACACTACTGCCTTCTTGCCTTACCGGGGTTTGAACAGTTTGGCATTCTGTCCCTGACCCGGCTTATTCCCTACCAGGGCGTCTATTGCGGCAGCGCGGAGGATGGTGCTTTGATCAGCGAGATGACAGGCACCCGCTCCCCGAAGACCGTCCGTTCGTCCGGTATTTCCTTCTGTCACCAAAAGGCAATTCCCCGACCGCAGGGTATCCTCTGCGATCCGGGTTTCTTCCCATTAAGGGAGCAGTCTCAGCATCATGGCATTGACTCTGCACTGAGTTGCTGCATCTGTTTTTTTACTTATCTGGTACTGTCAGGGAGAGTCGAACTCCCGTTTTGAGAGTGAAATTCTCATATCCTGCCGTTAGATGATGACAGCAGATCTTCTCTATCTATCATCGTCTACAACGATCAGAATATCATTCACTGTGACATGGAACAGTTTTGCCAGTATGACAAGGTTGTCTACTGTCGGCAGACAGTCCCCTCTCTGCCACTTGAAGATCGCCTGCGGTGTACTGAAGCCCAGAACGTCCTGTACGTCTTTGACACTCAGACCGCTGTTTCTTCTCAGCCTGGCAATATTGCTCCCTGTTAATCCCATATCAATTCTCGGTAACATAAGTCTTTCCCCTTTCCTTACGTAAAAAAGCCATTGTCTGTGTTCTGCACATCCAACGGCTTCCGAAAATCTTTATCGATATGAAAGATTACTTCGTTATAAGCGCCCGGTATGCAGAGACACATAAAAATCCATCTTCATAGCATGTCTCTTCCATTTTGACTGCATTCATCAATGCCTTTTCTAAGCGTTCCTGCATGTGAAATCTCCTTTCGTTCACGTTACTACTATACCATCTGGGAAATAATCTGTCAGTAAACCTGTGGTATAGTTCTATTCTGATTCATTTTTCCCTTTTCGCAAATACCGAAAATGGTACAGGCGCATCATGAAAAAGGCCTCCCCCTTTCGGAAGAGACCCGTAAATCATTGTTTTAGTTATTCAGATATTTGATAATGTTGGACGCATTCGCATATTTCTGATAGCTGTCACCGTTGATCGCAACCAGTGTCGGAGCCTGCATGACCTGATACTTATCGCACAGTTCCGCATTTTCCTCGGCATCGATCTGCTGGTAGGCAATGTTCTTCTTGCCCAGCATTTCCTTGACGATCTTACAGTTCGGGCATGTCTTGGTTGTGAAGAGCAGCAGTGTTCCGTCCGTTGCAGCTTCGCTTGCCTTGACTTCTTCCTTCACTTCCGGCTTTGCGACTTCCTTGCGGGCTTCCTTAATGGATCTGCCCAGTCCGGAGATGCTGTAAGTCTTCCGGTCAGCGAATTCCTGTGTCTTGCCCTTGTTCCAGTTCTGTACCGGACGGTAGTAACCGGTGATACGGCTGTAGACTTCCGTCGGTTTGCCGCAGATCGGGCAGACGTCGACTTCACCCATCAGATAGCCGTGGTCGGCACAGACGGAGTAGGTCGGAGACAGTGTGTAGTACGGCAGCTTGTAGTTGGCCGCAATCTTACGGACCAGATTGGCTGCGGACTGCCAGTTCGGTAACCGTTCCCCTAAGAAGGCATGGAAGACCGTACCGGATGTGTACAGTGTCTGCAGTTCGTCCTGGATGTCCAGTGCCGCAAAGATATCGTCCGTATAGCCGACCGGCAGATGGGAACTGTTCGTGTAGTACGGAGTTCCGTTGTCGTTGGCTGTATGGATGTCCGGATATTTCGCCTTGTCGATCTTCGCCAGGCGGTAGGATGTGCTTTCCGCCGGAGTTGCTTCCAGGTTGTAGAGGTCTCCGTATTTTTCCTGATAGTCGGAAAGCTTGTTCCGCATGAAGTTCAGAACTTCCTTGGCGAATTCCTGAGTTTCCTTATGTGTTAAGTCTTTCTGGAACCAGTTGGCATTCAGACCGACTTCATTCATACCGACTAATCCGATTGTGGAGAAGTGGTTTGCGAATGTGCCGAGGTAACGCTTGGTATACGGATAGAGTCCGCCTTCCAGTAAACGGGTGATGACATCACGTTTGACCTTTAAGCTTCTGGCGGAGATGTCCATCAGTTCCTC
>ODAI012172392.1_pt1 | contig 17677 bp, 12 predicted proteins | sample 1539321 | NCBI WGS metagenome assembly ODAI01 (sample SAMN02144231, study PRJEB22623) | gut metagenome | biome: sheep rumen | host: Ovis aries | place: New Zealand | reverse complement strand
TCTTCCTCGTTAAAGCACGGGACCACAAAGCTTACCATCAAGCTATACCAACCTTCCTTACAGCGTTGTCCACGGACGCAGACACGAGGAGCCTCCGCTAAGAACAATAGAGTCGCTATTTGATGTCACGCGGGAGCGCAACGTAGACTCATTGTATGGCTGAGACCATTTTTGCCGCAGGCGTGTCGAAAACTCTCATACTTTGTTTCCTAGTCACCCAGCGATTTTCGAAATACAAGCAGCTTCGCAAGCAAATAGTTCGCGATGACGACCAGAACCGACGAGACGGCAGTGGCCACGACAAGGTCCAGGCCGAGCACATTGCCGATGAGTTGCATCATCAGTATGTCAAGCAAGAGAGTGGCGACGCGCGAGGCAACGAACCCAGCAGCCTCCCTCAATATGTTTTTCTCCCGACTCTCAAATACCCAGCGTCGGTTTGCTGGGTAGGCAAATGCCACTCCGGCCACCCAATTGACGACGCTGAGGATGAAGTTCTGCAGGTTCGTCGGGTGGGTCGTCCCCGCAAAGAAGATGAGGTCGAAGAGAGCTTTTGCACCCCATGAGACTACCGTCGTCAGAACACCGACTACTAAGTAGGCTATAACCTCACGATAGCGTGTAACAAACTCTTTCATCCAGTCCCCCCGCGTCCCACTTTACTTTTCATCCATAGCAATCATAGGAGAGTCTCAGATTATCCCCTCTGAGACACCCCGAGTGATGCCTGACGGTACCGCTCGATACAATCCACCGCTATTGGTAGCAAATAGACCAACGGAGATTCGGTTCCGAATCTACACATGCGATGCCCTCACCTGCGCTTGAGTAGCTTGCTCAGAAGGTGACCGTGCGTCTTCTTTGGTTTCAGGACCTCCTGTACGATCTTCTCGCTGGAATTGTTGCACTCATACGTCAGGTACTTCTGCATGAACTGATCCCTTTGCGCCGCATACCGTCTCTCGGTCGCCTTGATGTCCTCGAGTGCGGCAACGACCTCCTCGCTGGTGTAGAGCAGGGGGCCAGGGGCCTCGGTACGGATGTCGAAGTACATCCCGCGCAGTTTCTCGCTGTACTCCTCGAAGTCATAAAGGTAGAAGAGGATGGGCTTATCCACAAGGGCGTAGTCGAACATCGCAGACGAGTAGTCCGTCATCATGGCATCGGACACGAGGTAGAGGTCCTCAATCGAGCCGTAGTTGGTCATGTCGATGACGGTATTCCCATCCGTCTCGAAGTGATAGTCCTGCGCTGCGAGATGGTGGATACGAATGACGACCGCCCACTCATCGCCAAGCCGCTTCTTGAAGAGATCCAAGTCAAGCTTGAGATCAAAATGGTCCGCTATGCGCCATGTAGGAGCATACAGAAGGATCTTCTTGTCCATAGGTAGGCCCATGCGGCGTTTGAGTTCGAGTACCTGACGCTTGGTCACCGATTGCAACGCATCGGTGCGTGGGTAGCCGGTACGCAGGAACTGCTTCTCGAAAGCGTATATGTCATACGCCTTCGACTCCATGAACTGCCCCTGCACCACTAAGTAGTCGTAACGCGCCGTCTTCCGCAGGAACTTCTCGACCTCGCCAGGGGTCGGAAGCTCGCTAGGCACCTCGAGACCGAGCGTCTTGAGGGGTGTTCCGTGCATGGTCTGAATCTCTATCTGCCCCTCGCGCTTGATATAGTGCTCATGGAAGTTGAAGTTGTTGACGAGGTACTTCGCCGTCGCCAAGCAATGGAAGTACTCGGGCGACAAGCGCCTGACCCTACGACCTCTACCCTCAATGGGCGTGCACTCGTCCACCAGGGACCAAACGCATTCGTACTCTGGGTAGTGCTTGTCGATGTACTCGTAAAGGGCGCGCGGGTTGCAGTTGTATTTCCTGCCCCACGTCGATTCGAAGACGATGAGCTTGTCGTTGATCGGTTCGGTCCGATACTGCTCGTAGAGCTTAGCCGCCGTCTCCTCCCTTTGCGAGACGCTGCCGAAGCCAGCAGGCCATCGATAGGAGGACTTGAGGGCTAGGCTAGCATCGGCGTTTTCACGATAGATCTGGATGCCGCGCCACTCAGAGTCGAAGCGCGCGCTGACGCGTTTGTTCTCGTAGAGTATCGACTCGGCATGCACGTTTCTCTTCTTCTGAGAGCCATAGCGCACCACGAACGTCCGTGCACCCCAATAGAGATCCTTAGTTGTCTCGTTCGAGGTGAAGTCGATGTGGAAGGTGCACTTCATGCCCTTGCAAGAACTCACCGCGAGCACCTGATAGCTGGAATTCATCTCGTCGTACAGGCAAAGCTCCGCACGATCGTAGACACAGTCGGTCGGGGTACTTCCCGTCACCTTTGTGGAGATAGTAACCTGCCCATCCTCGCTGGAGAACTCCGAGATAAGGGTTATGAACCCCTTGATCCGCGTCATGTTGATGAGCCACGACTGCAGGGACAACACCCTAAGCACGCCGTCATTCAACTTGTAGAAGTTCGCCTGACGCGCGGAGCGTATCACAGGAAGGCTTCCGTTGGGGCCATCCGATTCGAGTTGATATGTGACTGATGTAGACAACCGCTCAGTCGGCACCTCGAAGGCACCATCATCCTTGAGGCGGAGGTCCACCGTTCCCAAGGTCTCCCCACGACGGTCTCCCACGGGCTTGAGATACAGCCTGTCGCAGTCATGCTCAGTCTTGAGTAAAGGATGTCCTCCGACATTCTTGATGTCGGTCACGACATTGCCGAATGGTTCGAACCGAAGCTGCAACTCACCAGCCTTGCTGTAGTTCAAGACCACGCGACGCCCTGCGACAATCGCGGTGTTTCCGTCGTGACCAAGCGCAAGTCCTATGGGATTGCCCAGGCTGACCACTTTTGAGCCGAAGCGATTCTCGTATACGACGAAAACACTCCAGATGCCAGACTCCTCGCCGGAGATAGCCGATATGACATCCTCGTCGATGGTCAGCTTGAAGCCGTACCCCCCGGTCTCATAGTGCCTCGACTCATGAGCGATCGAATCGCTTATGGTCCCCATGGTTCGATCAATCCAGCCCAACTCGTTGGGCACCGCCTTTATGGCCACCTGCTCACCTGTCAGGCTGTTGCGGATGTAGGCCCTATAGGTCTGCTCGCCCTGGGCCATGTTGACGCGGGTCCAACTGATGGCTCCGATCAGGTCCATCGAGCCCGCACGAGCCGCGGTGCTTGAAAGACTGACCCTTCTATAACCCTCTATGATTTCCCTCGTAACATCGCGAGGGGCAGAGTGGCAAGGTGACTCTTGAGGCCACGTGGCCACAAGGCGTCCCTCCCGCTCGTCGACGGGCGTCGTGTAGTATCCGCCCTGCTGATAGTCGATCACGGCACGCAAGCCATCCAGATCGTGATTCAGGACGCAGACGATTTTCTCCCGATTGATGACGGGAATCTCGTCGAGCGCCGAACGATCAATCGCATCACGCACGTAGGAGCCCAACAGATCGAAGAACAGCTCTGCCTCATCATCGCTCATGGCGGGCATCTCGTTGACGAAGGTAATGATGTCTATCACCAACGTCTTGACCTGCCATGCATGGCGAACGGCTTCTGGCTGGTTGGTCTTATCGAAGAAGTCCCTCACCATGCCCAGCACCTCGAGGCGGTCCGTCAGGTTCTTCTCCTCACTGTTGCGTTGGGTAATGGAGAGGTTCGACCCCTCTCTGATGCGCCACAGATAGCCGATTCTCGGAACGAGCGACACTTTCTTCGCAAGGCAGTAGAGAGGGATGATGACGGGAATGTCTTCGTACAGCAGGCCCTTGGGGAACTCAAGGCCACTCTGCAAGAAGAACTCGCGACGATAGAGCTTGTTCCACGAGGTCGTGTCGTAGAGCAGCTGAAGCGATTCGCTGAGGCAGGTCGTGGTCGGGGTGTTATCGAAGGCCTTCGCATGGAGCCCCGAAGGCTTGGTCTGCTGCGAGGACATCCTTCCCACATGGCAGGACACCACGTCGCTGCCGTCGCGGCGGGCCGCCGCGAGCATCTCTTTATAGATGCCGGGGACAATGACATCGTCAGAGTCGAGGAAGCATATGTATTCGCCCTTTGCGCGACGTATGCCATAGTTGCGCGCGTCGCTCAGGCCGCCATTCTCCTTGTGGTAGCACGTGAAGCGCTCGTGCGTGCGTGCGTACTCCTCAGCCATGTCGCCGCTCGAGTCGGTTGCCCCATCATCGACCAGAATGACCTCGAAGTCGACGCCCTCCTGGGCATCAATCGAATCGAGGCATTCGATGAGGTACTCTTCGACGTTGTAGATGGGGACGATTATGCTAAGATCCACGAGTTTGCCTTCCGACACGGCTTCCACAGTCATCAACTTGGCATGGTGCACCGTTCATCATGACATATTTCCTCAATGCGGTTAGGAAACCACAGGAAGGCATCACCGTACGGTGTTCCCAGTCCTCACTTGCAGAGACCGCAATCACGCATACACTCCAACCCCCTCAAAACCCAATTGGACCAACGACAAGCCGGGGATGATTTTCCATCTATCTGGTACGAGGCCTCTTCTTTCCACCCATATGGCACGAACGATATCGCCTGTGAGGATTACGCCAAACACTTTATTTCCATTTTCTTGATACTTTCTTTAAGAGTATCATGCAGGACCAAAACATATCGCATTTCCGATCGCTTTGCACTCCATCCCCATGCGAAAGGATGTCCCATGCGCAAAAGGACCCTTGCAGACTCACTGATTGACTTCGTCCATCGGCGCCCCTATCTCTCCTACACCGTGGCATTCGCCCTCGCGAGCGTCCTCGTGTTCTTCCCCTTCGCGCGGTACCACAAGAGCTTCGTCACTAGCGAGGACGGGTTGTGTCAGGACTTCGCCGCGCTGATGTACTACGGGAAATGGCTCCGCTCCATTGCCAAGGGCCTCATTTCCGGCAATGGGCTCGTGGTGCCGCTCTGGGACCACTCCATCGGCTATGGGGGAGACGTCCTCACCACATTCGGACCCGTCGTCATGGGAGATCCCCTAAACCTGCTCAGTGCCATTGTCCCTGCGCGCTACACGGAATACCTCTTCGACCTGCTGGTGCTGGTGCGCCTCTATCTCGCAGGCGCAAGCTTCACCCTGTTCTGCCTCGGTCACGGGAAGGAGCGTGTGGGAACGCTCGCCGCGTCGCTCGTATACGCCTTCTGCGGATGGGCAGTCCACGCGGGAACGGCACACCCCATGCTCGTCTACCCCCTTATCTGCCTGCCCCTGCTTCTCCACGGCATCGACCTCATATCCAGGCGAGAGAGCCCGCTTCCCTTCATCCTCTCCATGTGCCTGACGACCCTGACCAGTCTCTCCTTCGCACTCGTGCTCACGATCTGCCTGGTGCTCTACGCCTTTGGCAGGTTCTTCTCCGAGCATCACGAGAACGCGCTCAGCGAGCTGCCTTCGTTCCTTGCCCGCTGCTTCGCCTTCGGCTGCATCGGTTGCGCTCTCGCTGGTGTTCTGCTGTGCCCTGCCGTCAACGCCATGCTCGACGCACCGCACGCTATCGACCAGACCAAGAGGATCCTCTATGGCGGGTCGTACTACGCGCAGTTCCTCTCCTCATTCATTACGTCCGACGTCGACTTCATCAGCTGGCGCGTCCTGTCATACAGCTCGCCTGCCCTGCTGGCGGTCTTCGCCCTCTACAGCCACAAGGGAAATCGCGCCCTCAAGTACACCTTGGCGACACTGGTGTTCTTCCTACTCTTCACGGCGTGGGGCAACGCCCTCAACGCATTCGCGTACCCCACCAATCGATGGTCGTGGGTAGTGTCCTTCGTCATAGCCTACGTCATAGCTGAAGAGTGGGACTCGATTCTTCAGATCGACCGCAAGAGGAGAAACCTCTTCGTCGGCGCGCTGGCTGCCTTTCTGTTGCTCGCCACATTGGCTTCCGGTGGCCAGACCGCAGGATTCTACGCTTCCGTCTCCCTCGTCTTCGTAGCTCTGAGCCTCATCCTTCTGGCGGGTGACGAGAGCCGCGAGGAGCACGTACGGAACTACCTGCAGGTAGCCCTTCTCGTCATTGTTGCAATCGGTCTTGCCACCAACGCCTACTTCCACTTCGACGTCACCAAGCGAAACTGCATCGACGACTATGCCCGCATACGCAGCTGCTACAAGAAGGCCTACAACAAGACCGAGCGAGCGCTTGCCAAGCTGACCACTTCAGACGGGTTCTGCCGACTCGACCGTCAGTCCTCCCACATCATGAACACCGCAGTCAACACAGGTGGCTACGGCATAGAGCGCTATTGGGGGTCCGCAAACCCCCGTCTCACGCAGTTCCTCAGCGAGATGGAGCTGGGAGGCGTCTGGCTGCCCGACCGCTGCAGCAGCCTCGACAGCAGGGCCTTCCTCGAAAAGCTCTCCTCCGCACGCTACTACCTTGCGGATGGCCAGCATACGGCCCCCTTCGGCTTCGACTTCGTGCGTGCATACGGCAGCCGCGCCATCTTCGAAGACACCGGCGCCTTGCCCCTCGGCTACACCTACGACCACTACCTGAGCAGGTCGGACTACGACGAGCTGCCCGCATACGCCAAGCAGGAGGCGCTCATGCAGGCCGTCGTGGTCGACGATGAGAAGGGGGATGTCCCATCAAGCGTCGACCGCCTCAAGAATGCCGATACAAGCGCTTCGATCCACAAGGTGAGTATCGAAGCGGACGACACGATCTATCGGCCAAACGAAACGGCCTATTCGGTCGAGGAGGACGGCGCATCGATCACACTGTCATTCGAGGGTCAACCGAACTGCGAAACCTATCTCCACATCTCAGGCTTCTACGCAAAGCCCAAGCCCCTCTACGACTTGTACTTTGACAAGTACAAGAAGCAGCTCTCGAAGAAGGACTTCCGCAAGCTCGACTACGTCCGCCGCGCAGAGCTCAAGAACGAGCGCGCGCGATTCGACGAGGAGTCGTACAGCCTTGTGGTTGTGCCCGTCACCACAGGCGACCGGACCGCCGAGTTCTCCTACACGACGCCGTTCTGCACCAGCGCGAAGGACCAAACTGACTACCTGGTGAACCTCGGCTACAGTGAGGAGGGGCTGCACGAGGCCACCCTCACGTTCCCCACAGTTGGACGATATGTCATTGAGGACATCGAGGTCGTCTGCCAGCCGGTGGACCGCCTTGAGTCGTACACCGACGCCCTCAGCAAGGACGCGCTTGAGAGCATCCAGATTGCCCCAAACCAGGTGAGCGGCACCATTGACGTGGACGATGACAAGTTCCTCTGCCTCACGATTCCCTACAGCGAAGGCTGGAGGGCAACAGTCGATGGGGAAGAGACAGACCTACTCGTCGCGAACACGGTGTTCATGGGTCTACCCCTTGCAAAGGGCTCCCATGAGATCGTGCTGACCTATCGCACACCAGGGCTGAGCGCAGGTGCACTCCTAAGCTTGGCAGGGTGCATCGGAACAGTCGCAATCGCCATAGCACGCTGGAAGGCCCGTAAGGCCAAATAGGCCACTTGTCCAAACATAGGCGTTTTCGCAGGTGGGCCATCTGGGTGCAGCCCCAGATGGCCCACCCGTCTCAGCCGAGACTCCAAGCGGTCGCCATGCGCCAAAGAAGGACCGTCTTGACAGCGGAGAGGGGGTGCAACCGCCATACGCCACAGCGGTTGTACCCCCTCTCTATTGTCAAGCGGAGCTATGTCTCACTCAGACGCCCAGACTCTGGTTCCAAGATGAGGCAGTCCAATTCTCTAGTCGACGTCACCCTTGTACCAGCCGTTCGCCAGCTCGTCCCAGCTGGCATATTCCTCGTCTCCACGATGGTCGGGCAGGTCGTAATGCTCCTTGAGGTAGCCACCGACGAACTCAGAGACCTTTCGAGCTCCGAAATAGTTCACGTGGTCTCCGGCATCGATGGTTTCAGTCGTCCAGTCGATGTCGACCTTTGTCTCGCCCTCGTTCATGTCGACATAGTCGACACCCATCTCCTCGGCGATCCGTTGCAGGGCATTGTGACGCCTCTGGTTCCAATTGATAGTGCTGGGCGTACTCATAAGTATCGGCGTCGCACCAATCGAACGACAACGATCGATCATGGCGGCCAGATACAGTCTGTTGAGGCGCGGGATGTATTCGACCTCTTGATCGTCGGAATACATTTCGTCGGCGACCTTAGCCGCAACGACGCCCTCACGAACTATGTACCCCTTCGTCGGGTCGAGCTTCGAGTTCTTGTACTCGAATGTGAAGTCTTCTGGCACGAGTCTCTTCCAGCGATCGTGGTATTCGAACACAGGGAACGCGTCCTCTGCAATCTGCAGCAAAGCACTGCTGATTGAGAACTTGCGGAAGAGCTCGTTGGTCTCGATGACAACGACACGAGGATGCTGGTTGCGCGTCGCGCGCTTGAGAATCGAATACCCGTAGCACATGCGCTGGGCAGACGTGCTGCACGTGTACGACGTGAATCCCCGCTCGCCATATATCTGGATCGGAGAGAAGGACGAGTATGCCTCACTATCCCCCAGATAGATGACATCGATGCTGTCCTTCGGCTCGGCGACTATTCTGAAGGCCCATGCATCGTACATGCCCGCCTCAGCGTTGTTGTCTTTTGGGTAGACGATTGCAGAGGAAAGGGCAAGCAGGACGAAGGTCACGGACAGAGCAATCGCGAATCCCACTATTGAGTGCCAGAGAGGCCTCTTGCTCAGCCTATCCGTGGTGGGTTCGCTGGATACGTTGGTGGTCGAATCACTCATGATAAAAGCCTCACGCCTTAGAACTCAGCATACATCGGGTCAACAGGGACATACCCCACACCATAGGCTCCGAATATGGAGATGGCCAGGAACAGTGCGACGAGAACGCCCCAGCGGATGACGGGGCCACGAGATGCGATAGAGCTCGAGACATCGTGGCCACGCTCCTTGAACACGCCAACGACAAGCACCACGAGCATAGTGGCGATAACCGAGCGCACATTGCCCGGGCCCAGGTTCACACCTGAGAGGACATCCATGTTGATAGAGGCGAGTGTGAAGTTGTGCAGTATGATGCCGAACATCTCGAGACCTGCCTTGAGGCTGTTTGCCCGGAAGAACATCTCGCCTATGAACACGACAGCGAGCGTGCGTACCGATTGCATCAGGCGATAGGGAATAGCGTCGCGATTGATGCCCCAACGTTCGGAGAGGTCCTGTGCCAGCGGCTCGACCAGCCCACCCAGTGTGATGAGCACAAAGTAATACAGGCCGAAGAACAGGTACTGAGAGCCTGCACCGTGCCAGAGTCCGTTGCAGGTCCACACGCAGAACAGCGCGACTGAACTCGCCAGAAGGGGTCCATAGCGCAGTCCGAAGCGCTTGCGCGCCGCAGTGGTGAGATTCTTGCACGCGTGCGAGAGCGAAACGGGGTAGTAGACATAGTCCTTGAACCATGTACCGAGGGTGATGTGCCAGCGCTGCCAGAACTCCGATGCCGTGCGTGAGAAGAAGGGCTGACGGAAGTTCTCCGGAAGCTTGACATCGAATATGCGGCCGATGCCAATGGCGACATCCAGCGCCCCCGAGAAGTCGCAATAGAGCTGGATGGTGTAGAGGATGGCCGCAAGGACGATCATTCCACCATCGTATGACGCATAGCCGTCGAAGATGGTTCCCACGAAGGCGTTGAGACGGTCCGCAACGATGAGCTTCTTCGCGAGGCCGTAGAGGATGCGAAGCGTCCCCTGGTAGAGGTTGTCTCGATTGACCTGCTCGCCCTTGAAGAGGTCGTGTGCCGTCTGACCGTAGCGGCAAATGGGACCCTCAAGAATCTGCGGGAAGAAGCTCAGGAACAGGGCGAGCTTCGCGGGATTCTTGTCTGCAGGTATGGTCTCGCGATAGACGTCCACAAGGTAGGAGATGGCCATCAGTGTGTAGAAGGAGATGCCGATGGGCATACCGATGTGCGGAATCGCAGCCGTTGCAGCCTCAATCTGCTCGGGCGTCGCATCGGCAGGAAGCGGATGTACCAGAGACACGAAGAACTCAAGGTACTTGCAGGCAAAGAGCATGCCAAGGTTGACGAGGATGCCCGCTGCGAGAATCCACTTCATGCGGCCCTTGTACGCAGTCTTGATGGCACGGCGACCCTTCTTTGTCTTCTTGACCTCTTCGTCTCGCTTCGCCATAAGCGCGGACATCCCCAGTCCGCATGCGTAGCAACTGAGCGTCGTGGCGAGGAAGAAGCCGATGAGGGTCTTGCTCTGGTGGTAAAAGCACAGGAGGCTGAAGGTCAGGAGCACTATCCAACGGAACCTCCGCGGTGTAACCGCATAAGCAACGATTGAGGCGGGGAGTATGAGGACAAAGAAGGCAAGTTTGAGGAACATGGTTAAGTCTCGTTTGGTAGGGTGCTAGATAACAGATTGACATCACGCAGCTGAGTCACTAGGGATAATCCCCATGTGGCTCAGCTGCGCGATGCCTCGACTCAGGCATGGATCCAACAGCTACGTGGGGTTACCCTTGGTGACTCAGCGTATGTCAGCGTGCAGATAGGACGGCGCCTACGTTCTAGTCGGCGTCCTCCTCGACAAGGCGATCGATCATGGCGCCAATGGCGGCAGCCGAATTGAAGTTGCTCGCCACGATCTCCACGGGCGGGATCTCGACATCGAACTCATCTTCCAGTTCGGCGACGAGGGCCACCATGGTAAGGGAGGTCAGGATGCGGTCGTCGATGAGCTTCTCGTTCGTGGCGACATCAACGCCGGGGCAGAACTCCTCAAGAATCTCGACAACGCTCTCAATGGTATCCATACTGGTTCCTTTCTCTTCGGACGTCGGAGCTAGCCCAGACGTCCGTCCTTTATCTTGCCCGGTGTATTGAGGATACAGGTCTCGAAGCGGTCGCGCACGAGACGCAGGCCGGCGTCCTTTCCATAGAGGTAGACGCGCGGAAGGTCGCGACTGAGGAAGAGCGACATACCCTCCGTCATGCTATATGCACCCGCATGGGGGAATACCACCAGGTCGCCAACTTGCAGATCTGCAAGCTCCGTTTGCGCAACGAGCGTGTCGCCCGCCGTGCAGAGCGCCCCGCAGATCGACCACGTGGACGTCTGCTCTCCGGACCTCTCGGGTACGAATCGTGCAACCGGCGGACGGAGCGCAAGCGTCTGGCCGTAGTAGACGAGCTGGTGCTTGCCGCCGTCCACGATGGCGTAGTTGTGTCCCTTGTTGCACTTGGTGTCCATAACGCGCGTCACGTAGGTGCCGCACCGCGCGGCGATGCCACGTCCGATCTCGAGAATGCGGGCCCCTCCGAACTTCATCGACGTCAGGGCATCCGAAAGGGCGTCGAACAGCTCCCTGTCCTTTGCCTCGAGGACGCTGTCATCCTCCTCGCAATAGTCGATCGGGGTTCCTGGGCCATACTCCAGCTCGTCGATGGAGACGCCAAAGTCCTCTTGGAGCTCGGCGATGAGCTTGTCGAGCATGGCGATCTCACGGCGGAGCTTGCCGGCCGAACGCTTCTGCGTGCCCGAGAAGTACTGAATTCCACAGAGATGCACGCTGTCGCTCGAAGCGCTCTCTTGCACGAGCCGCTTCACTTCCTCGACATCCATACCGAACTGGTTGCCGCTCGTGAGCCTGATGAGCACGGGTATCCGTACGCCCGCTTCGCGCGCGGCGCTCTCCAGCAACTCGAACTGCGCGGGAGACTCTGCGGTGTAGCGATGGACCGGAGCACCAGAGGAGATGAGACTCCTCATCAGGGCGGCCTCCTTGTAGACGCCCGAGATGACGAGCATCTCGTCGGGCACGCCAAGGGCACGGCAGACTTCCAGCTCGCCGGGGGAGCAGACCTCGATAAGATCCGCCGCATGCGAGGCTGCGTCCATCACAAAGGTGTTCGCCTTCATGGCGTAGGCGATCTTGGTGCCTGCCGGCAGCAAATCGCGGATGAATGCGATGCGCTGCGCAAGCACGTCCTCGTCGAACACGTAGAAGGGCGTCTCGCAGGTCGCGAGGGCTTCGTCGATCATGGCCATGCTGCTTCCCTCGCCTTCCTGGTTCGCTTCGTCGAGGCAAGCAGGGCCTTGCGGTCGACCTTGCCATGAGCCGTCAGGGGCATGTCATCCACACGGCGAATGGTCACCGGCTGCATGTGGGACGGCAGCGTCGCGTGAATCTGCTCGGGCAGAGCCTTCTCGTCCGCGGTGCCCTCGAAGAAGGCGTGAAGCAGCTTGCGCTTCTCGTCGAAGGCGCATCGGCAACGGTCGACACCCGGCAGCTTCTCGATGGCGATCTCAATCTCCTCAAGCTCGATGCGGTGGCCCTGGTACTTGATCTGGTTGTCCTTACGGCCTCGGAAGAACAGCTGACCCTGCTCATCGTAGGCTGCAAGGTCACCCGTGTGATAGACACGGTCCGGATAGCGGTCGTTGAGCGGGTTCTGGCCGAAGGCCTTCGCCGTCTGCTCGGGCTGCGCAAGGTAGCCGAGTGCAAGCGAGGGGCCACGTACCACAAGCTCGCCATCCACATCAGGAGTGGTGACCTCATGACCCTCATCGTCCACCACAAGGACGTCGCAATGAGCGAAGGATCCCCCCAGGGGCACGCCCTTGTCATAGCTGCTTTCGGGGTCGAGCACATGGTAAAGGCAATTGCAGGTGATCTCCGTCGGCCCATACAGGTTGACAAAGGTCGCCTGGGGGAGATGGGCGCGCCATGTCTTCAGATGGCGCTTGGGCATCGTCTCACCGCTGAACATGACCATGCGGATCCGCGAGAAGTCGGCGGCCTCGAAGGCGTGATAGGTGCTGACGATGCACAGTGCGGCCACCGCCCAGACGAGCACGCTTACCTGTTGTTCCTCAAGATAGGACGCAAGCGCGACGGGCTCCATGAAGAGCCTGCGCGGAATGATGACGAGCGTGGCGCCGGTAGCGAGGCACGAGTAGATGTCCTTTGTGGAGACGTCGAAGTCGAAGGGGGCCTGGTTGCCGATGCGATCGGTATCGCGAATCCCAAAGGCCTCCACGAAGCTGTCGATGAAGCTCCTGATGGCTCGATGGCTGATGACCACGCCCTTCGGCACCCCCGTCGACCCCGAGGTGAAGAGTACGTAAGCGGGATCGGTCTCCACGAATCGCTCCCGCACGTGCGCGAGAGCGGCCTCGTCCACCGCCACGCCGGCAAGCGTGGCAAAGTCGACGACCTCGGCCTTCGTACCGCAGGAAGCCACATGTTCGCAGGTGGTCTCATCCACGACGATCAAGGCCTCGCCAAGGGTGTCAACGATCTGGTTGAGGCGCTGCGAGGGGATATCCTGGTCGACCGGCACATAGAAGCCGCCCGCATAGAGCGTGCCGAGCTGGGCAATGAGAGCGTTCGCGGTCTTCTCCATAGCCACGATGACACCATGACCGCGGACCCCTCGAGCGGCAAGTGCGCTGCCGACGCGACGGCATGCCTCAAGGAGCTCGTTGTAGCTCAATTCTTCCCGTTCGTCCACAACTGCGCATGAGCTCGCATGAGTCGCCGCAGACTGCTCAAGATAATCGAGAACGTTCGTATTCGCCCTCATAATGCTTCCTTCCTAGTCAATGCGATTGACATGTTAGGAGACCGCGACCTTTGCAGGTGGCTGAAAGGGCGAACACCATGATTTCAAGAGAAGGGGCAGGACTCATTTCTCTGATACGAGGTCAGCCGGTTCTTGCAACCGGAAGGTAGTCGATATCCCTCACCATGACGGCGCACCCCTCCCAAAGGTATCTATCTTTGGAGGGGGTGCGCCGTCATGTCATATTTGGAGCAATAGAAGCTTCCGAGATCGTTCGCTAGTGCGTGTCGTAGTACTGGACTGCGCCTGCGATGTCTCCCTCGAAGACAGCCGATCCCTTCTGGAGCACGATGCCGCGCTCGCAGAACTGCTTCGCCTGTTCGGGGGAGTGCGTCACGAACAGAACCGTCAGGTTCTCCTTGGCCATGATGGACTTGATGCGCTTCTCGCACTTCTTGCGGAAGCGCTTGTCACCCACCGAGAGGGCCTCGTCGACCACGAGAATGTCGGGGTTGATGGAGGATGCGAAGGCAAAGCCCAGGCGAGCCTTCATACCGCTGGAATAGGTGCGAATCGGCTGGTCGATGTAGTCATCCAGCTCGGAGAACTCATGCATCTCCGGAATAAGCGCCTCGGTCTCCTCGCGCGTGAACCCCCAGAGCTGGCAGCGCATCTCGAGGTTCTCGCGGCCAGACAGGTTGTTGTCGAAGCCAGCCGAGAGCTCGAGCAGGGCCGAGATGCGGCCGTGAACCGTGATGCGCCCGCGCGTGGGATAGCAGACACCGGTGATCATCTTGAGTGCCGTGGACTTGCCCGCACCATTCAGCCCCAGAAGCGCGAGGGATTCTCCGCGCTTCACCGTGAAGGACAGGTCGTCGGTCGCGTTGATGGTCTTGTAGCTGATGCGCTTCGAGAAGGTGCCCAGCAGGCGCTGCTTGTCGGTCTTGTAGAGCTTGTAGGTCTTGTACACGTGGTCGAACTTCACCGCGATGGGCTTGCTCGCGTCGGAGTCTCTGATCACGCGAGCCTCACCGCTACCCGCCCAGTCGAGCCGCTCGCTCTCCGTGCTGGCAGCCCTCACCACACGCTCCATGAGCGTCTTTTTGCTCTCCGTCTTCTTAGAGGACATCGGGCACCTCCTTGTGAAGGCGGCTGTAGCTGTGCATGGCCAAGATGGTCACTATGAGGCATACGACAAGGTAGCCGCACATGAACCTCTTGCTCTCCCAGATCCATTGGAAGTCGACGAAGCACTTTCGTATGGCAGAGCAAGCCCAGGTCACGGGGTTGAAGTACATGATGGCCTTGATGTTCTCCGGCATGTTGTCCATGTTGAAGAGCACGCCCGAGAGCCAGAAGAAGGGTGTGGTGAGTGTGGCGATGAGCTTGGAGAAGTCTCGTGAAACCGCCGATAGCGGCGACAACCACATGGACCACATGATCCAGAAGTACATCATCAGCAGGAAGATGAGCGGCAGCTGCAGCAGATAGATGGTCAGCTTAATGCGCAGGAGGAAGCACACGACAATGGTGAAGGCGATGGTTCCCATCAGCACGATCATCTTGGAGAGCGTGAAGAACGTGGAGATGACCGCAAGGGGGAAACGAATGCGGTTGACCAGGAAGGGATACCTGCGGTAGACGTCGCCTCCCATGCCGATCATGTCTCCCATGAAGAACCACGGGAAGACGCCAGCGGCCATCCAGAGCAGGAAGGGCATTCCGTTGATGGGTTTCGCGCTGCGCATGCCGATGGCGAACGTGAAGTAGTAGACGCTGATATAGACCGCCGGTTTGACGAAGAGCCAAACCCAGCCCAGCGCGGCTCCGCGGTAGGTCTTGACCAGGTCGATCTTCGCGAGTTCCCATGCCTGCTTGCGCCAGACCCAGTTGTCGTGCATCACTTGTAAGAATGTCTTTGCCAAACCTAGCAAGGAGACCTCCCAGTTCGTTGTTTAGCAAGATTCCATCATAAAGGACAGCGCTCGCACGCTTGGCGTGATATGGGTGGTTGCATGGTATTGCCACCAATGATGTAACTGTTGACCCCTAGCGGCGACCATGCAGCCACTCACCGACCCGCGCCATCATCGGTTGCCGGACAAGGATGTCCACCGACACGAGGACGAGGAAGAGAGCCACGCTCAACAGAACCCCCACCAGTGCGTATGCGCCAAATCCCCTGTCGATGGCATAGCCGAGCTGTGTACTGATAAGACGATGCCACCCTTGGGAGAAAAGAGCCTGCAGGACGTAGAATCCGAGCATTCCCGAAGTCATATAGGCGCAAGTGCGCGCAAGTCGTGGATGCCGTTTCGCCGCGTCTGGCGGCAGAGACACCGCGAAGGCGAGTGCGGAAACAGCCATCGCAAAGGCGAACGGCGAGGTCGACTTGTAGGACAGGGATGCCAGCAGGGGCAGGTCACCTCGGAGAGCGGCATAAGACTCAGCCAGGATCGTCGCCAAGACGGCAACTGCAAGTGCAGCAGCAGAGGCCCTTGTGCCCCAACGCCTCCCGGCATGCGCCCCGCTCTCGCCCATATATCCGCCCACGAGGAAGGAGAGCCCGTAGGTGACCCCGCTCATCAGCTTGCGCCACTCCCACAGGGTCCGATATTCGTCTCCTGGCTCGAAATAGGCGATGTAGATGTTTGCCGCATACACCACAAGAGCTGCCGCCGCCAAAGCGGCAGGCGCATGGCGCTGACGGTGAGCCATTCCTCGGGCGAGAATCGGACATATCAGGACAAAGGCCAGGTAGAGCCAGACAAACTGGAGGCCTTGAGCAAGCCATCCCACACCCGTCATGCCCACAAGCTCCGCCTGTGGAGCAATATGGGCGACCACCCAAGCGATTGTGACGTAAAAGGCGACCGTAGCAAGGATACTTGCGGCGCGCCGCACCGTTTTATCTGCCGACCGCTCCGCCCCATCTGCCGTCTTGGCCTCGCGAAGGGCGCTGGGTAGGAGAAAGTAGCCCGATATCAAAAAGAAGACGTGATTGCCCCATGCGCCGAGCTGGTCTATGCACCCCATCACCGCAAGCGATGTCGGCTGATAGAAGGTAGCTGCAACACCCCAGGATGTTGCCTCGCCAGAGGCAACCGCGCCGAACCAGTTCTGGAAGGTGTGAAAGACCGCTATGCCGAGAAGGGCACAGACGCGTAACACCTCAACCGAGAGCATGCGAGTCCGCGCACGCTCCTGTGCCGGCGTAGCCACTCGACTACCTCGAGCGTGGCAGCCCGCCGGAAGCCTGTATGTCCTTGAATGCGGGGTGGTGGCGATCCTTCTCGCTCAGGATGATCTCGACTCCCTCGAGGAGAGGCCATTCCACACCGAGATCGGGGTCATCCCAGCTGATACCACCTTCGTCGCCCGGATGGTAGACGTCGTCGCACTTGTAGGCAAAGACAGCGCGCTCGCTCAGCACATAGAAGCCATGGGCGAACCCACGTGGAACGAAGAACTGACGATGATTGTCGCCGGTGAGGGTTACGCCAACCCACTTTCCGTATGTGGGGCTTTCGGGGCGAAGGTCGACGGCCACGTCGAAGACAGAACCTTCGACGACGCGAACGAGCTTTGCCTGGGGATGCTCAAGCTGGAAGTGCAAGCCGCGAAGGACGCCTTGGACCGAGGACGACTGGTTGTCCTGAACGAACTCAGCGGTGATTCCCCCGGCGATGAAATCCTGACGCTTGTAGGTCTCCATGAAGGCACCGCGGTCGTCCCCATAGCTCTTGCAATCTACGATCATGGCGCCTTCGATGTCAGTGTGAGTGAATGTGAAGTTGCCTGATTGTATGGGTTCCACGACAGTCCTCCGCAATATGTTCCGACGATCGACGAGACCATCCTAGCACCCAAAGATTGCATCAACGCAAACTGCGCAGGATGTCGCGACCTTACGGTTCCTACAGGTGTGCCGGGCCTATCTGCTGGTCGGGCCTATCTGCTGGTCCCACTCGCTACTCCTCGCAGCAGGTATGCCAGGCCCATCTGCTGGTCGGGGCCCACGCCCGTGCCGCTACAGGTGTGCCGGGCCTACAGGTGTGCCGGGCCCATCTGCAGCAGGTGTGCCGGGCCCATCTGCTGGTCTGCAGGGGCGCTGACATT